>Ga0209271_10000131_pt1 | contig 25972 bp, 22 predicted proteins | sample tdAd002_FD_187123 | JGI IMG/M metagenome (GOLD analysis project Ga0209271, IMG submission 187123) | Marine sediment microbial communities from the Atlantic coast under amendment with organic carbon and nitrate - tdAd00.2 (SPAdes)... | ecosystem: Environmental > Aquatic > Marine > Coastal >... | reverse complement strand
ATAGCTCTGATTGGCTTGGAACATGTTGCCGCCACCGAAGCTTCCGCCGATGCACATCAATGCGAAGAGGATGGCGAGGAACCGTCCGAGGCGGGGGAGGCCGAGCTGGTCGAGACCGCGATCGAGGTATCGCATCGGCCCACCGAGGATGTGTCCATCGTCGCCGACCTCGCGATACATCTGCCCGAGCGTGCATTCGGTGAATTTCGACGACATGCCGAGGAAGCCCGCGACGACCATCCAGAACACCGCGCCCGGTCCGCCGACGGCGACCGCCACCGCAACACCCGCGATGTTGCCGAGACCGACCGTTGCCGACAGGGCAGAGGAGAGCGCCTGGAAGTGCGTCACCTCGCCGGGGTCGTCGGGGTCGTCGTAGTGACCGGTGGTGACGACCCAGGCGTGCTTGAAGGCGCGGACGTTGATGAAGCCGAAGCGGAGCGTGAAGAAGGTTGCGCCCGCGATGAGCCAGAAGACGATGAAGGGGAGTTGAAGATCGCCCTCGGTGCCGTTGTCCCAGAAGATCAGGTCAAAGAAGAGGACCTGCGCGATCGGGCCGACCACGTTGGCGCCGAAGCCCTGATCGAGGGAGCTCAGAACGCCACCGATACCTGCCTCCTGGGGCTCTTCCGCTTGGGCAAGCGCGGCGCCGGGCCAAAGGCTCGCCCATAGGACGGCAATCGTTCTCAGGCGTTTCCCCATCCGCGGGGCAAACCATGGCACAAGCACAGGCTTCTCTCCAGTTTTGTCCCGGGCGGAATCTTGGTGCGGAGACAAATTTCGGCCATGAAGTGGAGCGCTGGGTTCGCACGCGCAGCGACCTTCATTGACACCCCCTGAGGGTGATACTAAGCAACCCTCGACCGGCGCAGTCAACCCCGTCGCGGAGTCCGCCCCTCTATGTTCACGGCCTATTTACCGGTGTTCCTGATGCTCGGCGTCGCCTTGCTGGTCGCCGTCGGCGTCTTCGCCCTGACCACGGCCCTCGGGCCCAAGAATATGACGGCCGAAAAGGCCATCCCGTACGAGTCCGGCTCGGAAACGACGGGCGCCAGCCACATCCGGCTGAGCATCAAATTCTATCTGACGGCGATTCTTTTCGTGGTCTTCGACATCGAGGCGGTGTTCCTCTACCCCTGGGCGAGCCTCTTTACTCAGCTCGGCTGGCTCGGCTTCTTCGAGATGGCGTCGTTCCTGGTCGTGCTCGGCGTGACCCTGGTCTACGCCTGGAGAAAGGGTGCGCTCGAATGGGACAGTTGAAGGTCATCGATGGCGGCGGCGAGGTTGCGGTCACGACTCGGCTGAGCGACCTGCTGCAGTGGGCCCGTAAGTGGTCTCTCTTTCAGTACCCATTCGTGACGGCTTGCTGCGGCATGGAGTTCATGGCGACGGCGGCCCCGCGGTACGACATCGCCCGCTTTGGTGCCGAGGCCCCGCGCTTCAGCCCGCGGCAATCGGACGTCCTCTGGGTCGTGGGAACGATCAGCCAGCGGCAGGGCCCGGCGGTTCGGCGTATCTGGGAGCAGATGACGGACCCGAAATGGGTCATCGCCTTTGGCACCTGCGCGTCGTGCGGCGGCTTCTATGACAACTACACGACCATCCCGGGCGTCGACAAAGTCATTCCCGTCGACGTGTACATCCCAGGCTGTCCACCCCGGCCCGAGGCCGTTCTCGACGCACTGATGCTGCTTCAAGACAAGATTCAGGCCAACGATCGCAAGCCTATCGTCGTGCCTCCGCGGCTCGTCCCCGAACGCGCACCCGGCCGGACGGGGGAGGGCGACTCATGAGCCAGGCGGTCGTCGACCGGCTCGATGCTCAGTTTGGCGAACGAGTGCTCGAATCGAGCGACGCGTTCGGTGACCACGAGGTGCGGGTCGCCCTCAAAGATTGGGCCGAAGTTGCGCAGTTCATGAAAGACGACGTCGACTTGCAGATGGATCACTTTATCGATCTGACGGCGGTCGATTACCCGGAGCGCGAGTTGGCCAGGTTCGATCTCGTGCTGATGATGCGCTCGTCGGTGACTGGGGCGCGCATTCGGCTACGCACGCATGTCAAAGATGGCGAAGAGCCGGGCACCCTCAGCGGCATCTGGTCTGGAGCAAACTGGGCCGAGCGCGAGGTCTGGGACATGTTCGGCATCAAGTTCAATGGCCACCCCGACATGCGGCGCATTCTTCTCTACGAAGAGTTCGTCGGGCACCCGCTCCGCAAGGACTACCCCATCGACAAGGCGCAGCCCTTGGTGCCTTATCGCGAGGTCGACACCATCGACAAGCTGCCTCCATTCGGCATCGAGGAGGGGCAGCCCTTCGCGCGCATCGATTGGGAGTCGCGGCTCGCGGGTGGCGATAGCCAGGTGTCGCCCGCGCTTGGCGTTCAGCAGGGGCAACGGCGGACGCTGAGCGATTCCGAGGCCGCACAGAAGATTCAGGCGCGCATCGAGGCACAGATGGCCAAGCAAGCCGAAGCCGCCCAGGCATCCGAGGAACCCTCAGACGAAGGTTCGGGGGAGTAGATGGAACCCGCTGACGATCTGTTGAACGAGATGGCAGCCCTCGAGATCTCTGCCGACCCGATGCGTTTGAACATGGGCCCGTCGCATCCCGCGATGCACGGCACCATTCGCATGGTCATCGACCTCGACGGGGAGACCCTCATCAACTTGGACGTGCAGCCCGGCTACTTGCATCGCGGCTTCGAAAAGTCCTGTGAGCGAGGCACCTGGTCGCAGGTGTTCCCGTACGCCGATCGCTTGAACTACGTGTCGCCGATGCTCAACAACGTCGGCTGGGCGCTTGCCGTCGAGAAGCTTCTGGGAATCGAAGTTCCCGAACGCTGTCAGTACTACCGGGTCATCCTCGGCGAGTTGGCGCGCATCGCCGACCATTTCACCTGCAATGGCGCGTCGGCGATGGAGCTCGGCGCCTTCACGCCGTTCCTGTGGTTGCTGAAAGTTCGTGACTGGGTCTGGGACATTCTCGAGCGCGAGACCGGCGCGCGGATGACCCACAGCTTTGGGCGCATCGGCGGCATGGCCGCGCCTCCCACGGCAACCTTCAAGGACGACGTGCTGCGTCTGATTCCAGAGGTGCACAAGGTCGTGAAGGAAACGGAGATCATGTTGCTCCGGAACCGCATCTTCCTCGACCGGATGCAGGGCGTTGGCGTGCTGACCAAGGAGCAGGCGCTGTCGTACGGGGTCACCGGACCGATGGCACGCTCCACGGGCATTCCGTACGACGTGCGCAAGGACCACCCGTACCTGGTCTACGACCGCTTCGACTTCGACGTGCCGGTCGGCGAGGACGGCGACAACTGGGATCGCTTCATGGTGCGCCTCGAAGAGATCCGGCAATCGGTCCGTATCATCGAGCAGGCTGTCGAGCAGATGCCAGACGACGGCCCGATCAATGTCGACGACCCGCGAATCATCTTTCCCGAGAAGAGCGACGTCTATACGACGATCGAGGCGACCATCGCCCACTTCAAGCTCGTCATGGAGGGTCTGCGCACGCCCAAAGGCGAGGTGTACAGCTTCACGGAGGGCGGCAATGGCGAGCTCGGCTTCCACATCGTGTCGGACGGCAGCGGCACGCCGTATCGAGTCCGCGTTCGGCCGCCGTGCTGGTACAACCTCGCGGCCTCTCGCGAGATGCTGCTTGGCGGCATGATCGCCGATATCATCCCTACTTTCGGATCAGTCAACATGATCGGCGGAGAGTGCGACAGATGACTCGGATTCACCGCATCTGCCGGCTTACGTCCTCGTTCGCTCCCTGCGAAATAGCTTCCGCTATTCCTCAGTCGCTCGCTGTGGGCGCGCTCGGCATCTGCGGCAAATCCGAGTCATCTGAGATCGTGAGCGCATCAAATGCCTAAATTTACTCTAGATGGGAAAGAGATTTCGTTTGAGCCTGGCGAGACCGTCATGGAGGCCGCGTGGCGCGAGGGGATCGAGATCCCGCATTACTGCTGGCATCCGGGGCTGTCGATTGCGGCGAACTGCCGGATGTGCCTCGTGCACATCGAGAGCGGGCGCCAGATGGCGATGCCCCAGCTGGCATTCGACGAGGCCAAGGGCGAGTACGTTCCCGCTACCAAGCCCAAGCTTCAGCCCGCCTGTCAGCTCGCCGCCGCCGAGGACATGGTCGTCTCGTCCACCAACGACGAGGTGAAGACTGCCCAGGCATCGGTGCAGGAGTTCTTGCTCCTCAATCACCCGGTCGATTGCCCGATCTGCGATCAGGCGGGCGAGTGCAAGCTCCAAGACTATTACTACGAGCACCAGGGCACCCTGAAGCGCAAACTGACGGAGCCGGTCCACAAGCCGAAGGGTGTTCGGTTCGGCCCGACCATCGTCTACGACGCCGAGCGTTGCATCATGTGCACGCGCTGTATTCGGGTCTGCGACGAGGTCGCAAAGGACCACGTCCTCGACATGCGAGAACGTGGCAACAAGAATGAAATCGTTCTCGCTCCGGGGCGCGAGCTCGACCACAAGTACACACTGATGACCGAGCACGTCTGCCCGGTCGGCGCGCTGACGAGTCAGGACTTTCGCTTCAAGGCGCGCGTCTGGTTCCTCAAGTCCGGGCAGGGCGTCTGCACCGGTTGCGCGACCGGTTGCAACACCCACGTCGACTACGATCCGCGCAACGGCAAGATTTACCGGCTTCGCCCGCGCGACAACGCCGAGGTCAACGAGTTCTGGATGTGCGACGACGGCATGATGACGTACACGCGCCACGATTCCGACCGGCTCCTGATGCCGACGGCAGGCCGCGGCGACGAGCGCGCGCCTCTTGGCGAAGGCGAAGCCCTCGCGCTCGCAGCCGAGCAATTGAACGCCGTCGATGCCTCGAAGCTCGCCGTGGTGTTGAGCGCGCAGCACAGCACCGAGGACAACCTCGCGCTCGCGAAGCTTGCTGCCGCCCTCGGCGCCGATGCCCTCTACCTTGCCGCGCTAAGCGAATGGGAAGGCGACGACATCTTGCGCAGCGAAGACCGCAATCCGAACCGCGCCGGCGCCATACAGGCGGTGGGGGGAGCGACCCTGAAGTCGGTTACGGACCTTCTCGTCGATGTGCAGAGCGGGGCGGTGCACGGCGTGCTCGCGCTCGGCTGGGCGACCGCGGAGAAGCTCGAAGAGCTCGCACCGCTCGTTTCATTGGACGGTGTGGTCTCGCTGAGCAGCCACGTCGGGGCATTGCCCGCGGCGGCCTCGGTCACGATTCCCGTGGCGGACACGTTTGAAGTCGACGGCAGCTTCGTCAACGCCAAGGGGCTGACTCAGGCATTCCAGCCTACGCTTTCTCCTCCAGATGGGATCGAGCCGGCCTGGAAGACCGTCTCGGAGCTCGCCGACAAGCTGGGCAAGGACCTCGGCTTCAAGGACCTCCAAGGCTTGCGCCAAGGCCTCGTCGACGCGGCGGAGGCGGCCCAATGACGACCACCTTCCTCGTCGCTTCGTCCCTGGTGAAGGTGCTGGTCATTCTTTTGATCACCGTGGGCGGCTTTGCGCCGATTCTCATTTGGGCGGAGCGTCGCCAGAGCGCGATGATTCAAGACCGCCTCGGACCGAGCCGCGCCGCCATCGTGCTGCCGGCCTCCGCCGTGACTTTCATCGACCGAGCGAGGCTGCCGATGTGGCGGCTGGCGGCATTGGCCGGCATCGTCGCCATCGTGGCGCTCGTCACCCTGACGTTCGTTGCGGTCAAGGGGAGTAATCCTCTGCCGATTTCGACGTCCTCGCTGACCGCAACCCTGGTCGCGTTTGGCGCCGCCTCGGTGGTGCTCCGAGCCGGGTATGGCGTGCACAGTATGATCGTCCGCAATGGCGGGAAGATCATGCTCATCGGCCTCCTTCACCCCGTGGCAGACGCCCTGAAGTTCATCTTCAAGGAAGACTTCGTTCCTCCGAAGGCCGACAAGCTCCTGTTCTCGGCTGGCCCAATCATCGCGCTCATTCCGGCGATCGCGGCCTTCGCGGTCATCCCCTTCGCGAGCTCGCTGCACTGGGACTACCTCAATCAGGTCCTTCCACGGACGGGCGAGATCGCCGGTGCCGTAGTGCCGATGCAGGTCGCGAGCATCAACGTCGGGATTCTGTTCATTTTCGCAATCGCCAGCACCGGCATCATCGGCGCCGCGATTTCGGGCTACGCCTCGGACAACAAGTACTCGCTTCTCGGGGGCATTCGCGCCGCCAGCCAGATGGTGAGCTACGAGGTCGTCCTCGGACTGACGCTCGTTCCGGCATTCATGGTCTATGCCTCGCTTCGGCTCGAGGACATGACCATGTGGCAATACGACCACGTCTGGGGGATCTTCGTCCCGCCGCTGACGCTGGCCGCCATCAACTTCTTCGTCGCGGCAGTAGCCGAAACGAAGCGCGTTCCCTTCGATCTCCCCGAGGGCGAGAGTGAGCTCGTAGGCGGCTACCTGACGGAGTATTCCGGCATGAAGTTCGGTATGTTCTTCATGGGTGAGTTCGTCGAGGTCGTGTCACTGGCGGCCCTTGCCTCGGTGATCTTTCTCGGTGGCTGGGACGTGCCCTTCCTGTACCGCGACGGCTTCGAGTTCTCGCTGCCGTTTGTCGCGGCAAGCTACTCGGTGCCGGTGGTGCACTGGCTAGTCGTGGTGATTCAGTTTGTCGCCTTCCTGTTCAAAATCATCGTGCTGATTTGGTTCCAGCTGATGATTCGCTGGTCGCTTCCGCGCTTCCGCTACGACCAGCTCATGTCCCTGTGCTGGAAGGGCCTCTTGCCCATCTCCTTGCTCAACATCTTGGTCGTCGGCGCCTTCATCCTGTCGGGCTGGCTCGACGGCTGGGTCGCATTCTTCGAGAAGCTCTTCTGAGGTCGCGCATGACAGTCGAAGTCAAAGTCATCAAGAAGCCCGGACGAACCGTCGCCGAACAGATCTACCTTCCGGAAATCGCCAAAGGGCTCGGGTTCACGATGGGTCGTTTCTTCAAGAACACCTTCGGGCCGCAGGCCAAGAAGGAAATCGACACGGTCAGATACCCAGAAGAGAAGGTCGAATACCCGGAGCGCTTTCGCGGCATTCACCGTCTCACCCAGCGCATCGACGGCTCGCCACGTTGCGTGGCATGTCTTTGCTGTAGCACCGCGTGCCCGGCACAGTGCATCCACATCGAGCCCGCCGAGTACGAGCCTGATGATCCGCGCTACGGCTACGAGCGGTATCCGTCGGTGTTCATGATCGACGAGCTTCGCTGCATCTTCTGCGGCTACTGCGTCGAGGCCTGCCCCTGTGATGCGATTCGAATGGACACCGGCATGCACATGCCGCCCTCCACCCGCCGCGATCACTTCCTGTACGACAAAGAAACCCTGCTCTCGATTCCCGGCCGGGACGGCTCGTATCTCACCGCCAACCCTCGCCACGAGCCCGGTGACGAGACCCACCCCGGCGTCGATCGCGAGCGCGGACACTAGGTGTGACCGAGTCCCGCGCTGCCAGCCGGACGGCCATCATGGTCGCCGCCCACCGCGGCCGCGCCTCAGCTGCCCCCGACGCGATTTGCAACGACCCCTGGGCCCTTCGCCTCGCCGGTCCCGAGGGAGAAACACTGTCTCGCCGCTGGGACGCGCACTCGCCGTCGATGGTGCTCTGGATGGCGCTGCGGACTCGGTACCTCGATGACTGCGTGACGCGAGCGCTCGACCGGGGCGTTCGGCAAGTGGTGATTCTCGGAGCGGGGCTCGATACCCGGGCGGCCCGGCTCGGCCGGGACGGCGTTCGCTTCTTCGAGGTCGACCAGCCCGCCAGCCAGGCCGACAAACGTGAGCGGCTTTCGAGGTTTGATGATTATCCGTTGGATGCAGCGACGTTTGTGCCGTGCGACTTCGAGCGAGACGACTTTGTTCAGCTTCTCGAATCCGCTGGCCTCGACCGAGGCGACCCCGTCTGTTTCGTCTGGGAGGGAGTGATCTACTACCTCCTCGAAGCAGCTGCGAGGTCCACCCTCGAACGCCTGGCCTCCGAATTCGATCCCCACTCGCTCCTGGTGTTCGATTACCTCAACAGCAAGATGGCCAAGTCGAGTCCGCGCCTTCGCGACGAGGATCGAGGGATGAAAGACATCATCGAGGAGCTCGGCGAGCCCATGCAGTTCGGCATCGACGACCCCACACCGTTGATGGCCGAGTGCGGCTATCGCTTTCTTCGAACCGTGTCCTTCGACGAGCTCGCGCTGCAGTACACGGGCACGTATGCGCGTGAGCGCGTCTTTCGGTTTCAGGCAATCGCCTTGGCGAGCCCAAGCGAGGAGCTCGCCCTATGGTAGAAACCCGGCAGATCGACGGACGCTCCGTCACGTTCCGGCAAGGGGTCGGCAGAGCGCCCGCCCTGGTCTGCATCCATGGCTCGGCCGACAACCATCACGTGTACGATCGGCTCCTCGACGCGATGCCGGATCGCGAGCGGTATGCCATCAATCTGCCTGGGCGTGCGGGAACCGACGGGCCTGCGCTTGCGAGCGTGGCTGAGATGGAGGCATTCCTATCGCGTTTCCTCGAGTCGGAAGTGGAGGGCGATTACCTTGTCGTCGGCCACTCGATCGGTGGAGGCGTCGCGATCGAGCATGCCTTGGCCTCGCCGCCGGATCGTCTCAAGGGCATCGTCCTCCTAGCGACCGGTGCGCGCCTTCGCGTGCATCCGATGATCCTCCAGTTGTTTGAGCAAGCTGCGAAGTCCGGCAAGACTCCGCCTCTGCCTCCCTTTCTCTACGAGCAGGGCGTAGACCCAGCCATCGTCGACGAGGCCGCGAAAACGCGCGAACTGACGCCAGTCGACAGTGGTGGTGTGGACTGGCGCGCGGCCGACAGCTTCGACCGAATCGCGACCGTGAAGGACGCGAAAACGCCGGCGCTGATCATCGCGGGAACCAACGACGCGCTAACCCCACCGAAGTACGCTCACTACCTCGCCGACAACATCTCCGACAGCGAGTTGCATGTGATCGAAGGCGCCGGCCACATGTTGGTGATGGAGCGGGTGGCCGAAGTTTCCGAAGCAATTGAAGGTTTCGCCGCTCGCTTCTGATCGCTTGCAATCCGCACAACGACGGCGTTAGCATCGGTCTTCCACAGCAAAAACGCACAGGAGGTCTGTCATGGGAGTATCCGCCCTCGCCATGAACGGAGATCTGAAGACGATTTCCGACGAAACGATCGCCGAGCTCGAGACCGCGCTTCGAGGCCAGCTGCTCTTGCCTCAATCGGAGGGCTACGACGAAGCTCGCACGATATGGAACGCGATGATCGATCGGCGACCTGCGCTCATCGCGCGTTGCGCCGGCCCTGCCGACGTAATTCGAGCCGTGAGGTTTGCCGCAGACAATGAGCTGCTCGTCGCGGTTCGTGGCGCCGGACACAACATTGCCGGCAAGGGAGTGCACGACGATGCATTTCTGATCGATCTATCTGGATTGCGTTCCGTGCACGTGGACCCGGAACGCCGCGTCGCTCGGGTCGAACCGGGGGCCACGCTTGGGGACTTGGACGACGAGACTCAGGTCTATGGGCTCGCCACATCGGTTGGGATCAACTCGACGACCGGCATCGCCGGGCTCACCTTGGGCGGTGGCTTTGGCTGGCTCAGTCGCAAGTACGGACTCACCATCGACAACCTTCGTTCGGCAGACGTGGTAACGGCCGACGGCAGGCTGGTCACCGCAAGCGAAACCGAGAACCCCGACCTCTTCTGGGGTATCCGGGGCGGCGGCGGCAATTTCGGAGTGGTGACCTCGTTTGAGCTCGACGTGCATCCGGTCGGGCCCGAGGTGCTGTCGGGGCTCGTAGTGCACCCTTACTCGGCGGCTCCAGACGTCATGCGCTTCTACCGGGACTTCGCGTCTGATCTCCCGGAGGACCTCAACGTGTGGATCGTGTTGCGCAAGGCTCCGCCGCTTCCGTTCCTGCCCGAGGAGGTGCATGGGACCGAGATCGTCATCCTGGCAGCTTTTTATGCGGGGGACATGGCGGACGGAGAGCGCGCGCTGAAGCCACTGCGAGACTTTGGAAACCCCATTGCCGACGTGATTGGGCCCCACCCGTTTACCGGATGGCAAACCGCGTTCGATCCGCTGCTGACACCGGGAGCGCGGAACTACTGGAAGTCGCACAACTTCACCGAATTGCCCGACGGCCTAATCGATGCGGCCCTCGACTATGCGGGGCGCCTGCCGTCCGACCAGACCGAGATCTTCTTTGGTAGGCTTGGCGGCGCAGTCAACGAGGTCGCACCGGACGCCACCGCCTATCCGCACCGTGACGCGGAATACGTAATGAACGTCCACGCACGTTGGGAGACAGCCGCCGAAGACGAAAACTGCGTCGCCTGGGCTCGTGAGTACTTCGATGCGAGCGCGCCGTACGCCACCGGTGGGGTCTACGTAAACTTCGTGCCCGACGGCGAGAGCCCGCTGGCCGAGGCCTATGGGCCCAACTACGCGCGCCTCGTCGAGCTCAAGCGAAAGTACGACCCGCGCAACCTGTTTCGGCTCAACCAGAACATCGTGCCCTAGCGGACGAGGCGCCGCCGTAGCGCGCGGATTCCACGCCACAAGAAAAACACAAACAACATGGCCAAACCTGCCACGGCGGAGAGGAACACCGGGTTTGGGTTGTTGCGAATCGTATAGAACACGACCTCTCTTCGCTGGTCGTAGCCATCGGGGACAGGGAGCACCTGGTGGTCACGCGCGTAGATCCGATAGTCCTCCATCATCTCCGCGAACAAGTCGGGCATCTCCTCTTTCAAATCCGTGGTCTCACCGGGGTCCGTCCAGAAGTTGAAGAGATGCCATTCGTCATCACCTACCGGGCCTCGATCCTTGACGATCTTGTGGTCGCCCTTGAACAAGGCAGCGTTTCCGCCGAGCTCGTAACCAATGGCCTCGTCCGGGGCATGGGCTCTCGCTGCGTTGCCGGTCAACAGCGGCACCAGGCTCTTTCCGCTGATGCGATGCACCTCCCGGCCGGCGTAACTGCCGGTTGGCGGCTTTACGTTTGCGATCTCCAGAATCGTTGGCGCAAGATCGGTGACGTAGGTGAAAGCGTTCGAGATGTTTCCGGCTGACTCCACCAGGCTCCCCGCGATGACCATGGGAACCCGCATGCCCCCTTCGCGAGCGAAGAATTTATAGTAGGCCAATGGCGACGCGGCCGCGTTGCCAAAGCTCGGGCCTATGTCGACGAAGCTTCCACGAGTGCCGAGCGTCTCATAGTCGGTGCGGTAGTCGTGGGTTGCAAACCACATCCGAAGGTATACGCCGCGCCAGCCGGCCAGGGCTTCGCTTCCTTCGGGGCCGTTGTCAGACGTGAAAATGAAGACGGTGTGCTCGTACTGTCCGGTCTCTTTGAGGTAGGTGACGAGGCGGCCGATGTGGTGGTCCATCGCATCGATCATGCCGGCGTAGACAGCCATCTCTTTGGATTTGTATCGCCTGTCCTCGTCCGTGAGCGCGTCCCAATCGGCCGTGGAAGACACCTTCGCCAACTCGGTGTCGGCGGGCACGATGCCGAGGGCTTTGGCACTTGCGAGGCGCCGCTCTCGAAGCGCGGTCCAGCCCTCGTCGTACTTGCCCATGTACTTGTCCGTGTATTCCTGGGGCGCCTGGACCGGCATGTGGACCGCTTGAAACGGCACGTACGAAAAGAAGGGCCTGCCATCCGCGCGGTTCGATTCGATGAACTCGATGGTCTTGTCGACGAAGAACTTCGATGAATAGAAGTCCTCGGGCAGATCGATCTCCTTGCCATCCCCGAACCAGTTCGCCTGCTTGTACATCGGCAGGTACGGCTTCTTATCCCAGTTGTCCGCGCCGGTGTCCGCCATCGCGATCGTGCGCTCGAAGCCACGCCGACTCGGCAGCAGATCCGGCGTCTTTCCGAGATGCCACTTCCCAGCCATGTAGGTGTGGTAGCCGGCATCTTTGAGCAGCGTCGCAATCGTGACCACGCGGTGGTTCAGCGTGCCCCGGTAGTTCGCATGCTCCGCCTGAACCGGCGGAATCGATTCCGGGATATTGGGCACCCCGTTGAGGTGGCTGTCCACACCGGTCAGCAGCATGGCTCGCGTCGGCGCACAGCTCGCGGCCATGTGATGATTGGTGAACGTGATGCCCTGGGCGGCTAGCTCACTGATCGCCGGCGTGGGGATCTCGCCACCGTATGGTGCCGTGTCGCTGAAACCGAGGTCATCAGCGAGAATGAGCACGATGTTCGGCGGCTCGGCATGCGCGCTGCCCGCGATCAAGAAAGGCAGGAGCAAACAGCAGGCCGTTTCGGCAAAGCGCCGATGATGCTTCACTCTGTCGGTGTGCTCCCGCGCCATCAGGACCCGGGCTCTTCTATCACGCTGAGAGTTACTCGGGACAAGCAGAAAGCGCCCAGGGCACGGTCAGTAGGGCACGAGACGCCTCAGTGAGCTTGGTCAGGGCGTGCGCGACCTCCCAATGTCGGGGAAGGGGCGCCACCTGCGAGGTCAGTTGGTTGATCTCGGCCAATGGTTCTCGAAGCAGTGAACCAAGTGCCTCGCGGTCGAGCTCGACCATCGCCATGGGTGCTCGTCGTTTCCTGCGGGCGTCGAGATAACCTGTAGCTCCCTTGGCGCGGCGCCGCAGTTCTCCTTGGGTCAGCACGGTGGCTGAGTGCACGGCTCGGGCCGGCGAAACCTGCGAGACGATCGGCGCAAAAGGTGTAGGACTATTGATATCGACGACGCACGCGAAGTGCTCTGTCCAGCAATGATCCTCGCCGTAGCTCGTGTCCGTCATGGCCAGCACGTTTGTCTCCGGATCGAAGAGGCGGGGGCAGATTTCACGCAGTCGCTCGATCTTGGCCGTCCCGCTATTGATTCGTTCGGCGGTGGAGTAGGTCGCCCGGTCGGCACCGAGCTCCTCGACCGCCACGTCCAACATTGCTTTGGGCGAAGCGCTGCTCAGAATGATTTCGAGGCCAGGGGAGCGAGCGCGAATCCAGTCGAGGTCTTCACGAGAAATGACCTGGTCAGGCGCGTGGCGGTCCCAGACTCTGCCGGCCAGTTTGACCAGAAGCGCCTCATCCGCCGACGCCAGGTGCCTCAGTGCGACCATTTGTGGACCTCGCTGTACGGCGCTCGTCGGATGCGGCCCGAAGCGGCTGTATGCGAGCCGCCGAAGCGAGGGGATGCGCGACGCCAGTTTGCCCCAGACGAGGTAATGGATCCCAGGCAAGGCCCATCTACGTGCGCCAGCGCCGAGGTAGCGGATGAGCTTGCCCGGCTGTGACCAATCGAGAAGCACACGCCCGCCAAACCTGCGGCGAACCGGGCGCGCCGTAACCGACTCTCCGTATACCTCGTAGGCGCACAGCTCCCATGCGAGGAGCTCCCCCATATTGCGGCCGAGGTGGGTGGTCTTGTCGAGATCGAGAATCAAGGAGTCGTGCTCGTCTTCGAGCACGCGAGCGCAGAGCTCGCGAAACGAAAGGGGCGCGCCGTGATCGACGAATCGATCGACGACCCGCATCGCTGAGGACCGATCAGTCATGGGCCAAGCTTCGCGTTGCGGTGGGAGGCGAGGGAATGAGGAGGCCACGCTGGATCTCCAGCAGCCCAAGCTTCTCGAGTGCGAGGCTCATCCCAAAGCCGAGGTCGAGCTCCGACGGCTGGTACGAGAACTTCGCCGAGGCCGGGTAGCGGTGGTGATTGTTCTGGTAGCCCTCGCCGAGGATCAACCATGCAGCGAGGTGATTGTTTCGTGAGTTGTCCGGCGTTTCAAAGTTGCGGCCACCGACGGAGTGCCCGAGCGAGTTGACGATCCAGCCCTCGATCGGATGGCTCATCATTCCGAAGAAGTAACAGGCGCCCAGCGCCCACATGCCCGTCGGCACGGCGATGGCCAGAGCGATGAGCAGGTGAAGAACATACGGCAGGAACCAAAGGCCCTTTCGATTGAGCTCGCTTATTTCGAATTCGAGGTCAGCTACTTCATCCGTGTATTCGCTTCGGCCACGCGCAAGCCCGACCAGGGTGCGTTCGTAGCTCTTCAACTGGCCGGGTAGGACCCCCAGTAGACCGTAGTGCACCGGGCTGTGCGGATCCTCCGGCGAGTCGGAGTGCGTATGATGCTTCCGGTGCATGCAGACCCAACCCTTGGCGTCGAGGCCGGTCAGCCAAATCCCGTAACGGGCGGCGAACTTGCGGACACTTGGGCGGAGCTCGACCGCGCCGTGCGCCAGGCCGCGGTGATAGAAGACGGAGATAATCGTCGTGTTGATTAGATAGGCCACCAGAAATACGGCGGCGCAGGTCAAAAAGTACATTGGTTTTCTCCCAGAAGTTACGTCTTAGTAACTTACTATTGCGTAACCTACGGCACCGTAGTATTGATGTCAAATGGCCTCGAGAAAAAAACTCACTGCTGCTGCGCGGAGAGCCCAGCTCATCCAGGTGGGGCGCCAGGTCTTCGCCGAAAAGGGGTACGAAGCGACCTCCGTCGAGGAGATCGCGAGCTGCGCCAAGGTCTCAAAGCCGATTGTTTACGAGCACTTCGGGGGCAAAGAAGGGCTCTATGCCGTCGTCGTCGACCGGGAGATGGAGTACGTGATCGGGGTGATTTCGGAGGCTCTCTCCGCGGGCTCGCCGCGAGAGCGCGCAGAGCAGGCGGCCTTGGCCTTCCTAACCTGGGTCAAAGACAACCCCGACGGATTCGCCGTGCTGACCCACGATGCCCCGGCGACCGCGTCGAGCTCAGGCGGCTTCTCCAGCCTCCTCAATGAAGTCGCCGATCGCGTGAGCGACGTGTTTGCCGAGGCGTTCAAAGAAGCCGGATACGACCCGGACGTCGCCCCCATTTACGCCCACGCGCTCATCGGCATGGTGACGCTGGTAGGTCAGTGGTGGAGCGTCGTTCGTAAGCCATCGGTCGAAAAGGTTGCCAGTCACATCGTCGCGTTAGCGTGGATGGGCCTCCGCAATCTGCCTGAAGAACCCGACCCCATCGGCGCTAGAAAGAAGACCACTTGAAGCACGATGGGTCGCATCTATCCCTACGAAGACGCACCCAGCTTTGATCTGAGCACCGATTCGCAACCTAGGGCCGGCTCGGCCGATAGGTCTGGCATGCAGTCATGGGCCGCACTAGGTTGCCTCCCGTTCATGAGCGACATCGACTTGGCTTTGCGGGAGCGGTTTGGGCTTCCGGCTTTTCATCCCTGGCAGCGGGAGGCTATCGACGAGTTGCTCGACGGGCGGCACAAGGTGCTGGTGATCGCGCCGACGGGTGGAGGCAAGTCGCTTTGCTATCAGCTCCCGGCCGCCGTGCTCGAGGGCACCTCCATCGTGATCTCGCCCCTCATCGCCCTCATGGAAGACCAGGTGCGCGCCCTCACTCACCGTGGGGTCGCCGCAACCTATCTCGCGTCCACGCTCGACCCCGAGGAGAGGCAGCGTCGGGAGAGCGAGATCTTCGAAGGGCGCTATCAGCTCGTGTACGTCGCGCCCGAACGCCTCGAGTCGCCGTGGCTGGTCGAGAGGTTGGCGGCGCTTCGGCCACCGCTGCTCGCGATCGATGAAGCGCATTGCATCTCGCAATGGGGGCACGATTTTCGCCCGTCGTACTTGCGTTTGGGTGAGGTCATCGAACGCCTGCGGCCACCCCGCGTGATCGCATGCACCGCGACCGCCACGCCCATCGTGCGACGTGAGATCCAGGCCCGGCTCGGTCTCGATTCGGAAGGGAGCGCCGTCATCCTTCGAGGCTTCTCGCGCCCGAACCTCCACCTGGCCGTCGTCGAGAGCGACAGCTCCACCGAACGGCGGAAGTTGATGCTCGGCGCGCTCCGCAGCGCCCTTGGCAAGCCTGAGAGCCCACTGGGGGGTGCCATCGTGTACGCGGCGACTCGTCGCAACACCGAGAAGCTGGCGGACGCGCTTGCCAAGGAAGGTTGGCGGGTCGCCCCGTATCACGCGGGGCTTTCCGCCTCTGTGCGCGAGGAGGTGAACAGGCGCTTCGCCGATCGGTCCCTCGACGTCGTGGTCGCTACCAACGCTTTCGGAATGGGCATCGACCGTGCTGACATCCGCACCGTCGTCCACGCCCAGGCCCCCGGGTCGGTCGAGGCCTACTATCAAGAGGTTGGCCGCGCCGGGCGTGATGGGCAGCCGGCTCACGGTCTCCTGCTCACCAGCTCCGGCGACTTGGGGCTTCGTCGCCGGTTGATCGGGTTCAGTGGCGATCGAGACACGGGCGCCGCCGATTCCGAGCACGCGCAGCAACAGTGGCGCCTCTTCCTCGACCTCATGCGCTACGTCGAAGCAGGTAGCTGCCGGCACGACTTCATCCTGCGCTACTTCGGCGACGAGCAAGAGACGCTCGGCGGCTGCGGTCACTGCGACGTGTGCGAGCGGCTCGAGGACCGTGGCGAGGAGGGTGCCGCGCGTGGCGCATCCGAGGAGGAGGCACTCGTCGTGCGGAAGGCCCTGGCAGGCGTCGCGCGCAACCAGGGGCGCGCAGGCCTGACGGCGGTCTCGGAGATGCTTCACGGAACCGATAACGAACGCCTTCGCCGGCTGGGGCTGACCGAGCTCAGCACCCACGGTCTGCTCAAAGACCACCCGAAGGCGTGGGTTCTCGCGCTCCTCAGGCGGCTCATCACCGCAGGCCTAGTCGACCTCACGACCAGCGAATTCCCGATTCCGTATCTGACCGCCCTTGGCGCGGCCACCATGAAGGGTGAGGAGCGAGTTCGCGTCCTCGTTCCCGCGCCCGACGCAGGCCGCCCCCGAGTGGGCAAGAAAGAACGCCGCCGACCCGCTCGCGAGCTTCCCGAAAACGTCGATTCAACACTCTTCGAAAGCCTACGTTCCACGCGGCTCGATATCGCGCGCGCCAAAGGCGTCCCCGCCTACGTCATCTGCCACGATCGAACGCTCCTCGAAATCGCAGCCTACAAGCCCACCTCGATGGAGGCGCTCGCCGACATTTTTGGGATGGGTCCGGCGCGTATCGAAAACTACGGAGAGCCGTTCTTGGACACGGTGAACGCCCACGCCCCGTAGCCGACGACCTCGTCCCGGCCGCCCGCGGTGTCACCTGAGCTCCGGAGATCCAGTGTGCTCGCGACGAGCGAGTGTCGCTGCGCCGCTTCCAACAGGCCCTGCACGCCGATGCGGCCACAGGCGCCCTCGTGCGTGAGGCGCTCGGGCTCCAAGGCTTCGATAGCCCCGGCCGTGGCCGCGTCCATGCGCTTGGCGGTGTCGTAGTCGTGATAGTGGCTCAAGTCCGAGCTGATGACGATTACGGTTTCGTCTCCTCCCCACAGAGCTTCCAACGCTCGAGCGACCTGCTCGGGTGCCGCGCGTCCTATGGCAATCGGAAGGACCGTGAAGGTTCCGAGCACCTCCTGCAAAAACGGGAGCTGAACCTCGAGGGAATGCTCCCAGTGATGGGCGTCATCGAGGACGTGTGCGAAGGGGAGGGCGAGGAGTAGTTCACGCGCGCTCTCGTCGACCGGCACGCGCCCCAAGGGCGTTTCGAAGTCCGTGCTACTCGGCACCGCCAGGCCATCGAAGGGAATGTGATGGCTCGGGCCGAGGATCAGGATACGCTGGACGACCCCGCGCGACCGCTCGAGCAGGACGAATGCGTTCGCGGCAACCGGACCGGAGTACATGTAGCCGGCGTGCGGCACAATGAGCGCTTTGGGCCAAGGGTCGCTTGGCGCAAAATGTTCGCGCGCCATGCCGAGATACTCGCGAACCACAGCACGCAATGCCTGCGGATCGGCCGGATAGAAGGAACCCGCTACCGCCGGTGGTCGAACAGTCAGCACTCCCAGACTGTGAACACCAGTCGGCCGTTGTCAACGCCGCGTCATCGTGCTTGTCAGCCCATCCAGTCATGCGCATTCTGTCCATGGTGGCCCCGATGCTCACTTCGACTGTACAGACCGACTATTGGAGCGAGCTCGACGACGGGCGGGTCGTCTGCGAGCTGTGCCCGCGCGCCTGCAAGCTCAACGAAGGGCAGCGCGGCCTCTGCTTCGTGCGCGCCCGCGAAAACGATGAAATCGTGCTCACCACGTATGGCCGCTCCAGCGGGTTCGCCGTGGATCCAATCGAGAAGAAGCCGCTCAACCATTTTCTGCCCGGAACGCCGGTCTTCTCGTTCGGAACGGCCGGCTGCAATCTGACCTGTAAGTTTTGCCAGAACTGGGACATCTCGAAGTCCCGCAAGATGGACACGCTCGCCGATACGGCGGGGCCCGACGAGATCGCAAGTGCGGCTGCCCAGCTCGGCTGCCGCAGCGTCGCCTTCACGTACAACGATCCGGTCATCTTTCTCGAATACGCGCGCGACGTGGCATCCGCATGTCGCGCACACGATATCCGTACGGTTGCGGTGACCGCGGGATACGTGAATGCGGAGCCACGGGAGGAGTTCTTCTCGTTCATCGACGCCGCCAACATCGACTTGAAGGCGTTCGACGAGGACTTCTACCGGCGCATCGCAGGTGGTCACCTCGAGCCGGTGCTCGATACCTTGCGCTACTTGCGCCACGAGACTGACATCTGGTTCGAGGTCACGAACCTCGTGATCCCAGGGCACAACGACGCAGAAGATGGCATCCGCCGAATGGCTGACTGGATCTGTCAGGAGCTTGGCCCTGACGTGCCGCTTCACTTTTCGGCGTTCCATCCGAGCTACAAGATGCGTGAGGTGCCGCCGACCCCGAGATCAACGTTGAGGCGCGCGAGGGAAATCGCCAAAGACGCGGGCATTCACCACGTGTACACCGGCAACGTTCACGACCGCGAGGGCGACACCACATATTGCGCCGGGTGCGGGACGGCGCTGATCGTCCGCGATTGGTACGAGTTGATCGCTTGGAGGCTCGAAGATGGATCCTGTCCGAAGTGCGGCGTCCGCTGCGCCGGCGTGCTCGATCCCACTCCCGGCACCTGGGGATCCCGCCGTCTTTCCGTGAAGATGGGGCAGGACGGAATCGCGCTTTCATAGCGCGACGCGCGCTTACCCAGCAGAGACCGTGTCCGCGGGTGGTGTCAGGGCCTTCCCCAGGAAGTCGAGGACCGCGCGGATGCGTGCGCTGTCGCGGAGGTCCTTGTGAACCGCCTGCCAAATCTGACGTGGTTCGGGGGCGCCTTCGACGGGAACCCGGATGAGATGACGGTCGTGGTCGGCGACCAGGCAGGGGAGAAGGCCGATTCCGGTCCCGGCGACAGTGGCCGAATAGGTGGCTGAGACGCTGTCGGAACGCAGCGCGACGAGCGCACCGTCCATTCGCGCTTCGATCCATTCGTTCTCACGGCGGAACGGACGGGTGTTCGCGAAGAGAATCAACTGATGCCCTGCCAGCGATTCCTTCGGAAGGCCGAAACGGTCTACGTAGTCGAGCGACGCGTAGAGTCCGAGGTGTATGAACGAGAGCCGCTTGATGATGAGGTCCTCTTGCGTTGGCCGCGCGAGGCGAAGCGCGATGTCGGCTTCGCGCCGCGCGAGGTTCACGTCCAGGTTGGTGCACTGCAGCTCGAGTTGAATCTCTGGGTAGCGTTCGCGGAAGCGGCGAAGTTGCGGAGCGATGAATCGCGTCGTGAGCATCTCGGTTGCGGTGAGTCGAACCACGCCTTCGAGTTTCTGATCTTCGCCCGCGACATCGCGTTCGACGCCGAGGGCTTCGCGTTCGATCCGCTCCGCGCGGGGCAGCAAGCGGTGCCCGGCCTCGGTCAGCACGTAGCCGTTGGGCGTTCGATCGAAGAGGCGCGCGCCAAGCTCCTCTTCGAGCTTCACCAATCGGCGGCCGACGGTCGTGGGGTCCAGCGTTAATGCAGTGCCCGCTGCAGCCAGCGTCCCGACACGCTGAAGCGTCAGGAAATAGCGAACATCGTCCCAATTGAACATGGGCTGCAGCGTCGCAGGGCATTCCCCGTTGTGCAACTGCAAAAGTGCGCCGAAGGACTGCGCTCAAGGCCGCTCACGGCGCTCTAAGTATTTCATATGACAACGGAAAGGAGTCGATCATGCACATGCTCAAACAAATGGACCCGGATCTCTACTTGGAGGTACTTCGAAAGCAGGCGCAGGTCTGGGACGATCTGATCGCCGCGTTCGAGGATACCTGGACCCGCTGGGCCAAGCTTCCATGGACCCCGGAGAACAGCATTTCGCTCGAGGATGTCTTGGCGGACCTCGCCTACGGACGGGACTAGGCTCGATCAGGATGAAAACCCATACATTTCAAGGAGGAGTAACGTCAAAATCATAAAAATCTGTTAGCATAGGAATTCGGGCTTTCGGAGGGAACCGATGACTAGATCTATGCGCATTTGGCTCGTGGCTTCTGTGGCCACTTGGATGACCGTCACGGGCTGCGGCGGAGGAACCACCGCCAACGGCGAGATGGCTCCGGAGATCACATCGACACCTCCCTCGACTGCAACGGTCGGGGTGCCCTTCAGCTACACGGTGACCGCGAGCGGAATGACGCCGCTGACCTTTGCCGTCGTGTCAGGCCCGGAAGACTTCATGGTCCACGCAACGAGCGGCGTCGTGACCTGGACGCCGCAGAGCGAGGGCGCTGTCCAGATCGAGATCAGCGCGACGAACCTCGCCGGAACGGACACCCAGGCGTTCGAGGTGACCGTCGAGGGTTTGACCGGACCGGTCTTCATCACGGAGCCGCCGACCGAGGCAACGGTCGCCGCGCAGTACGCGTATGACCCGGATGTCGTCGCCAACGGCGATGTAACCTGGACCGCACCGGTGGCGCCGAACGGGCTCACGATCGATTCGGCCAGCGGAGCGGTTCGTTGGACGCCGACCTCCGATCAGGCAGGCCCGCAAGAAGTCACGATCCGCGCGACCGAGGTGGATGGTGGGGCGTTCGCCGATCAAGCGTTCACGGTTACGGTAGAGGATACCGGCGGTCCCGCGGTAATCACGTCGACGCCTCCTGACCGGGTGTATGCGGGGGAAGTGTTGGAGTACGACGCGACCGCATCGGGCGCGCCGACGATTCGATGGAGCGTGGAAGCTCCGTCGATGGGCACGCCGGCTTCCGGAGTGACCATCGTGACGAGCCCGCCGGAAGGGCCTGCGGTGACCGTCGAGTGGGACACCGCTGGCGCGATGCCGGGCGACTACAGCATCGCGCTCCAGGTCGACAATGGGCTCGGCGAGCCGAACGTGCAGGAGTTCACCGTGACGGTGGATCCGCGTCCGCCTGTTCCGGAGATTGACCTCGTTACGGTTCCGCCGCCCGCGACGATGTTCGTCGGAACGGTCTACAACTATGATGTCAATCTCACGCCGGGGACCGAGAGTGCGAGCGTAGTATGGACTCTCGTGGGGGCGACCGTCCCCGCGGACCTGCCGATCACCATCGATCCGAGTACCGGGGAGGTGAGCTTCACGGCGTCCGACACGAACGGCGAGATCGAGTACAGCTACTCGGTACGGGCGCAGAACGTGCTCGGCGAGGGCGACGAAGAGACGATCACGGTCGATGCGGTCTATCCGCCGGCAACCCCGATCCTCACCGTTACGCCGGACACGATGTTCAGGCTCGAGGTCGGGGAACCTTTCCCGGGCGCTTCGGCCACCGCCACCGGCAATCCCACACCCGTGTTGACGATCGCCGGCACGCTTCCGGACTTCCTTGATTTTGATCCGCTCACGGGGCTGCTCTCGGCGTCTGCGACACAGCCCGCTCCCGAAGAAACGGACATCGGGCCTCACTCCTTCGATATCGTGGCGACCAATAGCGAAGGAATGGATAGCGTCACGATCGATATCGTGGTGGTCGCAGCGCCGCCCAGCGTTGACTCGATCACGCCGGCCGCAGGACGCCGCCAATCCGATGTTCCGATCGTCGTTCGTGGCGCTGGGTTCGTCAGCGCGGCAACTCCAGCGATCCGTCTCGTACTCGGAGCGTACACCGAGACGCTGACAACTGCGTTCGTCGACGAGAACACGCTGACCGCGACCGTTCCCGTCGACCTCGGACGTCCATCGGGGGTCCACGATGTCATCGTCGACCAGGGCTCGACCACGACCCTCGCGAAGCGATTCACAGTCACCGAGGGTGACGGCTCGACCCTGAGTGGAAGCATCGTTTCGGACACCACGCTTGCAGCCATCGACAGCCCTCACGTGGTCACTGGTGATGTGCGAATCGAGAACGGCGCAACCGTTACGCTGGAGCCAGGTGCTGTCGTGATGTTCGCCGGCAACACGAATCTCCGAATGGATGTCGGCGCGAACAGCGCCGGCGCTCTGATCGCAAACGGTGGCGAGCCTGGCCTGGGTGATCAGATCGTGTTTACCCGTCTTCAAGACGTCGGCGGCCCAGCGCCCGGTGGCCACTACCGGGGTCTTCGCTTTGGCGCCAACATCATTTCGGCCACGACCGCGCTTCGAAACGTGGTCGTGGAATTCGGTGGACGACGGAACACCGACACCAATCGAGGCGCCGTGGAGGTGCTCAGCGGGTCTGCACCTGACATCCAGCGCTCGATCATCCGGGAGAGCTTGAACTACGGCCTGTTCGCCCAGTCGGGTGCGGGCACCGATACGATGGACTGGTTTGCTGACAACCAACTCACCGCAAACGGGCGCTCGCCAATCAGCATCGGCTCGGACGACGTCTCCACGCTCGGCGCCAATCTCGATCTCACTGGCAACGGAGAGGATCGCGTTTTCGTCCGAGGGTCGGTGGTCAGCAGAGCCAACGCCGCGTGGAAGAACTTCGACGTGCCGTTCTACCTGAGCAACGGCATTTTGGTTCGCGGAGGCAGCACGATGACTGTCGCGCCGGGCACCGAGATGCGGTTCGCGTCGAGCCGACGCCTCCAGGTATCCACCGGTGCGGAGGAAGGCACGCTGGTCGCCTCGGGAACTCCGGCAATGCCGATTCGCATGATCGCCGACGCCGGGGACTGGGACGGCATCCTGCTCGCCGGGCTGATTCAGGCGGGCACCGTTTTGCGCAATGTACGGGTCGAGGGCGTCAGTGGAACGGTCACGGGCGGTATTCGGGTCGACAATCCCGGCAATCCCGGCGACCGCGTCGCGATTGTCGAGAACTGTCTGGTCCAGAGCGGCGAAGCCGGCTCGGTCGGCGTCTATCTGTCCGGCAACGCCCGGGTCAGCTCGTTCGAGAACAACGTGCTCGACGTCGTTGAACTGTCCGTCAACGCTACGTTGGGCGGGTTTGATGACCTCCTGAGCTCGTCGAACATCTACGAAGCGCCGCTGCGTGTCCGCGGTAGCTCGATCGCCGGCGAGGACATGCTGTGGAGCCGGCCGGCCGCGAGTGATTCGTCGACGCAGCCGATTCAGCCTACCGGTGCGCTAGCGGTGACGGACGGCTCGTTGACCATTCGCGCCGGCAACCAAATCCTGATGCCGTCCGATGGGCAACTCACGATGACGAATAGCCAGCTGGTGGTGGACGGAACGTCGAGCCAGCCGGTGCTCTTCGAGCCGATCGCGGGCGCTGCGTTCTGGAATCGAGTCCGTTTACGCGGATCGGCTAGCGCAGGCACATCGCGCATTAATCACGCCGTGCTGGAAGGCGCCGGGTCGGACCCAGCGCTCGCGGTGTCGTCGCGTCGCGCGGCGATCGTGGTCGAGAACCGCGACGGCGTTCCCGCGACGCCGGCCGTCTCCGATACGATGATCGTGAACAGCAACGGCTACGGCATGACGTTCGCTGACGCGACCCATTGCGGTGCGGGGTGCAACGACAATACGATCGTTGGGTCGCGTTTCTCGGCGGTTCGCATTCATGCGAACTTCATCGGGCGCTTCGGAACTGGCAACCTGCTGGCCGGCAACAACACCTCGGTCACATCGGGACACGAGGGCATGTGGGTGGTGGGCGACGCCGTCGATGAGACGGCGATCTGGCCAGCCAATGACGTTCCCTACGTGGTGCAAGGCAACATCGAGCTACGGCGATCGACGCCGTTGGATCCGCTTCCTGTACTTACGATTGAGCCCGGAGCTGAGCTTCGTTTCGCGAGCGATGTCCGATTGCGTGTGGGCGACGGCAACGACGGCGTGCTCGATGCGCGAGGCACCAGCGCCGATCCGGTCACCTTCACCAGCCTGGACACCGTGTCTCCGACGTTCTGGCGCGGTATCGACTTCGGTCAAGGTTCCGACGGATCGATACTCGACCGGGTGCTCGTGTCGTACGGCGGAAGCGGTGCCAACACGGGCAATCTCAACTTCAGGTCGGGCTCGGTCGCCGTGATCGGGGCTGTAGCGTTCACCCACTCCGCGGACTACGCGGCGGTAGTCTACTCTGGCTCTGCTCCGATGTTCACCGGTCCTTCGACCGATCGGGTCTACACGATGAACGGTCAGCGATCGAATCCTGGCGACGGAGACCCCTTGTTCGACTGCGTGCGTGATGTCGCCGCGAGCACCTGCACGCAGCCGTAATTCCCGGCGCTTGCGCTGTCAGATCCGCTCTCCTACGCTCCCGCCTTGGTGTCAGACGAGGACGATATCTCCCAAAAGACCTTGGCGGTTCACGGCGGTGAACCGAGGACGTATCCCTACGACGCGTTGGTGGCACCGATCACGCAGACCGCAACGTATTCGTTCGCCGATACGGCGGAGCTCATCGCATACTTCGAAGGCCGAAAAGAACGCGAAGAGTACGGCCGTTACGGCAACCCGTCCGTCCGCCTGGTGGAAGAGAAGGTGGCAGCGCTCGAGCGCACCGAGGATGCCGCCGCGTTTGCAAGCGGCATGGCTGCCGTGACGTCCACGATTCTGGCGCTCGTGAAGTCCGGCTCGCACGTGATTCTTTTTGCGGACTGTTATCGCCGGACGAGGCAGTTCGTGACGACGTTTCTCGATCGCTTCGGCGTATCGAGCACGCTCATCCCGCCGGCGAACCTCGAGGCGCTGAGAGCCGCGATTCGGCCCGAGACTCGCTTGGTAATTGCCGAGGCGCCCACCAATCCTTACCAAACGATTCCCGATCTCGAACAGGTCGCCGAGATTTGCCGTGAGAAGAAGATCAAGACGCTCGTCGACAGCACGTTCGCAACGCCGATTAATTTCCAACCTGCCAGGTACGGGATCGACATCGTCGTGCACAGCGCCACGAAGTATCTCGGCGGCCACAACGACGTGCTGGGCGGCGTCGTCGCGGGGAAGGCCGGCCTCGTCTCGCTGGTTCGCGACCTCCGCAGCGTCTTTGGTGCTTGCCTCGATCCCCACGCCGCCTATCTGATTCACCGGGGCATCAAGACATTAGCGCTTCGGGTCGAGCAGCAAAATGCCTCTGCGCAGGCCATGGCCGAGCGCCTCGAGCAACATCCTCGGGTTCGCCAGATCTGGTATCCGGGCCTGCCTTCCCATCCGAACCACGAGACGGCCAAGCGCCTGATGAGCGGATTCGGCGGCGTGGTGACCTTCGAGCTCGATTCCGATTTGGACGGCACGAGTCGCTTCGTCGACGCCTGTCAAATCCCACGAATCGCCCCGAGTCTCGGCGGCGTCGAGTCGTTAATCGAGCAGCCGGCGTTGATGAGCTACTTTGAGCTGAGCACCGAGGAGCGCCATGCGATCGGCATCAAGAACAACCTCGTACGCTATGCTGTCGGCATCGAAGATACCGACGAGCTCATCGCAGATCTGGTCGCCGCGCTCGACAGCACGAGTTGACGTATCGCTGTCGACACTGCGATTAGCCTCACAAAGCCGTGCTGGAACTCTGCCCTCGGGCTGAGACGGGGCCTTCTCCGGCCTGTGGAGAAAGGGCGCAAGTGCGCGAAATCGCTGTTGACGCGCCTAGGGCCCTGGATATACTTGGCGCGCAATGGGGAGAGAATCGATGACGAAGTCGGAGCTCATCGACGCTGTAGCCCAGCGGACGAAGATCACCAAAAGCCGAGCTGAACACGTTGTAAACTG
>Ga0209271_10000130_pt1 | contig 25975 bp, 23 predicted proteins | sample tdAd002_FD_187123 | JGI IMG/M metagenome (GOLD analysis project Ga0209271, IMG submission 187123) | Marine sediment microbial communities from the Atlantic coast under amendment with organic carbon and nitrate - tdAd00.2 (SPAdes)... | ecosystem: Environmental > Aquatic > Marine > Coastal >... | reverse complement strand
TCAGCTTCTGTGTTCGAGACCCTTGCTCAGGAATATGTATCGCACAGAGAGTCGACGCCTATCAATCTCTTAACGCCTACCACCATTATCTTTGAAGATGGATAGCCCGACTAAAGAATGCCCTGTAAAGCGATCATGAGAATTTTTTGAGGTAATCTGAGTTTTCAAAAGTTTTGTGGGACCTGAAGATTCTGGCGGATTGTATTCCATGTTCAATGTATCACCAACCTTCAGTTGTTTAAACACGGAAGAATCTTCTTTTACCAGAATACATAACCCGTTTAAGTGAATGTCTCGAAGCTTGAATAAATAAACCGGATTCGTATCATTAAAGGAGAATTGTACGCTGTAGTACTTGCTCAAGATGGTTCTTGATTCAGATATCCTTCCAGATGAGTTGTTTATAACAGTCTTTTCTTCCATGGTTTCAACCTAACTGCAAAATCTGGAACCCGATTGTAACCCGTCAATATTAATAATTATTCATAAGTTTGTAATTTTATTATGTCAAGAAAAATTATATATAATATATACATAATTTTAATAAATTAGAATATATTGTGGTATATTAAAATAAATTACTATATATTGTACAACTACAAATCAAGAAACCAAATGAAATCGGACTGTTCTATTACAATACCTACTTAAGTACCTATAACCGGAATTTTAACGCACTTTTGTATGTTCCAAAAACAGTCATTGAATTGATAAGAAGTCGCTTTTTGAAAGCGGATGGGGTTGAAGCAGAATTTTTGAGTCAACGTACTAGGCTAATAACCATAACTAAGCTTCTTTATCAAGTATGAGCCGTCGCTTTCTATAAGCTCCATAGAAACACTACCGCTATTTTCTTTCCATGTTCCTCCATGCAAAAGGTATCGGATGAAAAATTTTCCCTGAACCATAACCTTTTCCGAGTTGGCAAGTAAATAATAGTCAGCTAATTCAATCCGATAGTTAAATAATTTGACCATTTCCATATTTCTGCTATATTTTGGTAGCAGCTCATGAAAAGACCTATTGTTTTCAATGGCATCAGGTGTAAAAAATGTGACAAACTTGTCAAGATCTTTGTTTTCATAGGTTTGGCAATACATGCGCAAAAATGATTCCAAGCGGTTTGCTCGGTCCTTACGATGTTGGACCTGACCAACACTTTTAATCTCATTTAGCAACTCCTTGACTAACAAACCACCTAACTCACTGGGGAAAGGAGCTGCTTTACTTCCATTAATGAAAAAAATGTAATCGGCAGGTTCTTCGTATTGCCCTTCCAAGTAGCCTTTGGCATACCATAGAGTAACTTTAGTTCTAACATCTATAATTCTTATTGATATTGAAATTTTAGAATTAGTGCTTATTCCGCCATAAAAAATCTCGGTTATATACCCCACGAGTATTAGATCATATCCCATTTCTCTGCCAATTTTAATGCATTGATCAACAGTTCCTGCTCTCTTTTCAACTAGTTCAATTAGTCTAATAAATTTCTTAGATAGTAAATAATCTTTAGTAAATTGTGCGAAACCGGACCCTAATCCTTTCAGCTCCGCAGAATGACCAAAGTCAAAGATGCCAATGCTTGAAGCTTGAAGATCTTCAAGATTATGTTTGATAATAACATTAGTTTGAGGATGATGTATTAAAGTCATGCAATTTTGAAGGCTGAAAATCAAAAATAAAACGAAAGATGTGAGAATTAATCTGGATAGTTTTTTATTGGAAGACTGATTCACGATCAATAACCTTTTAGTCTGAAATTTTTCTAAATGAACATACCAGCAAAGGTTTATCAGAAAGAATAGTAAAGAATTCTGGCCCAAAGGACCAGATTTTTCTGGACAAAATAAAATGTAATCTGACGATGATCCGTATATGCCGACAACTTGCCTGTTTTTTAAAGCAAGATTCATACCACAATACTGAATTAAACCCATTCTTTATAATTTCATATAATTAGAGCTTCCTTTGTTCAATCGTCTGAACATTGAAATGCGGAACATTTGTCAAATTGTTGACGCTTGGAGGCTCAAATATGAACATAGGTCAATGAGGTGACGGTTGATGACTTCACCGAAATCAAAGCTCCGATTATTACCTTTTTGTGCGATTGGCATCATGACGATAAAGCATCTTTACATCAGTTGTTTGGTATTGTATCTTTATTACATTTGACAATCTCGTAAAAAGTCGAAATTTGACGGCAAAGTAAAAAGCTTCAAATTCAAGGCGCGCAAATCCTGAAGAATGAAGCGCAACACAGAAGTTAGACTTTTTACGAAGCCGTCACATTTTAAAAACGACAGTAAACATAGGCGACGATCTGCTCTCAGCTGAAAAAAGGCATGGACAGAAACAGATGTGCCCAAGCAATCAAAATAAAGAGAGTTATACCGTAAACGTTTCATCCTATCTAAAAAGGACGGCCGAAATACAGTCGTACAAAAGAGCGGTCGTTTATCCCGCAGGCCGTGACAATTACGGTAGGGTTGCATATTCTCACCTTACTTTTCTGCAACTCGATCGGGAATCCGACTGTCTGGCTCACGGTCTTGAAAAAACCGGCATCAATCGCGGTATCCGGACCATTTTAATGGTGAAGCCAAGCCTGGAATTTTTTATTATCATATTTGCACTTTTCAAAACCGGCGCAGTCCCGGTGGTAGTTGACCCCGGAATGGGAATCCGCCGTATGGTCGACTGTTTCAAAGAAGGCCGACCTGATGCGTTTATCGGTATCCCTGCTGCACATGTGCTTCGAACCCTTTATCCAAAATTTTTTAATACCGTAAGCACATGGATAACAGTCGGCCGGCGCTGGATCTGGAAAGGTTTTACACTAAACCAGATTCGTCAAGTTCCCTGGAAACCCTATACTGCGGTTAAAACCCATCGGGATGATACAGCCGCCATCCTTTTTACTACCGGCAGTACAGGACCGGCCAAAGGTGTCGTTTACACTCATGGAAACTTTGATGCCCAGCTCCGTCATATAAAATCCCATCTGGGTATTTCCACAGATGAAATAGACCTTTCCACATTTCCGCTATTTGCTCTTTTTTGGCCGGCTCTGGGGATAACATCAGTCGTACCTGATATGGATCCCACAAAACCTGCTCGCGTAAATCCGAAAAAGATCATCGAGGCCATTTTAAACCAGGGAGTTACAAGCATGTTCGCTTCACCCGCCCTGCTAAATCGCGTTGGTAAATACGGCAAACAAAAAGGAATAAAGCTACCGTCTTTGAAAAGGGTAATTTCAGCCGGAGCGCCGGTATCAGCATCTGTTATTGAACAGTTTGCCTCCATGTTGTGTAAAGATGTTGAGATTCATACACCGTACGGTGCCACTGAAGCGGTGCCTGTCATATCTATCTCAAGCAATGAAATCTTGTCTGAAACCAGAAGATTAAGCAAGCAGGGCTACGGTATCTGCATAGGACGTCCCATTAACGACTTGGAAATTCGCATTATTAAAATCAGCGACGATCCCATCAACAAGTGGTCGAACGACCTTGTAGTTGGAGACTGCGAAATTGGTGAGATAACGGTTAAAGGGGATTTGGTAACCCGGCAGTACTTTGAAAGACCCGCGGCAGATGCACTTGCCAAGATCAAAGACGGCGATACAGTATGGCACAGGATGGGTGATCTCGGATGGATCGATTCAAAGGGCAGGATCTGGTTCTGCGGCCGCAAAAGCCACCGTGTTACCACTAAAAACCGGATTCTTTTTACCATCCCATGCGAGGCAATCTTCAACAATCATTCCAAGGTGTTTCGAAGTGCCCTTGTGGGGATAGGTTCTCCGCCCGATCAAAAACCGGCCATCTGCATTGAACTGGAACATGGAAAAAAGAAGTATAAAAAAAAGAAAATTAAAAAAGAACTTTTTGAACTTGCGCAACAAAATGAATTAACAAAGAGCATTAAAACCATTTTGTTTCACAATTCTTTTCCGGTAGACATCCGCCACAACTCAAAGATCTTCCGTGAAAAACTGGCGGTATGGGCTGAAAAGAAATCAAGTTAAATAGGACGCAGATATTCACAGATAATAATATTATTTCTTGATTTAAGAATCTTGATAATCTGTGTTCACCTGCCCAATCGTGCCTCACAGTGGCAGGCGGGTCTGTGTCCAAAAAAAGAAATTCCTATACTATCAAATTAATGAAAAATGGTGACTTCATGAAAGCAAAGGTCCCCTCTAAAGTTCTGGTCACAGGGGGTGGAGGTTTCCTGGGCGAAGCAATCGTTAAACTGCTTGTGGAAAGGGGCGATGACGTCCGCAGCTTTTCCCGCAACTTATACCCTGAGCTTACATCCATGGGTGTTAAACAGATTCAGGGCGATATCAGCGATAAAGCTGCGATTGAACAAGCATGCAAGGGTGTATCTTTAGTCTTTCACGTGGCAGCCAAACCAGGCGTTTGGGGAGATTATTCCGACTATTACAGAACCAATGTAACCGGCACCCAAAACGTTATTGCCGGCTGTAAAAAGCATAATGTTCCAAGGCTGATCTATACAAGTTCGCCCAGTGTTGTATTTAATGGTACAGACATGGAGGGTGTTAACGAATCTGTTCCTTATCCGGCAACGTATCATGCTCATTACCCGCGAACAAAGGCAATTGCAGAACAGGATGTAGTCAAATCCGCCACCGACGAGTTAATGACAATTATTTTGAGGCCTCATTTGATATGGGGCCCACGGGATAAACATTTTGTTCCAAGGATTATCGCAAGAGCTAAACGCCTAATAAAAGTTGGTAACGGTAAAAACCTTGTAGACACGATTTACATAGACAATGCTGCTGATGCCCATATTCTTGCTGCGGATAAATTGGAAAAGAACCATAAACTTTCCGGTAATATTTATTTCATCAGCCAGGGCGATCCTGTTCCTTTATGGGATATGATAAACGATATTTTAAAGGCGGCAGGACTCGCTCCTGTCAGGCGTTCAATGCCCCGCATGATGGCATGGCAGATCGGAGTTATGTTCGAATTCGCTTACAGAACTTTTAATATTAGCGAAGAGCCCCAGATGACGCGTTTTCTGGCAGATGAACTTGCAAAAGCCCACTGGTTCGATATCAGCGCCGCCAGAAAAGACCTGGGATATGTCCCACAGGTCTCAATAAAAGAAGGTCTTGGCCGCCTTGAAAGCTGGCTTCAGAACAGATAGTTAGTGCTAAAATTTGATTCTGGTTTGTCCAGACAATACAAACAAAAAAGGCATCCCATCTTGTTTCAATGAGATGCCTTTGATAACATGATTTTCAGTAAACTAAGCTTTTTGGACGTTTTTTGCAGCCGGTCCGCGGTCGCTCTCTTCCACGTCAAAAGTCACACGTTCTCCTTCAGCCAGGGTTTTGAACCCATCCATGGTGATGGAAGAGTAGTGAACAAAAATGTCAGTACCGTCTTCCTGCTCAATAAACCCAAATCCCTTTTTGTCACTAAACCACTTTACAATCCCGTTTGCCATAATTCTGACCTCCTTTTCAATACTCTCAATTGTAGTCCCAAGCTTTAGGTCGCCACGCCGGCAAAGGGAAAGATCCTTCAAAGCGGAATCGACCCGCAAAAAAGCACCGGACCTTTAAATAATACTTATACGTCAATAAAATGTCTTCATGTCAAACGTCAATACAAATGTCAAGGCAAAATAGTTGCAGGAACAGTCCGGCTCATATTTTTAAATTCACTTTTATGCGACTGGGTTCAAAGCGGCCTATCGGTTGTTTCTTTTTGATCGTATTCCAGCCGCAGCGAATGTTGATTGTTTTGATTATATTCAATCCGCAGGCGATGTTTATCTATTTCAATCTGGCTATCTATGGTCCTTTTTGCCAGAAGATACCTCAAATAGATTATCCATATGATCAGACCCAAAAAAACGATACTAAAAGATAAAAAGATCCATTTGTATCGGGTTATAGTTTCAACACCAAGCTCCCCTACATGAACGATCAGATTGGGTACAACCCAGTAAGAAAAGACTGCAAGCAATACAAGGAAACCTATAATAAAAATGTTGAAACGGCTGACTGCAGCGATGACTTTTTCAAAACGGTATTCATAGCCGTTTTTTTTTGTATCATTTTCACATGGATTCTGTTCTTTATAAAAAAGGGACAGATATGCCCGAACAGCAAAAGCAAATAAAAGAATGGCGCCAACCGGGAGACCAACGGCCGCCACGAACCAGGCTCTGAAGGGAAAAGGGAGGTCTTTGGTTATAAGCTCAACTTGGTATTGGTCAAACGAGCCAAAGGTTTTTTCAAAATAATATTTGTTGAAATCACTAAGATTGTTACCGTCTGTTTCATGTATGACGTTCCCTTTGGCATCAATTATTTGCAGCCATGATTTCCGACCGGATTTCATGGCTGCAAGCGCAAAAATTTCAAGTTCCACCAGAAAAAGAACTACTGCAATAACGATAAACAACGTTCTGTTTTCTCTTATTAAAGATGTAATCTTGTTTTCTTTTGACATCTTTTAAGAATCAAAATTGACAATCTCGTAAAAAGTCGAAATTCGACGGCAAAGTAAAAAGTTCCAAATTCAAGGCGCGCAAATCCCGAGGAATCGGCTATCCGCCTGTCCCGTGGGGAGCGTACTTATAGTACGCTGCAATGACGAAGGATGCAGCGCAACGCAGAAGTTGGACTTTTTACGAAGCCGTCAAAATTATTCTTTCGGGTGACATTCGGCACAACTGGTCGGGCCGGTTTTTGGTAGCTTTGCTTCCAAAACCTTGTATGACATCTCCATATTCTTTCTTTTAATTTTTCTTTCTTTGTGGCACCCTACACATTGTTGATGATAAGCATACTTGTAATACTTAATACCAGTTTCTGTGTAAGACAGGTACTTTGTGGGCTTTTCCGGTGATTTTAGCTGGTCATGACATTTTGATGCCGTACAGTTGGCGATTTTGGTATTCCCTTCCCATTTGTGATGACACCTTCTACAATCAAAAACAAAGTGCTTGGAATGAGGGAACCCAACCGCAGATTTCTTCTGTTCGATAGAAACATCCGGTTTAAGTGCGATAACCCCCATGGGTACGCGCATATCCTGCTGACCTTGCTTACTATCTTCTGTATTTTGGCCAACAACTTCCAGAGATATCCCAAAAACAAAAACCATCACCAAGCACAACACCCCAATTCGTACTCTATTCATCCTCCCCCTCCTTAAAAAGCAAAAAATTTGGCTTTATATTATATTTCTAATAATATTTTTCAAGAATTATATTTGACACACATTAAATTGAAAAGGTATTAATGCTCAAAAAATAAAAAAAATTCAACGAAAAAATGGTTATCCGGGCATTTTTTTCCAGATACATCGATTTCGTATCATTATTAGAAATTCCGCTGGCGTTTATATGTACTTGACAAAAAGATTCAACTCGGGTAGTTGAAGAAAGCTTTTTCAAACCAGATGGAGGGAAAGTTATTTAAATTTAAGTATTTAAACAACCGCAGGTAAATAAATATAGAACCAGTGATCACAGAGGCTATAGTGAAATTTATGTTTTGGTGGTGGCAGAATTTGTGAAGCTTGCTCACTACCCTGAATAAAAAAATAAAAATTTAGAGCTGTGAGATGCTTCGCCGGCAAAAGCAGAAGTAGCTCATGACTCTTTTGTTTTATTAAGCCGGTGCTTCTTCTCAGATGACCGGTTTTTTTTATTCCTAACCGGAGGAGTTTATTATGAGCTTTATTCCTTATGATTTGAATGATGACAAATTAAAAAAGATTCAACTTCAAGGTCTTAAATGGACGGTAGGCCACGCTTATAATAATTCACCCTTTTATAAAAAGAAACTTGATGATGCAAGCCTGAAACCCGAAGATATCCGGTCACTCGAGGATATCGAGCATCTTCCTTTAATCGATAAAGACGATTTGCAGCAAGAATACCCTTTTCCTTTGAGGGCAGTACCTTTTGAAGATATTGTTCGGATTCATGCCTCTTCGGGGACCACAGGGAAGCGCAAGGTGCTGTGCTACACACAAAGAGATATAGATGTATGGGCTGACATTTTTGCTAGGTGCTATGAGCTTGCGGATCTAACTCGTGAAGATCGCGTCCAGATAGCTGTGGGATACGGCTTGTGGACCGCAGGAGTAGGATTTCAGGCAGGCTGTGAACGGTTCGGGGCCATGGCAGTGCCTCTAGGGCCTGCCAACGCGGAAATGCATTGTGAAATGATGGTAGATATGGCGACCACTGTTTTCTGTTCCACGGCATCCATGGCTCTACTCATGGCCGAGGAGATTCATAAACGCAATCTTTTATCCAGTATAAAGGTTAAAAAGATTATCCTGGGAGCGGAACGCCACAGTGATGCCATGCGCAACCGTATCAAAGAACTTATGGGTATCGAGCATATTTTTGATATATACGGGTTGACCGAACTTTACGGGCCGGGTACGGGACTCGACTGCAGCCGTCACAATGGAATCCACTACTGGGCAGACCATTTTATTTTCGAGATTCTTGACCCGGAAACACTAAAGCCTGTTCCTTACGACCAACAGGGCGAACTGGTTGTCACTACCTTGAGTAAGGAGGGGAGCCCGCTGATTCGCTACCGAACCCATGACGTTACGCGCCTTTTTAATCAGAAATGTTCCTGCGGCGTGCCTTTACCCATGCATGACCGGATTCTTGGTCGAACGGATGATATGTTTACCTACAGGGCTGTAAATATATATCCGAGCCAGATCGATCATGTGCTGAGCCTGACAGATAGAGTCGGCAGTGAATTTCAGATACATCTCAAACAGGAAAGCGGGCGAGATATGATGCTGATCAAGGTGGAACGGGCAATGGGGGTGGAAAAAGCGGACGATGTTCATATAGCCGAACGAGTGGCAATGGAAATCCGTCGCAAGATTTTGGTGCGGTGTCAGATAGAAATCATTGATCCCGGTTACCTACCCCGCACACAGAGAAAGAGCCAGAGGGTCTTTGATCATAGAAATGAGAAATAATGGGGTATTTCTTCGGAGCTATAATGAGATGTAAGACATCAAATAATTGTAACAAAAAACACAAAAAATAAAAGGAGAGAAAAATGAGGCAAAAATCAGGACAGGTTATAATTGGAATTTTTATTGTAGCATTTCTTGCAGTTGCTCTAATGCCGGTACATGCCAAAGCTGAACCGATCAAGCTTAGCTATGCCAACTTTCCACCGGCACCTACCTTCCCATGTGTTCAGATGGAGAGGTGGAAAAAAGAGGTGGAAAAGAACACCCATGGAAAAATTATCATTAACACATATCCCGGAGGTACTCTGCTCGGGGCCAAGGGCATGATGGACGGCGTAATTGCAGGGCAGGCCGATATCGGGTGCCTGTGCATGGCCTACCAGCCCGGCCGCTTTGTTCTTACCAATGCCACCAGTCTTCCAGTCGGGATACCCGATGCACGGATCGGCAGCCTTGCCCTGTGGGATCTTTATAAAAAATATAAGCCTGCAGCCTTTGCAAAGGTGAAGGTCCTTACCATGTTCACAACTGCCCCTACAAATATCATGTCTAAGGTGCCTGTCAGGAACCTTTCTGATATCAAGGGTCTGGACCTGAGAGCTTCGGGCGGTGCTGCTAAAATTTTAGGAGCATGGGGGGCCAACCCGGTAGGCATGCCCATGCCCGCAACAGTGGAGGCTTTGCAGAAGGGTGTCGTAAAAGGTTTGTTCTCTTCTCTTGAAAGCATGAAGGACTTCAAGTTTGCGGAAACTTGTCGGTACGTGACGGTGACCGATACCGTTATTTATCCCTTTGCCGTGGTGATGAACATGGATTCGTGGAATGCTTTGCCAAAAGATGTTCAGAAGGTCATGGAAGATCTGGGCACCAAACAGGCTGAATGGACAGGTAAATACATGGATAATCATGTGAAAGAAGCCATAAGCTGGTCAAAAAAGGAGTACAAAGTTGAGTTCATCGAGCTTTCCGATTCAGAAAAGGCCGAATGGAGCAATAAGCTGAAATTCATAACCGACAAATGGATTCAGGATGCTAAAGCAAAAGGTTTTCCGGCCGAAGCGATTGTCAAAGATATAAAAACGTTTACAAAGAAGTACTCAGGGCAATAATGGGAATTGGGAAGCCGGAATTTTTTTTCTGTCTTCCCTAACCCGAACAAGTTGGAATTAATAAAACAAACTTATCACGAAAGCACGAATCTTATTTTTGATGAATTCGACTTTTTACGAATTCATCATTTTTAAGAGACCAAATTCCGAGGAAGGTTTTTATGGAGGCTTTGGACAGGATCAGCGAGTTTTTAAACCGGGTACTTACGTGGATCGGGGGTTTTTTTCTGACCGGTATGATCGTTTTAACCTGTGCAAATATTATCTTTCGTATGGCCTGGATCCCTATCAGAGGCACTTTTGAGCTGATGGGATATTTTGGAGCTATTGTGACAGCCTTTGCTTTGGGCTACACTCAAATGAAGAAAGGTCATATTTCAGTGGATGTTTTAGTCAACACTTTCTCTACAAAGACCCGAAAAGTTGTCAATGTGATTAACCATGCCGTATGCTTTTTCTTTTTTAGTGCTGCAGCATGGCGGATCGCAATAAAAGCAACGACACTTATGAATACCGGAGAAATCACTGAGACACTCAGAATCGTCTATTATCCATTCACTTATGGTGTTGCTTTTGGATGTGCCATACTCGCGCTGGTCTTATTTACCGATCTGGTCAGGTCTTTTATGCAAGAAAATGAGGAGAAAAGTTGAACCTTGCACTTGTCGGTATAGCCGGGATTGTTGTTCTCCTTCTGATCTTATTCTTGCTTGGCATTCCCGTAGGATTCGCAATGGGTATCGTAGGGTTCTTAGGGTTTTGTTATGTGGTTTCGCTTAAAGCTGGTCTTAATATGGTTAGCTCGGCTTTATGGGAAACGTTTTCAAAATACGGTCTGACGGTCATTCCCCTCTTTATCTTTATGGGGCAGATTGCATTCTATTCGGGAGTTAATGAAAAGTTATACAATGCTGCATATAAATGGGTAGGACAGATTCGCGGCGGAATAGCTATGGCGACAGTAATGGCATGCTCGGCTTTCGCAGCCATCTGCGGCTCCAATGCGGCAACAGCTGCCACCATGACTACTGTGGCTCTGCCTCAGATGAATAAATATAAATATGAGCCCTTGCTCAGCACCGGGGCCATTGCTTGTGGATCTACCCTTGGCGTTGTTATACCTCCCAGTGTTGTACTGATTGTAATCGGTTTTTCTACTGAACAGTCTATTGCCAAGCTTTTTTATGGTGGGATAGGGGCAGGTATAGTTCTTGCCGTACTTTTAATGCTTACAATTTATATCCTATGCAGCATTTTTCCGGAGTGGGGGCCGGTGGGACCGAAGACCGGTTTAAAAGAAAAGTTCAGGGCTTTGACCGGCGTTTTTGAAATGACCATCCTGTTTTTATTGGTGATGTTCGGGCTTTATTTTGGATTTTTCACACCTACGGAAGCAGGTGCTGCGGGTTCCTTATTTGCAATTATTATCAGTGTAGTTCAAGGTCGGCTGACCTGGAAAGGATTCATCGCCTCCGTGACAGACACCCTACGGATATCCTGCATGGTTATCATGATAGTCGCCGGTGCCGTGATATTCGGTCGTTTTCTGGCTGTAACCAGAATACCTTTTGATATTGCATCATGGGTAATCAACCTTCCTATTCCGAATACGGCCATTATGATGATAATTTTTGCTATTTATATTGTAGGCGGGGCTGTTATGGACGCCCTTGCACTTCTATTAATTACGATCCCAATTTTTTTCCCCGTAGCAAAACAGCTAGGATACGATCCGATCTGGTTCGGTGTAACAATTACCGTGATCACGACTTTAGGAGCTGTCACCCCTCCGGTTGGAGCTACAACCTACGTGGTGGGAGGTATGGCAAAAGATGTCCCGCTGGAGGACGTCTTTAAAGGGGTGACTTTCTTTTTGCCAGCATATGTATTTTGCGTGCTAATATTAATGATTCTGCCAAAAATAGTAACTTTCCTGCCCAGCCTTATGCATTAAAGAGTTGCGGCGGATGAAAAATCCTGACAAAGTTAATAAAAAATAGTAATTTTTTTAAAAAAAACTTGATTAGTTATTTTAATTCTGTTAGCAGACATTCGAAATATGACATAAGCTCCCTTTATGGGGGTCAATTGTTTAAACAGCCTGGGTCGTAAACCGATAACTTGTGCGAGAAAATGTAGCCTCCCACTAATGCGGCCCAGGCTTTTTTTTTGCCAGATTTTAGGTGCTATCCACCGATGGCGCACATCTGAGCTGAAACCCTAGTAGGATGATCAATAGACAGGTTGTGTTCAGACGGTTTTTGGCGAACAGCCTTAAGAAAAACTTCAGTCAGCTTACCGTCGGAGCATTCTTTTCTAAGCTGGGTTTTAAGATCTACCTGAACATCCGACATCAGACATGGCCGTAGCTGACCGCTTGCCGTTAATCTTAGCCGGTTGCATGTGTTACAGAAATGCCTGCTTATTGGGCGTATAAAACCTATTTCTCCTCTGGCCGATTCAAACTTAAAACGTTCGGCCGGGCCGTCATTAATGATTTTCTCGATCGGAATCAGCTTTCCTAATTGATTGATCCGTTTTTTTATTTCAGGGGCAAGTAAATGACGGTCAATCTCCATATTGTTGGTTCCCATGGGCATGTATTCGATAAAGCGTATGTGAAATGGATATTCAATTGATAATGCGGCAATGTCCAACAATTCATCATCGTTGACCCCTTTAAGGGGTACTACATTAATCTTAATGGGATCAAAACCCATTTTTTTGGCCAGCACTATTCCTTCCCAGATTTGATTAAAAAAATCGTACCCGGCAATCTGTCTGAATTTTTTTCTGTTTAAGGTATCCAGGCTGATATTTATTCTTTTTATGCCGGCGGATTTGATTTTATTAATATTATCTTTCAGTAAAACACCGTTGGTAGTCAGAGATATATCAAGAAGCCCTTGAATTTTTGTCAACTGTTCAAGAAAATCATAGACACCTTTTCTTACAAGCGGCTCTCCTCCGGTTATCCTAACCTTGGAGATCCCGAGGCGTACACTTATCCTGACAATGCGTAGAATTTCTTCATAGCTTAATATTTCTTTATGTGCGAGCTTGGGAATAAAATCGTAGGGCACGCAGTATATGCATCTAAGATTGCAACGGTCGGTAATCGATATACGAAGATAGTCAAGTTTGCGGTCGCATCGGTCGATCAATTTTGAATTCGGCAATGTTAGTATGGCTTTCTAAAATTGTTAGTTAATGTTGATAGTCTCGTAAAAAGTGTAAAGACTCCCTCTCCCTTTAATCCCCTCCCCCCAGGGGAGGGGAAAACTAACTTTTTACGAAACTATCAAATACTTGATGGATTCGGCTTTTTATGAATTCATAGATGTTGATTTGTTAAATTTTTCTCTATATGCAGGAATTTCTATAATAGGTGGCCTTTCGTGGCCTTCAATTTTAAAAATATCCGGCTCGTATTCGTTTTTCACAAGATTATATTGTATCATTTCATTGAAGAGATTTTCTTTATAATCTACTAATCCTAATTTTATTTTGCGGTTGATAAATGTCATTAGAATTGCAAAGGACATTTTCCCTAATGCTCTTGTGCTCTGGTTTCTGTGAATTCGCTTGTCAAGATCAACCTGAGCAATGACATTAAGTCCCCATTTTTCATAGATATCCAGAATCATGCTGGTTTCAACACCGTAACCTATGGGGAATGGAATTGCTTCAAATATTTCTCGAAAGCCGGCGTATTCACCTGATAAAGGCTGGAGAATCTGGGTGAGTTCCGGAAAGAAAAGAGAAAACAGGGGTCTGACCACAAGTTCAGTGACTCTGCCTCCGCCTGTGGGCCTGACTTTGCTTTTTCCGATAGCAATCGGCCTGTCATAAAAGGCCTTTACGTATTTAATATTGTCGAAAAGAATAAGCGGACCCAAAAGCGCATATGCGAATCTGTGGTGAATATTTTTTATATCCGAATCGAGGTAAACTATTATATCACCCTGTGTAACATAAAGGGCTTTCCAGAGATTTTCACCTTTGCCTTTGAATTTTTCCAGGTCAGGTAGAATTTCTGTTGCTTCATAAACGTCGGCTCCATATGATCTGGCGATTTCTCTGGTTTTGTCTGTTGAGCCGGAGTCGATAACAACAAGCTCATCCAGAAGCGGATAGCGGGTCATCAGCTCTGATTTCATTATCAGAATTTCTTTTGCGATGGTCTTTTCTTCATTTAAAGTCGGCAGGCATAGAGAAATTTTCAGGTTTTTTCTTTGTTTTTCCTCTACAAGCCAATTGAGATCGCTAAAATCAGAATAATGGAATGTATTTTTTTCAAGCCAGCTTTTATTCATCACACACACCGTTGTCGATGGCCATAATTACTCCGATAATCTGAGCGATTCCTTTAAACATGGGTTCAATTTCCGCCATTGCATTTATTTTTTGATAGTTTTCTCCACAGGTAATTCCGAGGGTAACCGCCGGTATCTTGCGTGAAAGAAAAATTGAAAGTTCCGACTCACACGGTTCACTTACAGGTGTTAAATCGAGTTTTTTCATTATAGCTACAGTACTTTTTACCAGAGGATGATTGAATTTTAATCTTGCGGCACTAATATTGCTTAAAGTCTTTAGCTTCAGTTCAACTTCATATTCGTGGCCTATACCTTCTACTATATCTTTAATGTTGTTGAAAATCGACTTTACCATTTTGTCGGAGTTGCTTTGGATCTCGAAGCCGAGTCGTGCATCATAGGCGATCATACCATGTTTGAAGCCCCCCGAAGTTTTCCCGATAATTACCCTTGAACGGGGTTTTTGAGGCAAACGCAGTTTTAAAATCTGATTGATCACTTCATTTATTATCAGGATCGCATTAGGTTTGAATTTATGTTCCCATCCATTGGTTGTAGAGATATTACAGTCGACTTCACATCGAATCATGCCGTCGGCGTAATAGTTAAGCCTTCCAAGTTCATAACTCTCAATGCAGACAGCACCTCTTATGGGAGTAGCCCATGTTTTTAAAAGATGCCTGATGCCCCTAAGATTGCCCCTGCCTAAAGATTGTATAACCCCTGCCAGAACTATGTCAGATTCAAAGCGTAAGTTTAATTTTCGAAAAATTTCCGGCAATGAGACCAGAACCCCGACACCGATGGAATTGTCCATGATACCCGCACCGGTTATGGAATTTTCTTTGATGGTGAAATAATGATCAATGTCTGTTCCCCAAATGGCATCAAGGTGCGCAACCACAAAGATAGGCGACTTTGTTTCGGATGTTCCCTTGACGATACCGATCGGATTTCTGTAACCATCGGTTGTACATTCATCAACATGGAATTCGGCCAGTCTCTCCATAAAAATACTGGTGCGTCGTTTCTCCTTGAACGTGGGGGAGGGTACCTGGCCGACCAATACGATGTTGGTAATAATGGTCTCTTGGATGGATTTGATCGTATCGACAAATGCAGGCAGGTTATTGAGATAGCTATCCATGTTGACTCCCTGAGACCTTTGCAAAACGCCCCTTTTGCCCAATTCGGGTTAATGATGTTGGATGGTTGGACTAAGGTTAAGAATACACCAAAACATGGGGGAAGGTCAATATGTCTTTGAATTATAATACTGTTTAATCGCCTGACATAACCCCGGTATGGTGAAAGATTCCGCCACTATGTGAACATCGAATCCCAAATTAAGTGCGCTGTCAGCGGTTATGGGACCGATGCTTGCGACGACGACACCTCGCATCAGGTTCTCCAGATCTCCAGATGGGAAAAGGGAATGGAAATTTTGTACAGTAGATGAGCTTGTAAAGGTAATCAGATCTATTGTTTTTTCTCTGAGTCGTTTCAGTATTAGATCAGCGTTGACTTGAACCGCTCTGGTACAATATGCGGTGACTTCATCAACAACAGCTCCCATCCTGGCCAATTCTGAAGGAAGGATTGGCCTAGCCTCCTTTGCTCGTGGGAGCAGTATCTTTTTCCCGTTTATATCTTTCCCGGCAAATGCCTTGATAATAGACTCAGCTCTGTAACTTTCAGGGACAATATCGCTTTGTAATCCAAAATCAAAAAGTCTTTTTGCAGTTGCGGGACCGATGACCGCAGTATGTACATTACTTAAAGCGCGAACGTCCTTGTTTTTTGCAAAAAGCCTGTTAAAGAAAAAGTTTACCCCGTTTACACTTGTAAATATCAGCCAGTCATAGGTCGAAAGGTTTTCGATGGCCATGTCCAGAGGCTTTAAATCATCCGGAGGGGCCACTTTAATGGTCGGGCATTCCAGACATTCTGCCCCCAGGTCGGAAAGCCGCTTAACCAGTTCGCTTGCCTGTTCCCGGGCCCTGGTAACTACAATGCTTCGTCCCATCAGGGGTCGGTTTTCAAACCATCTCATTATTTTCCTTAACTTAACAACATGACCTACAACAATAACAGCAGGAGGTTTAAGACCCGCATCTTCCACACGCTCAACAATCGTATCGAGCGTTCCTGTAACAGTGATCTGCCTTGGTGTAGTTCCCCAGCGAATGAGAGCTACAGGTGTATCGGAGTGCATCCCATGGCTGATAAGCCGACTTGTTATATACGGTAGATTTTTAACTCCCATCAGAAATACTATGGTACCGATCCCTTTGGCAAGAGCTGACCAGTCTATACTCGATTCTTCTTTTAAAGGATCTTCATGGCCGGTTACAAAGGCGAGGGTGGATGTGAATTTTCTGTGAGTTAAGGGGATCCCTGCATAGGCTGGGGCTGCTATGGCTGATGTGACGCCTGGTACGATTTCAAAAGGGATTTCGGCGTTGATCAGCACCTCTGCTTCTTCTCCGCCACGGCCAAATATAAAGGGGTCGCCTCCCTTAAGGCGAGTAACTGTTAAACCGCTTTTTGCTTTTTCAACAATAAGGGAATTGATTTGTTCCTGTAAAAGAGTGTGATCTCCCCCTTTTTTTCCAACATAGATAATCTCTGCATTTTCCGGAGCGTGTTTTAAAAGGATCGGTGATGCGAGAAAATCGTATATTAAAACATCCGCTCTCTCAATACATTCCAGTCCCTTTACGGTAATCAATCCAGGATCACCGGGCCCGGCACCGACCAGATAGACTTTACCTTTCATTGTTTTAAGTTAGATCAGTTTTGAGGTTTTCCATTATAGTTTTTGCCCCCATTGCAACCATGCGATCAGCAAGTTTTACACCTATGATTTCGGATGAATCTTTAGGGCCTGAGAGTGTCTCCTTAATGACGGTTTTCCCGTCGACTGTTGCAACAAGTCCGCAAAGTGTAAACGTGTTTTTTTCAATCTTCCCATAGGCTGCAATCGGAACCTGGCAGCCTCCTTCCAGTCGGTTTAAAAAGGCACGTTCACCCATGACTTCGACCCTTGTTTGATGATGCTCAAGTGAAGAGACTATCGGTTCGACTTCAGGATCGTTTTGTCTGATTTCAATGCAGAGGGCACCCTGGCCAACTGCCGGGAGCATGACGTTTTCATCCATGTATTCGGTTATTCTGCCTTCAAGACCAAGGCGTTTTACACCGGCTGCTGCCAAAATAATGGCATCAAGGTTTTCAGTTTCAAGCTTTTTAAGTCGTGTATCAAGGTTCCCTCTTAAGGGTAATATAACCAGATCCGGTCTGGCATGAAGAAGCTGAGCAGTACGACGAAGGCTGCTTGTACCTATCCGGGATTGAGGCTTAAGTTCAGATAGGAGCAGCCCTTTTTTGGAGATCAGAACGTCTTGCGGGGTTTCACGCTGAGGGATTGTGCCGATGCACAGACCTTGCGGTATTTCAGCCGGCATATCCTTCATGCTGTGCACGGCAAGGTCGATCAGGCCGTTTAAAAGTGCATCCTCTATCTCTTTTACAAAAAGTCCTTTGCCGCCAACTTTGGCAAGAGGTACATCGAGGATCTTATCACCTTTAGTCTTTATGGTTACGAGTTCAAAAGAAAACGAGGGATGCCTGGCATTTAATTCCGATTTGACCCAATTTGCCTGCCAGAGTGCAAGTTTGCTGCCTCTGGTTCCTATTTTAATTGTTTTTTCCATTATTGACTACAGGGCGTACAACTGGTGGCGGTACACCCACTGCATGATGATTCCGAAGCAGCTGACTTGACCGTTTGACCATGGCTTCCCTTACTGAAAAAGCTGCATGCTGACATGAGTTTATCGACTTTTTTGCTGTCGCATGAAGGACAATCCGGCTGCTCATTTCCAAAAACCAGGCATTCAAAATCTTTTTCGCAGTCATCACAGTGATATTCATAAATAGGCATTATTAATTACTCCTAAACGTATTTAACGCTTGACTTAAAACTTAATTTTTTTCGCTTAACTACTGTAAATTTGACGGATACTGAAAATAATCATCAAAATTATTTAATCAACCCGGTATTAATTTGATTCCTCCAAATTTCTACAACACGTTGTAACCAATAATAATTTTAGCGATCTATTCTTTCGGACCATCATTCCACAATCCAAGCATTTCAATATTCCAGTTGCGAGCAGAGCGAGCTAAGTTCTGGATTGCATTCTATCCTATTTTTTCTATAACCCCAGCGGCTATGAGCGGAAGCATGATTTCATGGTGACCTGTAAGGTTAAACCCCTGTCCACCCTTGGCAGTGGGCCTGTTTACAACATTTGTAATGGGACGGTAATGCCTTATGAAATCCATGTTAACCGTAGTGAAATTATCAAGATTATGGCCTAGGTTTCGGGCAAGTGTAACTGCCTTTAAAAAAACCTCCGGCAATATTACAGCAGATCCCACATTAAGGTAAACTCCTCCCTCCAGTGCGGCAATTACCGATGCAAAAGTACGAAAATCCCTGTGGGTTGCCGCTCCTGTCACTTCTGGATCAAACCCTGGATGCATATGAATAGTGTCTGTTCCTATGGCAACATGAACCGTGACAGGTATGTTCAGACGAGCGCCTGCCACAAGGATGCTTTGATCCATAAAGGGTAGGTTTTTTTCCATGATGTTTAGTCCCACGGATTCACCGAGTCCAGCAGATTTTTGTCCGGCTTGATGAATGGCATCATTTAAAAAGGTGCATGTTTCATGAGCCATCCCAAAGCTACCGTTTCCGATGGATATCGCTACATCTTCCGATGTATGACCTGCCATGGCAAGTTCGAGATCGTGAATAATACCAGCACCATTCATTGCAACGGCAGTAACAATTCCACGCTCCATAAGGTCTATAACAATCGAATTTAGTCCTACTTTAATAACGTGTGCTCCCATTGCGAAAACTATGGTTTTTTTCTTCTCAAAGGCTGTCGCCATTGAAGATATAATCGTTTTGATATTACTGCCGGCAAGTATTTCGGGAAGGCTGTCAAGGAAATCCTTAAAACCAGAACCCTTTTGCCAGGTTTTGGCGAAATGTGCAGTAGATACCTTGCTTTTTCGTTTTGAAAGTGGGTATGTTTTAACCCGACTTAAGTCTATTGGCTTAAATATTTTTGACATGATTATTAATTGTTGAATTTTTCCGGAAACAGTATCCGTTCTACAAGATCACATAAAATGTGTCCCAGGGTAATATGTGATTCCTGAATTCTTGCCGTTGTATCCGATTTTACAGCAAATACCAGATCGGCACATTCGGCCAGCTCACCACCGCGACCGGTCAGTCCAATGGTAAACATACCGATTTGCCCGGCAACATGAATTGCTTGGATTACATTTGTGGAATTGCCGCTGGTGCTGATACCTATAGCGATATCATCCTTTTTGCCAAGCGCTCTTATCTGCTTGGAAAAAATTTTGTCAAAATGATAGTCATTCCCGATACTTGTTATTATGGAAGTATTAGTGGTCAATGCCAGAGCCGCGAGCGGCGGCCGTTCAATCTGAAATCGGTTAACGAATTCGGCTGCAATATGCTGAGCATCTGCAGCACTACCTCCGTTGCCAAAAATCAGAATTTTGTGACCAGAGGTTATGCATGCCGAGAGAATATCAGCCCCTCTTTGAATGAGATCTATGTTATTCTTTATGAACCGGTCTTTGACTTTTATGCTTTCTTGAAGCGTATCGAGGATAATCTCTTTCATAATTTACATCTCGTAATTCCTATGCTGAATATGATGCAAGATACAGGGTTCAGGATGGATGATCCCAGCATCAATCATCCAGCTTCAATTCGTTAATCTTTTCGATCAGTTCCTTGGAATCATGACCCAGATCATCTGCTTTTTGAAACTGTTCCAGTGCATCTTCAAGTTGATTTCTTTTAAGGTAAAGGTTGCCGAGCCTGTACCTGAAAAGACCGTTTTCAGGTGCAATATCAATACTCTGTTGACAGAATATTGTGGTAATTTCCGGGTTTTCACCCTGGAGATCAAACAGATACCCAAGGGCAGAAAGCGAATCCGCATCATTGGGGTTTTTCCGGATGGCCTTTTTATATGCAGAAACCGCCTCATCTGTCAGGTTCATGGCGGCAAAGCACTCACCTAAGTAACGCAAAGCAAGTCCCGACTCTGGATTAAGCCTGATCGCTTTGTTAAAGAATTTTTTCCCTTGTTCCGGTTTTCCCATTTCCAGGTGAAGTCTTCCGATTTGAAACGCAACGTCAAATATATTTTCTTCTTTTCTGTCCGCATCAAAAAAGTATTCAAGGGCCTTGTCACTATTACCGGTTAGCATGTTTACCAGGCCTGCGTTGTACAAGGCCATAGCTTCTTCAGGGTCAAAACGTATTGCTTCTTTAAATTCTTCCAAGGCTTTCTCATAATCGCCCAAAACACCGTAGCATACACCGAGACTGTTGTGTACATTTACGTTTGATGGATCGAGTAAAAGTGCCTCCTTAAATTCTTTGATAGCTGCGTCGATGTCTCCTTTCTGATACAGGGTGTCTCCGCTTATATTTAGGCTTACAGAATCAAATAAAACCATACTGTCAGGGCCGAAGAATGCAGCGTGATCAAGTGCTTTGCGAGCGTTATCAATGATCTGATCCTTATTGAAGCGTATGGTGGGGTATGAGGCAATACCGATGGAAACGGTTTCATTGCGAAGTTCTGCCAGACGATTTTTTATTTTATTGGCAAGTTCTAAAGAAGAAGTTTGGTTTTTCCCAGAAAAAAAACATCCGAACATGTCCCTGTCAAGCTGTCCCCACATTCCGCTTTCCTTTTTGCATGTCGCGTCAACAACTTGGGCAACATCAACCAGGAGGTCAATGTTTTGATCAATTGCTATTGTCTTGTCTTGATAATTTATATCATCAATTCTGACAACTATGGCTTCAAACTTTGCAGAAGAATCGAGCGTGGCCATGGTGTGATTGATGAAAGTTTCCCCGGCAAGAATGTCCGGAAAAGTTTCTGATAGTCTGCTCGAGTCAACAAAAGACGTGTCCACAACCTTATCATCCATTTGTTTAGAATCTGATTTGCAGAAAAGAAACTCCCGGCTGGAGCTACGGTTATGAAATAATTCCGACTTTTTGTGTGTCATAATCAGGCCTTTTTCAGCATGTTGTCTAATGCATTTTTTATGATCGAAAGTTCATCATCCAGTATTGTTCTCAGATCCATAATAAAGAGATCCTCTTCTATTCTTCCGATTATAGGGAGTTCGTTGCTGCGCATCTGTTTTTCGATGGTATTGGCAGAAATACCTTGAACCTTGATCCCCACACCTTTACTAGGAAGTTTTAGAAGCGGAAGCGCACCGCCGCCGGGTCTGGAAGAAAGGTCTATTAGGGTTACAGACATGCGGGCATCGCCTATATTTTCCAGCTTTTTGGCAAGCTCTTTTGCTTTTGTTTCAATATGTGCAAGAGGTAGAGTCAACATGCGTAGAGTTGGAATGGAACCTATTTCCCTGTCTATATTTCTGTAACGTCGTACGGTACTTTCAAGTGCGGCAAGGGTCAGCTTGTCTATACGAAGAGCTCTTGCAATCGGGTTTTTCTTAATTCTTTTAAGCAAATCATTTTTCCCGATGATCATACCAGCCTGGGGACCTCCAAGGAGCTTATCTCCACTGAAAGTGACGACATCTGCTCCGGCTGCCACTGATTCCTGGACAGTTGGCTCCTTTAACAGACCGTATTTTGAAAAATCGACAAAAGTACCACTGCCAAGATCTTCCATAACAGGAATCTGATATTTTGCACCCAGGGCAACAAGCTCTTCCAGCGAGACATCCGCCGTAAAACCTACCACGCTGTAGTTACTTGAATGGACTTTTAACAAAAGACCCGTGTCATGCTCAATAGCATTTTCATAGTCGTTAAGGTGGGTACGGTTTGTGGTGCCGACCTCTTTTAAAATTGAGCCGCTTTTGGCCATAACATCGGGGATTCTGAATGAACCGCCGATTTCAACAAGTTCTCCCCTTGATACAATAACCTTTTTGCCCTTGGATATGGTTTCTAAACAGAGGAAGACGGCTCCGGCATTATTATTAACCACCATGGCCGCTTCAGCACCGCTTATTTCACATAGGATGTCTTCAACAATGCTGTACCGGGATCCGCGCACACCTTTTGACAGATCGAATTCCAAATTGGAATATCTGCTTGCAATAGTCAAAAGATTCTCCACAGCATCTTCAGCAAGTAATGATCGGCCAAGGTTGGTATGGACAACAACACCGGTAGCGTTGACAATACGCATAAGGTTCGGCGTCATCGCTTCTTTAACACTATTTTTAACCTCTTCAAGGATAACGGAATCTGACAGTTTTGTTTCCGTTATGTGCTGTTGGTCATCTATAATAATGGTCCTAAGACTCTCAACCACAGAGCGTATCGAACGAATCAGAACAGATTTCGGAACGTTAGCAAAGAAAGGGTCCGTTTTTACAATTTCAAGAATATGATCCACTCCGGGAAGCATTCGCAAAAGGGTCTGCTGTTTTTCGGTCACGTCCATTTTTTCCCCTAGTCTATCTCAAATTTCTCATGAAGAATTCATTTCGATTTTTGTAACACTTTAGCTTTTTGAAAATATTACCGCTTCAGGTATAATTAAATTTTTACTGATCAAACAGTTTCCAGCATAATATTTAATCATACTTGAAGCTCGTTTGAAATCGATTTGTTTCAAAGAACTAAACTATTACCGATTTTTTAAAAAGACTTCATAGCATTTTTAAGTTATTTATTTCAATAGATTTGTTTAAAATATAAAACAGTGGTTGGAAAAAACACTTTATGAACAGAGAATTATGAGATATGTAGTATTTCAAAAGGAATATTCCCCAATTATGTCTGAAAGGCTGGTGCGACTTTGTCAAAAATCGCTTTTATCGTAAACCCTCATGCCGGAAACGGCTCAGCAGGGTCAAATTGGCCTGCTATTGAAACTCTGGCTAAAGACCGGCTGGGTCCTTTTGAGACTTATATGACCGAAAGGTCTGGTGATGCTATTATGTTTGCAAAAGATGCCGTTGCCACAGAGGCCAGACTTGTTGTCTGTGTGGGTGGAGACGGCACACTGAACGAGATTGTCAATGGTATCATGATGCACGAGGAATCCGTGAGATCAGATGTGACGCTCGGTTTTGTCCCGGATGGCACAGGATGCGATTTCGTCAGGACCGTTTCAATACCAACCGACTTAGAACATGCCATTGACTTGATTGCAGCCGGCCCTGTACGTAACATAGACTTGGGAAAGCTTTCTTTTCGAGACCACCATGGTAGTGATGGTTTCCGTTATTTTCATAATGTCACAAGTTTTGGTCTGGGTGGTGAAGTCGCCCGGAGAGTCAACAATACAACCAAAGCGTTTGGTCCGTTTATTTCCTTTATCTGGGCAACACTAATTTCCATTTTTCTGTATGGTAAAAAACGGATACGGATTAGAGTTGATAAAGATTTTGAACAGGAATTTTTTGTCTGGAATGTGGCCGTTGCAAATGGCCAGTATCATGGGGGCGGGATGTGGGTGGCCCCTGGTGCATCGGTCGATGACGGCCTATTTAATGTGACAGTCATTGGAGACCTGACCATTCCTGAAGTCTTTTTAAGTCTCCCGAAGCTTTACAACGGCAGGATAAATGATATTAGTAAGGTCGTTACCCTGGCCGGGGAGAAAATAGAGGCGTTGTCAGATCAGCGGGTACTTCTTGATGTCGATGGAGAGCAGCCCGGAACGCTACCGATTGTTATTAATATGTTACCCGGTGCTTTGAAAATTATTACAAACGGATAAGCCAACCATGAAAAAAGCAAAAGATTATATAATTTTTCCGCTGGATGTTCCTTCTGGAACGATTGCAAAAGAGTATGTTGAAACGCTTTCAGAATCGGTTGGTATGTTCAAGGTGGGTCTGGAACTTTTTATCCGATCAGGGCCCGATATCATTGATTTTATAAAAGCATCCGGAGAAGCCAGGGTATTTTTAGATCTGAAGCTTCATGATATTCCCGCAACCGTTTTACGTGCAATGCATAGTATTGCAGATTTAGGTGTGGCATTTGCGACGGTTCATTGCGGAGAGACTTCCAGGATGCTTGAAGCTGCTGTTAAAGGCAGCAAGGGCAAGGTCGGCGTTCTTGGGGTTACGGTTTTAACCAGCGTTTTGAGTGAGGACGTTAAAGCCGCGGGGTTCAGGGAAATATTTTCCGAAGACCTGACGAGGCTTGTAATCAAAAGGGCGACCATGGCAAAAGAGGCAGGCTGTATGGGTATAATCTGTTCGGGGCTCGAAGTTAAAATAATAAAGGAAACTTTAGGTCAAGACTTTGTTGTAGTAACGCCGGGGATAAGACCTGATTGGGATGCCACAGGAAAAAATGATCAGCGGCGCGTAATAACACCGGCCCAGGCGGTTGAAAACGGATCCGATTATCTTGTAATCGGGCGACCAATAAGGGATGCAAAAGATCCTAAGGCAGCAGCAGCCCGCATTACCGAAGAAATTGAAAGGGTGCGGCCCTCAGAATATCACTAACCCAAAGCTCTCATGTACTGACTTTGAATTCTTTATTCGTTCGGCCTAATTCTATCAGCAAGATGGCCAGTGACATAACGATCTAAGACGATAGACATGTATTCCTTCCTAAATAATCACGAGTTACGCTACGGATCGGAATTGTTGTCTTTAAAATTTGACGGCCGTTTATTTTGACGGCCGTTTATATTGTACGGCACTGTTCTGCCTTAGACTACAACAACAAGTCCTGTTCCCAGCCGAAGTGTTCGATTTTTATTTCTTCCATACGGCTCGTTCCCAATCCGTAGACTTTATCAGCGGCTTCTACGCAAATGGGGGGTGGAGAAAGGGGCCATGGTTCGCCTCTTAAGGCTTTCCTTTTTTCCGTGACAATTTTTAAGCAAACAGTTTCAACGGCAACAGGATCTGTCCCGGCGATCAAGCCATTATATGCCCATTTATAGCGAGGATCAGGCTGGGGCCCCTTATCACAAAGCGGATAAAGTGCATCTACCAAGATAAGCTTTGTTTTACCTTTTACATGAGGAAGGTTCCAAATTTCTCCCAATTTCGAACTGTTTTCATCGTGATATGAAGAGGGACTGTCTGAATACATAATGTAACTTTTTAAAACTGTACCGATTCCCGTTAACCAGTGTGCTTTAAGAGCTGGTAGCGAAATCAAGGCGGTGCAGGCTCTGGCTTTTATAGATCCACCCTGCGCCATTTTTATTTTCTTTTTTGGAACTCCAATGTCCATTAATGCTATTTTAACGGCATAAACCAATTCATCATGCGTTGGATTTAAATGCCCTGTGGACACAAGACCAACGGTATCTTCCGGTTTTATTATAGACGACCATGCATCTTTACTATTATTTTTACCCGTAAATTGAATCATCGTTTGATCAAGCATCTTCTGATACACATTGAAGTC
>Ga0209271_10000128_pt1 | contig 26008 bp, 22 predicted proteins | sample tdAd002_FD_187123 | JGI IMG/M metagenome (GOLD analysis project Ga0209271, IMG submission 187123) | Marine sediment microbial communities from the Atlantic coast under amendment with organic carbon and nitrate - tdAd00.2 (SPAdes)... | ecosystem: Environmental > Aquatic > Marine > Coastal >... | reverse complement strand
ATGAGTCTTTCTCCCGTGGCCAAGCGCCTGGGTAGATTCCTTAGAAAAGATGTAATCATGGCCAAAGACTGTATCGGTTTGGATGTAAAAACGCTTATCGATCAAATGAAGCCGGGCAATGTCGTCCTGCTTGAGAATTTGCGGTACCATCCCGGAGAACAGAAAAATGAAGATTCATTTGCAAAGGCATTGGCTGAGCTCTGCGATGTTTACATAAATGACGCTTTTGCCGTATCTCACCGGATCAATGCATCGGTGGTCGCCATAACAAAATTTGCACCGGTATCGGCAGCGGGTTTTTTGCTTCAAAAGGAACTCTGCTATTTTGAAAATGCCCTGGCTGATCCGAAACGTCCGCTTGTTGCCATTGTGGGAGGTGCAAAGGTGTCCAGTAAAATCGGTGCATTGGAAAATATGCTCCACCATGTTGACAAGTTCATCATCGGCGGTGCCATGGCAAATACTTTCCTTAAAAGCGTCGGCTACGATTTGGGAAAATCAAAAGTTGAAATGGATCTTATTAAAGTTGCCACCTCTGTTATGAAAAAGGCGATCAAACGCGGCATAAAGTTTTATCTTCCGGTGGATGCTGTAGTGGCAAGCAAATTTGATGCAGAAGCTGAAATCAAAATTGTCACGATTCAGGAGATTCCTGAAAAGTGGATGGCTTTGGATATCGGTCCAGCCACATCTCTGCTATATTCCCAGGCGCTATATGATGCAAAGACCATTATCTGGAACGGTCCAATGGGCGTATTTGAGATGGATGCCTTCAGCCGGGGAACATTCGCCATGGCGCGTAGCGTGGCCGATTCTTATGCCCTTTCCATCGTTGGCGGTGGTGACACGGATGTTGCCATACACAAAAGCGGCGAAACCGATAGAATAACCTATATTTCCACGGGCGGGGGAGCCTTCCTCGCCCTCATGGAAGGGAAGAACTTACCGGCTGTGGCTGCTCTGGACGATACTTAACCCGAATAAATCTATCGAATGTCTCTTAAGGCTTTTCCCCGAAAATATAGCATTCTCTTTGTCGCGGTTATCGTTGCCCTTGTTTTTCTGGGATATGTGAACCGAACTTTCCTGTGGGAAAGAATCACCGCTTTCTACCATATTTTTACGGACAGAGATCAGATTAAAGTCTTTATCGCTTCTTTCGGTAGCGGCGCACCTTTAGTTTTCATCATCATTCAGATACTCCAGGTGCTCCTGGCACCGTTTCCAGGTGAGGCCACAGGTTTTATCGGGGGATTTTTATTCGGTCCGGCAAAAGGATTTTTATATTCGAGTATCGGCCTGACACTAGGATCGTTGCTCAATTTTTCAGTCGGTCGTTTTTTAGGAAAACATTATGTCAGGAAGCTCATTCCCGCGCGTCAACTGGAACGTCTCGACAGAATTGTTAAACGCCAAGGCGTCATCATTCTGTTCGTCTTATTCGTTTTTCCCGGCTTTCCTAAAGACTACCTGTGCTTATTTCTCGGATTGACCGCCCTACCTTTTACGGTTTTCCTGCTGATCGCAACCATCGGAAGGATGCCGGGAACATTGATGCTAAGTCTTCAAGGCTCGTATGTTTTTGAACAGAGATATGGACTGTTCGCAATGATTATGGGTGTATGCCTTGTCGTCGTTTTTCTGGCCTACACCTATAGAGACCCCTTGTATCGATGGCTTGAAAGATTTAACGGGAACCGAGGTTAGTCGTTGACGTTTTTCTAAATTAGTGCTATTAAAAGAAAAAACAAAAAAAATAATAAGTCTTTCCACATGAGGTAACCCGAAAGGAGCGGAGGTTGGCATTCTGGTGTGTAAGAGAAGAGCTGAGTCAGAAAAACAGACTCCGGCGTTCTTATTACGAGTTGCTGCGGGATGAGCTGGATCAGCAGATACTTCAGTATGCACTGATCGATTCTTATAATAAATTTATTCTTAAAAAAACCCCCTATCCGTTTGTTGAAAAACGGGAGCTAAAACCCCGTGCACGTATTCCGGCTGTGGAATATGAATGCCAGAATACTTTTCTGGTGATTTTTTTGGAAGATAACATCTCCGCAATTCACAAAAAATATATCCGATTTTTTCAAACCAACAAAACCATCAAGGCCAATCTTCTCAGGTATCAAGCTCTGCCGCTTCCAGGTAAGTTTGATAGAAGTCAGAAATACCTGGAATCTGCCCATTTCAATGATTTGATGGAAATTCTACTGCCAGTTGATTATGCACTCCTCATCCAGAGGGATGCCGCCAGCAAAAAAAAGAATCGATTCAGCCTTTCACATTTTCATGTGAAAATCGACTGGCCCATTGCAGAGGCAGCTGAAGATCTGGCCAGCAGCCTTCGATATATCTCAAAGGATTTGTATGAACGCGGAGATAAATACGCCGAAGATATTCAGAAAAAATTTTTCGAATATTACTGTCTTCCCTTTGAAGCAGGAGGCCGGAGGACGGCCGCTATTGTTGCGGCCCAGTATTTAAAAAAAATGTCGTGTATTTCCACGATTTATGCCGGAAGCAGCGAGTCGAGGGCCTTGATACGGATTTCAGAAAGGGGTGTTTCCAAATCGATTCTAATGACGCTGGCGGACAATGAAATGGACCAGATTGCAGAGTCAAATAACATGGCGCCCCGCACCTTCAAAAAAAATTATGTGATGACCCGAACAAAAAACAAAGGTGTCTGTATTTTCCAGGCCACATACTCCTTTACCAATCACGGCCGACCGCCGGACGACGGCAAACTGCGGGACATCAAACCCGACTTGAACTGGCTGACCGTCGGCGGACAGCATATTCTTCCGAAACCGGGTGTATGGAAGTATCCTCCGATTTCCTTGAATTTTATATACACCTAAACCAACTTTTTTGAAACAGCTTCTAATATTTGCTACATCCGGATAGTCTCGGTTCGGTTCCCTTCTTAAAAAGCGCTGAAACAGCATGGGGGGAATCACCCGTTACACGGCAGCCGGTTGACGGATCCATGGGCACTTTTATGACCGCGTCCGGTATGTCAAAATATTGTATGGGCCTGGCTAAAAGAGCTTTGTCCATAAATTCGATCCAGATGGGAAGTGCTGCTTTAGCCCCGGTTTCCCCGGAGCCGAGGGTTGTAAATGAATCCTGCCCCACCCACACTCCGGTGGCTATGGACGGTGAGAAACCGATGAAAAGAGCGTCTTTAAAGTTGTTGGTGGTACCGGTTTTCCCGGCAACAGGACGTTTGATTACCCGTGCTTTCTTCCCGGTGCCTTCCTGAATTGCACCGCAAAGCATATCTGTTATAATCGACGCACCTGCCCGTGACATTACCACCTTTTTCTGGGGTTTTGCCCGCCATACCACCCGACCCCTCCGATCGACGACTTCCATGACTCCATAAGGTTTTATCAGTTCGCCCTTATTGGGAAAAACCGTGTACGCCGCCGTCAGATTCATAAGCGTTACTTCTGATGTGCCGAGGGCCAGTGAAAGGTTCGGATATAGGTCGGATTCAATCCCCAGGGTGTGTCCAAACCTTGCCACTGAAGAAGCACCCAGCATTTCAATGAGCCTGACTGCCGGAATATTTTCCGAAAGTGCCAGCGCCATTCTGAGTGTCATTTCGCCTTTATAGCCGCCGGAAAAATTTTCCGGTCTCCAGTCTTTCTTCCGGTCTCCAGCCCTGAAAACCACGGGAGCATCGAGAATGGTTTTGCTCTGGGAGAAGCCCTTTTCAATAGCATATGCATAGACCACGGGTTTAAATGCAGATCCAGGTTGTCTCCTCGCGTCTGCTGCTCTGTTGAAAGGGGATTTTGAATAATTTCTGCCCCCGACCATCGCTAAAATACCCCCGGTCTGTACGTTCAGGGAGACCAGGCCACATTGGGGGTTGGGTGTTTTAATTCCGTTACGTTTCATCCGCTTTTCAAGTTCGAAAAGTCCGTTTTCCACTGCAAGTTCCGCTGCCCTTTGCATCTTGAAATCGAGGGTTGTAAGAACGGTCAGTCCGCTTTTGTAAAGTCTTGACGAACCTAAAGTGTTTTCAAGAAAACTTTTGATCTGATTCGCAAAGTAGGGTGCTTTAAGCAGATTATGGCGTTGTTTTGCAAGATGCAAGGGTTCTTCTTTTGCTCGATTAAATGCTGTTTCAGTAATAATGCCTGTTTCTCTCATCTGTCTTAGGACAATATTTCTTCGTTTCAGGGCAAGATCCTTGTTAACCAGGGGAGAGTATCGGGACGGTGCTTTGGGTAGACTCGCCAACAGCGCACACTCGGCAAGGCCGAGGTCTTTTACGGATTTTCCGAAAAATATTCTGGCGGCCGATTCGACACCGTAAGCACCGCTGCCAAAGTATATCTGATTCAGGTAAAGCTCTATAATTTCATCTTTTGTGTATCGTCGTTCTATCTGGAATGCCAGAAATGCTTCCTTTATTTTGCGCAATAAGGTTTTTCGCGGGGTAAGAAAGAGGGTCTTGGCAAGTTGCTGGGTGATGGTACTGGCCCCTTCAACAAATTCTCCTGCACGGATATCTTTGATGATGGCCCTGAAAATCCCTTTTAGATCGATGCCGCTGTGTCGATAAAAGTTCCGGTCTTCGGTGGCAACGAGCGCTTTTGTAAGGTAAGATGGAATGACTTCCAGGGGAACAGGGTCCCTTTTTTCTACAAAAAGTTCTGATAGGAGCACTTTATCTGCTGAATAAATTCGCGTAATGGAAGAGGGCGTAAATGTTTTAAGACTTAGAATCTGAGGGAGGTCATGGGTCAGGGCTAAAAAACCACCGGCCATTACACCGAAAATAGCGCCGCAGAAAAAAAGGATCAGTATTGCGACATTCTTTTTATTAAAACGAAATCCGGTCATAATTTTTCCATTGATATTTATTGACTGTCACGCGTGATGCGTGTAAAAACCCGCTAACAAATAACGTATCAATTGAACCCATTGAAAAAATTGTCGCATTCAGAATAACACATAATCCATGACACCCGATTGTGCGTTTTCATTTGATCGGGGTGATAGTGTAGGAGAATTAAAATGACCCATCATCATAAACATGATCATGAGATACAGAGCACCTTATCATTTGATGAAAAAATGATCAAACTGCTTGAACACTGGATAAAGCATAATGATGATCATGCTCAAACATACAGGGATTGGGCCCAAAAAGCAAAAAAGAAAAACATGCGTGAGGCGAGTTCATTGCTGGAAGATGCAGCTGAGATGACCCTGATGATCAGTAAAAAATTTGAAGAGGCCGCGGCACTTATTATAAAGGAATAAATCAGGGTTATTTTTCAATTCCGACTCTGGCCGCCACCCCTTTTTGAAAATAATGTTTGATCTCCCTCATCTCGGTCACCAGATCAGCTTTTTCTATTATTCGGGAATCCGCACCCCGTCCGGTGATGACGAGTTCAACGTCTTGGGGTTTTGACGCCATAATTTTAAGAATATCCTCGACGGACAATAGCCCGATCTTGACCGCAACGTTCGCTTCTTCCATAATGACGACATTGTGCTTTCCCGAAGAGAGAATCGCAATTATTTTTTCAAGCCCTTTTTGGGCGGCTTCGATATCTTCCAAAGACGGCTTCCCCTGGATAAAACGGCCTCTGCCGAACTGTTCGACAGTTATTAGATCCTCGAATCTTTTCAGTGCTTTTATTTCACTGTAGTCGCCCATCTTGATAAATTGGGCGATAAAAACCTTCAGTCCGGCGCCGGCGGCCCGTATTGCCAGCCCTAACGCCGCAGTGGTTTTTCCCTTTCCCTCGCCGGTATATATCTGTATATAGCCCTTCATCACCGTACCTTTTAATGGACCTTCCGGATCAAATCATTCGCTGAATAATCACCATTCAGTGCAATGAACACCTTACTGCCCGGCTGGGCAAATGATAAGGGGTGTCCGTTTTCATCAAAGATGGCGTTAATCCGGTCGGGTGTTGCAGGTCCTTTTGTTTTGAGCACTTCAACGATATCTCCATTGAAAATCTTGTTTCTGACCTCGATTTTCACACCCGATGGCTGGGTGCTGCCCAGAACTTTTCCAACAAACACATGGCCATTATTTCTTATGTTTTCATAATTCTGCAATATCTGATTCGGATCATTAAAGTAGAAGCCGGTGCAGTAACCTCTGTTGCTGACAGAACCCAGTTGATAAAGCCAGTCTTCTTGGACCTTGTAAACTTCAGGGTCTTTATAATATGCATCGATGGCTTCCCGATAAGTCTTGACCGTCGATGCCAGATGGTTGATACCCCGCATTCGTCCTTCGATTTTCAATGAAATAATGCCTGAATCGATAATCTCAGGAATATGTTCAATCATGCACAGGTCCTTTGAATTGAATATATAACTCCCGTTGTCATCTTCAGCGATGGGCAAATAATGACCGGGCCTGAGCTCTTCTACAAGGGCATATTTCCATCGGCAGGATTGCGCGCACATACCTCGATTGCTGTCCCGATTGGCCAAGAAGCTGCTCAGGAGGCATCGTCCTGAATATGATATGCACATGGATCCGTGAACAAAGGCCTCGACTTCCAGATCACAGCGAAGGGCGATCTCTTTAATCTCCGTTAAAGATAACTCTCTTGCTACGTTTATTCTTTTGACGCCGAGCTCTTGCCAGAGCAGCGCACTTTTGTAGTTGGTCGTGTTGGCCTGGGTGCTAAGATGTATGGGGATTTTCGGAATGATTTTGGATGCCGTCATAAAAATACCCGGGTCTGCTACGATGAGTGCATCCGGACCTATTTCTCCCAGTGAATTGAGATATTCGGAAAGTGCCGCTTGTTCGTGGTTTCTTGCGAATGTGTTGCAGGCCACATAGGCTTTAACGTTGTGTTTTCGGGCAAACTCGACGGCTTCTTGGATCTCATCGAGGGTGAAGTTTTGGGAAAAATTTCTCAGATTGAACGCTTTGCCTGCAAGGTAGACGGCATCGGCGCCATAGTGGACGGCAATCTCCAATTTTTCAAAATTACCTGCCGGTGCAAGAAGTTCTACTTTATGGGATGTGTTGGTCATTTTTTTTGATATCAGTCAATGCATTTAAGAAACCGGAAGCTGTTCGTGGGTAAGGTCAGACAGTTTTGGGTACTGTTGGTCCTTTTCCGAAATAATCGGGTTTTCAACAGGCCAGCGAATACCGATATCCGGATCAGACCAGATAATGCCGCCTTCATCTTCCGGCGCATAGAAATCCGAGCATTTGTAAGAAAAGTGGGCGGCGTCGCTCAATACACAGAAACCGTGGGCAAATCCTTCGGGTATATACAGCTGACGCCTGTTTTTATCCGATAAATGGACGCCGGTCCATTGGCCGAATGTGGCAGATCCAGGCCGGATGTCAACGGCGACGTCAAAGATTTCTCCGGTAATGACATGTACCAGCTTTGCCTGGGGATTTTTGATCTGAAAATGAAGTCCTCTGACGGTGCCCTTCAGGGAATACGAAAGATTATCCTGGACAAATACCTTGTTAACACCTGCCTTGACATACCTGCTTTGGTTGTATGTCTCCAGAAAAAAACCGCGTTGATCCTCAAATGTTTGTGGCTCAATGATAAGAATATCTTCTATGGATGTGGTGATGATGTTCATGCCTCCTGCCTTTCGAACCAACAAGCCAACCCACTCTCATTGGGCATAAGCAACATGAAGAAACAATAGATCATATTATAATACCAAAAATTCGGCTCGATTAGGGCTCTATTATCATGTTTTCAGACTCAAATTGTTTTTTAAGTTTGAATGATTGTTCCAGATATCGTTTGAGTTTTTCCTGTACTTTGCCATAAACGGACCCCTCAGGAAAGTTGCCATCTGGGTCGGGTATTCCTGCAGGGGCGCCCGTCAATATCTCTATCCCTTGTTCAACGGTTGAAACCCGGTAGACATGAAATCGTCCTTTTTTCACGGCATCGACCACCTCTCTTTTAAGCATCAGGTTTTTAACGTTGGCCCGGGGAATTAAGACCCCCTGTTTGCCGGTAAGACCTTTGGCTTTACACACATCAAAGTAACCTTCTATTTTTTGATTGACCCCCCCGATGGCTTGTATTTTCCCTTTTTGATTTACGGATCCGGTTACTGCGATTCCTTGATGGATCGGAATGTCAGACAGGCTGGATATAATGGCATACAGTTCCGTAGAGGACGCGCTGTCGCCGTCGATTCCACCGTAACTTTGTTCAAAGGTGATGCTGATGGATAAGCCGAGGGGATAGTTTTGAGCAAAGGTGCGGCCAAGATAGCCGGAGAGAATCAGAACTCCTTTATCATGGGTTTTTCCACTTAACTTGGCTTCACGCTCGATATTAATGACGCTCTGCTTTCCCATGTACGTTTCAGCCGTGATTCGGGACGGTCGACCGAATGAGATGTCCCCGATTTGAAAAACAGCCAGCGCGTTCACCTGTCCGACCACATTCGATTCAACATCGATCATAATCGTATCATCCACATAAGATTCATGCATTTTTTCTTCATACAGGTTATAACGGAATCTGTATTCATTGTATGCCCGAACCACATCTTTGTCTGTAACCAGGCGTCCGTTTCGTTTCCGTGCCCAGTAATCGGCTTCTCTTAAAATTCCCATAATGGGTCCGAATCTGATGGACAGCTTGAGTTTGTTGGAGATATATTTCTCACCATGTTCCACGATGGCGGCAACACCTTTGGGCGTCAAAGGGAGAAGCCCCTCTTCCTTGCACGAACGTGCAATGAAACGTGCATACTTTTGGATGGTATCATCATTTTTTTCGACTTCATCATCAAAGTCCGCCCGGACCTTGAATATTTTATTAAATTTGGAATCATTGTTTTGGAGCAGGTGAAAAAGGTGATAGCTGCCCAGTAAAATCACCTTGACTTCCAGCGGGATGGGCTCCGGGCGAAGGGATGAGGTGCCGTACCCCAGCCCTGAAGAGACATCTTCTATAAATAGCCGCTTATTTTGCAGCGCACGTTTAAGAGCTTCCCATACAAAGGAGTTCATCAGTATCGATTCGATTTCCATTATCAGGTAGCCGCCATTGGCCCTTAAGAGCGAACCCGCCTGAATCATGGTAAAGTCCGTGGTAATGGTTCCCATATAGGCTCTTTTTTCAATTTGACCAAAAACATTGTGATAGGTTGGATTTGTCTCAAAAATAACCGGGGCACCTTTTAATTTCTTTTGATCCACGAGCACATTGACTTCGTAGCGTTGAAAAGAGGGTTTTGGGGGTTGAAACATCAAGCCTTCAATAGATGCTTTTGTCTCGGAAGAAGCGATAAAATCCTTGACGTTTTCCAGGATATCGTCCTGTACTTCGTCTAGATATGTCAGGATGTCCGTGCACTCTTTAAAGGCGTCTCTAAGGACGTCTATTCGCTGTTTCACCACAAACAGGGCTATTTCTTCCATCAGTTTTTCGATCTGAGAGTTCATGGCCTGGTTGATCTTGTTGATTTCTCTGATCGTGGCATCGATTTCAGACTGAACGGTAAGGATGTTTTCTTCGATCTTACCCCGTGTGTCTTCTGGAAGCGCTAAATATTCTTCCGGAGAGATCGCCTTTTCTTTAACAATGGGGACGGTTTGATATCCGGTTTTCGTTCGGTTGATCTGGACGTTCTTTTCAGCGGCTGAAGCTTCGAGATTTTTAAATATATTTTTTTGTTGGTCGGAATACTTTTTTTGGATTTCAGACTGTCTCTGCTGATAGGATTCATGCTCAAAGGCTTTGGGCAGTTCTTTTTTCAGATCATCGATCAAATCCCCCATCTTTTTACAAAACCGGGTTGCTTTTCCTGTGGGTACGGAAATGGGTTTGGGGCGATATTCATCCTTAAAATTATTGACCATGCACCAGTCGACCGGAGATGATAAATTTTTGGCATGCCCATTTACGATGTCTCTGATAATGGTTGATTTTCCGGTGCCTTCAATCCCGGTGACGAACATGTTATATCCCGGACTTTTCATGTTCAACCCAAATTCGATGGCCTGAACCGCACGTTCCTGTCCGATGACGTTATCCAGGGGATCGACCTCTGCCGTACTTTTAAATGTAAACATCTTGGGATCACATGTGGACCTGAGATCGACTGGTTTTAATTCGAATTTCTTTTTCATTATGTGCTCCTGTAAAATGGGGAAAATTAGAATCCGTTCAAAAAATGCCAGGATCAAATGGGGTTCGGAAAGTTTTATTCTAATAGTGCATTAAACGGCTCATTTGTCAATAGCCTAGTCTATGACTCAGTTCTCCGCTTGACAACATTTTGAACAACCGATATTCTTGTAGTCGAATGATTAGAAGCCATCTCAAAAATGCATCCAACGCTCAACGGCTATGTTCCATGCCGTGTTAAAATGCTCACATGCCATAGGCAATGCTCCGTTTTTTCGTCGCCTGGACCTTTACCCTTGAGCGTATCTACTGTTTATGAGGTAGCGTCCAGATGGAATATCATTGAATGTCAGGAGGTAAAATTATGGCCGAAGATCAAATTGGGGTTGTGGTCAATTATTATGCGAAACTCGGTGTTGCCGCCCTAAAGGTGACCAGCGGTACCATCAAAACCGGAGATCTTCTGAAGTACAAGGGGTATACCACCGATTTTATCGAAGCTGTCACAACCATGGAAATTGAAAAACAGGCTGTTGAACAAGCACGGGCCGGCGATTTGGTTGGCGTGAAAGTAAAAGAGAGAGTCAGAGAAAAGGACAAGGTTTATAAGGTCGTCGAGTAACGAGAAATTTTATCCAGCAATTCTTTTCTCAAAAAATGACGCACGGATTCCGTTCTAGTTCCAACCATTTAATCGGCGTGTTCTGGCTTCCCCTGTGCAAAGAACCCTAATATTCTCCCGTCAAAAAATTGTTTCGGCAGGTGTTATCTTCAAAGATTTACTACTGTTCTTTTTTATTCCCCTTATTTATGAGTTTGTGAAGTTAGTTGATTTAGCACGGCGAGTTTAGCGCTTTGCAAAAGGCTCAAACCCGCGAATGGAAGGTTTTGAAATGGCTTCTAATAACTCATGACACCGATTGTATATGGTCGAGAATCTGAATAAGGTCGGTGATAACAACATCGGCAGATAGGTCTTTGCATTTGGGATCGTTTTCTCTGAGTCTCAGGGATCGGGCATCACCGGCAAAAAGCGCTGTCTTAAATCCTGCCTTCTTTGCAGGGTAGATGTCGTTTAACATGTCATTTCCGACATAAAGGACTGAATTTGCAGATATGCCCATTTTTTCAAGTTGTTCGGCCGCCACATTAAACATGAAAAATGATGGTTTTGCATACCCGAATTTGTAAGAAAAAAAGATAAGCTCCGGATGAAATCCACAATCTTCCAGGCTTGAATCTAAAAACCACTTAAACAGATACGGGGTATAAAATTGAGCATTTGATATAATCCCCATCAGAACATTCAGATCTTTACAGGTTGAAAGCGTCTTCTCAAGGTTCGGCATGGGGTATACAGGATTAACGATCAATTCGAATTCCATGGCAAATGCCCGGACCATGTCAAGATCGTATATTTCAAGAACCCGCATCCATACCCGATCTATTTCAACTTCAGGAAAGTCCACCCTTTTTTCTTTGAGGGTTTGATGGGTGGTATCTATGGTTGCGAAGAAACGGTTTAGAATCTTCGGAGGTGTCTGTTGAATCCCAAATGTGTTCAACAGGCTTTCAAGCTTTTCGGATGTGTATGATTCTCGCTTCGCAATGCCGATATCTCCCGAACCGCTGACAAAAAGCGTGCCGTATATGTCAAAAAGGATGCACCGGATTTTGTCTTCCAGTTTTCCGGACCGATGCAAAGAACTGGGACGGGGAAGAAGCGGTTTGATGTATTTTGAAAGCAGATTATTTTTCGGCATAAAAAGACCATTTGAGAAGGCTGAAATTGTCAAGGTTAAAAAATTCTGAAAGCAGAATCTTTTTATCTATTTTTTGGTGCACGTTGTCTCTGATCACCCGGGTGTAGATATCCAGGAGGTTTTTCCTGTATTTTATTTGATTGTAATGGCGCGCTACAGCATTCAGGTTGTTTTGTATCAAGGGATCCTTGTTCGGCACATCTCCCGGATTTGAAAGATACGGGTTGAGATGTATCAGTGCATCTCGATTCCCACTGTCCGACAAAACTTTTGATATAATGGTTTTTTGAAAGGATTCATCGAGCAGCCCAAAATCGATGATATCCTTGTCGGTCGTTTTTTCAAAAGCATTTTTTATTGTGGTTTCATCGATGGCCAAATCGAACATGGCCCCGGTCTTTTGAACCCATGACTTCCACGTTTCAAACAAATTTTCTTTACCGATCCATTCCACAGGGACATTCAGCCGGGAATAAAGATGATCCAATCGGATGCCATTTTTTTCAAAGTCTTGGCATATCTGGGGTAGTCTTCTGCCCCAGAGAAGTTTTTCTGCGGTCCATGGTTCAAGAAATGAAAAACCAAACCCTTCGGTAATGCTTGTGGTAATCAAAAAATTGGCGGCCAAAACAAGATCTGAAAATTCATGGGTTAAACCTGCGTCGAATATGATATCCAGATGTTTTTCTTCAACAAATGCTTTCCATCGTTCATAGCTTTTGATGTCCACCGGGCTGTTGGGTGGGAGGGTAATGACCAGGGTTTCGCGGTGGGTGAAAAACAGGGATAAAAGGAACGCTTCTCCGATATTTTTTCTCCGGATGGCCCGGACTGGATATAAAACATAATTTTTTGAGATTGCACCTGTTGCCTTGAAATTAAGAGGTTTTATGATGTTGAAAATCTTGTGTAGCCCTTCTTTTTTTAACCCAGCTTTAAGCAATATGTTATAATCCCGTGAGTTAATTACGCCGTAATGGCAGTCCGAAACATATTCGTCTTCGGAAAAATATGCTAAAGGTCGTCCGTCTTCTGCGAAATCGTGAATTTGCAAAAAGAGTCTGATTTTTTCCTTTTGAAGTGTTTTGAGGATTTTTAGAAAAAATTTGTTCTTTGCCAGTGTCGGGTTGTGAACGTGAATAAGGTCGCACCCGCCTTCCCATTTTAAACGGATGGCTTGAAGGATGGCGGCGGCCACCTTTTCTGGTTCAAATCTGTTCGGATCGGAGGTGTCGTAGCCGAGCCCTGGGATATGCACGGTTTCCCAGGGAAAGGAAGCATCCGGAGGGGCACCCGTCAGCATAAGGAGATCGGATGTGTGAAGCATGGATTCGATCTGCTGCCTTAAAACTGTGGTTACACCGCCGGTTTTGAGATGATAATGGATAAATACGATCTTCATTTCTGGTCTTTTTATTCCCGAAATAGTGCCGCCAATTCTTCGATCTCCTTTTTAAAATACAACAAATCTTTTTGGCAGAACCTTTTTTTATTCATGGTCAAGAGCAATTCGTCGAGCGCCTTGACCAACTCGGGCGCTTGAGATTGCTGATAATCGTCACAGCTCTTCAAATATCGGCATTTATGGCAGACCTCAATGGCTTTTCGGTGTTTACGCTTACTTCTGGTACACAGAATATATTGCGTTTGAACCTTTATTTTTGCCCCCTATTTGTAACCCATGAATGCGCGCAAAAAAAATAAGCGACGGTCGAGTTTGCCGGTTGTGCAGGTTTAGGATGGACAATCCCCCTTTCAAGGGCGCAGGGTCTGTATCTGCGGTCGGGTGACGCAAACGCCCTGTAACACATCCCTATAGTGTTACAACTCGAAACGCTGAATCAGGTATAGGACAAGTCGGTCCGGGTGTCAAAAAAATATTGATATATTCAAAACAATACGACAGGATTATGCAATCTCTCGGAGATTTCATCTTAAATGCCGCCATCACACCGCCGTGAAATCATAAAAGGAGAAACATCAAGTTAGTTCGCTTCGCCCCGCCTGCCATTGCAAGCTCGCCCGCCAGTCAAGCCCGCCCGGCATTCGCCTGAGGCGAAGCCGATGGCGGACGGGCAAGGCGAGGCGGCCTGGGGTACGAGCGGGCAGGTCACAATTGGAACGATGGAATTATGGAATTGTGGAATAATGGATAGCTGTAGGAATAAGAATGATATTGTTCCTTTAACCCAACGTTCCACTATTCCAAAATTCCAACATTCCATGGAAGCGGCATAAACCATGAGCTATAAAAAAACTTAATTTCAAATGATTAGAGAATTTCGAGACGCACTATGGATCCAAAAAATCTTCCGATAATTCCGTCTGATCGCGGGGATGATCTGCATAATCTGGAGATTGCGGATTCCGCAGACCTTGTCCTTTTTATGGCCGGGAATCAGTTTATGGCCATGAAAGAGATTATTTTCGCCTTTCAAAAAGAATATCCGGATATTGACAAAATATATTACGAAACCCTTCCGCCCGGCCTTGAACTCAAACAGATTCTATCGGGTGGAGCGATCTTTAGAGATAAAATCATCAGCGTCTATCCGGACGTCTATTCATCGGTGAATCTAAACGCAATGAAAACGCTCGAGAGAGCCGGTCATATTCGCAAGGATGATTACCATCTTTACCTGCACAATCGCCTGACCCTGATGACTCCGGAAGGCAACCCGGCTCGGATAAAATCCATAAATGACCTGGGCGGGGAACGGGTCCGAATATCTCAGCCAGATCCTGCAAATGAAGATATTGCGTTCCATATTGTTGATATGTACCGCCAGGCAGGGGGCGATGAACTTGTTCATCGCATAATGGAAAAAAAGCGCGCTCAAGGAACGACCATTTTCACCATCGTTCATCACAGAGAAACCCCCTTGCGGATATTAAAAAAGACGGTGGATGTGGGCCCGGTGTGGGCTTCAGAAGTGATCCATGCAAAGTCTTCGGACCTTGCATTCGAGGTGATTGAGCCGGGTGAAGGTTTGGATCAAAGAGAGTGGATAAATTATTATATATGCAAATTAAAAGATGCTCAAAATCCCGGAAATGCAAAAAAGTTCATCGAGTTTATAAAATCCCCAGGGTCTCAAAAAATTTACAAAAAATATGGTTTCCTGCCGCGTCCGGAACGATAACCCTTGAGGGGTTACGCCGCTGTTTTTTTGAGCAGCATGGTTGCGGGGTCCAGAAACAATATCGGTTGGTCGGAATCGGCGCCAATGCCCTTTAGGGTTTTTACATGGATTTCTTTGCCCTCGGGCTGGAGCATAATGACAAGGTCAAATAGGTCGACAACATCCAAAAGGGGAGCCGGCATTCCGTTGGGGCCGGGCTTTTCATGCCGGTGTGTCTTTATGGCCAGCCAGACAGTTAATGAACGTTTTTCAGCCAGGCGCTTTAAATCGGAAAGGGATGTTCTGGCTGAATCGTCAATTTGAAACCCATCGATAAAAATCATTTGGGGTGAAAAAATATTTTGTTCTTCGAGATCGGTCAGCCTTTCTTCAAGTTTGGAAGTGGAAAACCCTTCAACCCTGAATGTCATAATAAATCTGTGAGACAATATGGATTCCCAGACCTGATTCGTTTTTTGTGCTTCATATTGTTTTGTGAGATGCCGGAAGACTTCTTTGTACCACAAACCGACTTTTTTGACCGGATCGTTTAGACTGATATGGAGGACATTCTTTCCTTTTAAAAGGGTGTTCAAGGCGAGTTGGACCAGAATTGCAGTTTTGCCGACTCCCGCTCGTGCAAGCACTGAGCCGAAGCCTCCTTCAGGAAGGATATCTTCGTTTTCACGTTCCATAAACCTCAAGGGGTTCTGGAGGCGGAGTTCTTTTTTAAGCATAATCGTTTTCCTTTCTTTATTTAGGCAGTATTCTTTTTGGCGTCTGCTGCCTTTTTGGCCAATTCCTCGGCGATGGAATGGGGGACCTGCTTATAGGTGCCGGGTTCCATGGTAAACTGAGCTTTTCCTTGGGTCGATGATCTTAAAATCGTTGAAAAGCCGAACATTTCTGCAAGTGGAACCCTGGCTTCAACAACACACATGGGGCCTTCATCCTGGGAACCCACAATGATTCCACGACGCTGGTTTAAAAGACCCATAACCGCACCCTGAAACTCGGCCGGTGTTTCAACATCAACTTTCATGATGGGTTCAAGAATAACCGGCTTTGATTTAAGATACCCTTCACGAAAAGCGCCCCGGGCTGCAGCTATGAATGCCATCTCCGATGAGTCTACCGAATGTGATGCGCCGTCATTGATGACCACTTTAACACCGGTAACGGGAAATTCCATCTTTGGCCCTTTGGGCATGCATTGTCTGAAGCCCTTTTCACATGAAGCGATGAACTGGGTCGGAATCTTACCGCCGACGATGTTATTTTCAAAGACGAAATGCTCTCCGGAAACAGGTTCCATATAGCCGGCAACCCGTCCGTATTGTCCCGATCCACCGGTTTGTTTTTTGTGGATATAGTTGAAATCTGCCTTTTGGGTGATGGTTTCCCTGTAAGCCACCCGAGGTTTGCCTGTTGTAACCTCAGCGGTGTATTCACGACGCATCCGCTCTACATAGACTTCAAGATGCAGCTCTCCCATCCCTTCGATAATCGTTTCATTGGTCTCATCGTCCACATAGGTCCTGAAGGTGGGGTCCTCTTTGCTGAACCTGTTGAGGGCTTTGGACATATTCATTTGAGATTTATTGTCTTTCGGCACGATGGCGAGGGAAATTACCGGGTCAGGCACAAACATGGACGTCATGGTCAGATTGAGACCGGGACCCACAAAGGTATCTCCGGAAGCACAGTCGACTCCAAAAAGCGCCCCGATATATCCCGGCGAAATGGTCTCGATGTCTTCCATTTGATCTGCGTGCATTCGGGCAAGCCTGCCCACCTTGATTTTTTTTCCGTTGCGGACGTTGACGATGGTATCGCCCTTGGAAAGGGATCCCTGGTATACTCTAATGTAGGTCAACTGGCCATATTGGCCGTCTTCAAGTTTGAAGGCCAGGGCGACAACCGGTTTTTTCGATTCACAGGACAAAGGAACCGGTGCCTCGTTATCATTCAGATCCAGTGCCGTGTTTTTCACTTCAGAAGGGCAGGGAAGAAAATTTACAACGGCATCGAGGAGTGGTTGAACACCTTTGTTTTTATAAGCCGATCCAATGAATACCGGTGTTATTTCGCGAGACAGAGTTCCCCTGCGAACGGCCGAGATAATCATATCTGTTGTAACTTCTTTCTCTTCAAGAACCGCTTCGGTAAGGGTATCGGAGAACAGGGAGGCCGCATCAATCAGTTCTTCCCGCCTTTCCATGGCTTCCGAAAGGAGATGCTGGGGTATCTCCTCAACCCGTACAACATCTCCGTTGGGGCCGTCAAAATAAACCGCTTTCATGGTCACAAGATCAACAACCCCCTCCAGATCAGCTTCAAGTCCTATTGGAATCTGCAGGGCTAAAGCATTGTGCCCCAGTTTATTTTTAAGCTGATCGATGACACGGAAAGGATTGGCACCGCTTCGATCGCATTTGTTGATAAAAGCCATGCACGGTACTTTGTACCTTTTCATTTGCTGATCAACAGTGATCGACTGCGATTGAACACCTCCCACAGCGCATAAAACAAGTATGGCGCCGTCGAGCACCCTCAGGGACCGCTCCACTTCTATTGTGAAGTCGACATGACCGGGGGTGTCGATAATATTAATTTCGTGGTTCAGCCACTCACAATAGGTAGCTGCCGAAGCAATGGTTATACCACGCTCTTTTTCAAGCTCCATAGAATCCATGGTTGCACCCACACCGTCTTTTCCCTTGACATCATGGATGGCATGAATCCTCTTCGTAAAAAAAAGGATTCTTTCGGTAAGTGTTGTTTTACCTGAATCTATGTGTGCACTGATTCCGATGTTTCTGACTTTTTGGATAGAATTTTTCATGGTATTCATACATCTTTGTTTTTACCCCAAACGAGTGTAAAAAAACGAGAAAATCTATAACACAACGACTTTGTTTGGGTTTTATTGAATAAAAAACCCCTCATTGGGATTTTCGCACCATATGAGGGATCGTTGGTTATTCGTTGTCGGTGTCGAAGGTCAAGTATACTAGGTGAAAATAATTGCGAAAATGCGTTTGTCAAGCCGTTCGTATAAAATTATTACCCTGATTGAGCGATCGATTTAGGTTTTAGGAAGTTTTTTTTAGATGCCGGGCAAGGCGAATTAGGCAGAAGCTCAAAAGGAGCATGAGGAATAGGGTGAATGCGGGGCCAAATTTTAAGGCGACCCAGCTCATTCCCACGAGTGGTAAAAGGCTCACGCGAACAAACATTCTCAAGATATCATGCCCGGCAATGAAATCGGCCGCCGCCGGTGAATGTTGCGTGTAGAAATTTACGAAGCTTTTGCCGATGCTGTTGGTCACCAGAAATCGATCCCGCATCTCGCGCAATATTTTGACATGGGGCGCCATTGAAGATCCATAAGCAGCCGTGGCGATAAAGCAGCCGCCGCCACCACCGCCATCACTGCCGCTGACACCGTTTTCATTCATACCCCCACAAACAATGTCGTCATGGATGTCCAAATTTAAACGTCCATACCCATAGATATTGTCTTTTCCGGAAATCCCCATATCTATTGCCGAAGCGGTTAAAGCATTCATTAACTCTGAGGCGGTACAGGTTTGATTTCTAGAGAGAATCAGCGCTGCAGCGCCGGTCACATGTGCACAGGATGCACTTGTGCCGAAGAAGGTTCCAAAAACATCATTCGATATTCCGTCCGGGCCACAAATATCCGGTTTAATCCGGCCGTCATTGGTGGGACCTTGAGAGCCGAAGAATTCCTGAGGTCCTGTTGTCCAGTCACTATGGTCAATTGCACCAACAGCTATGGCTCCTTCGGCATCCGCAGGGCTCAGCAGGCTGCTTGAGGCCACTGCCGGGGTCAAGTCGTGGTATGCACTGTACACTTCAAACCGGTGATTTGTGGTTGCACGGCTTTTATCGATGACAAGGTGGTAGGTGCCGGCTACCGGTACGGAATAAACGACCTTCTCCGTCGGCCATTGTGTCCCGGTCTGGGGATTCAAGCTGCTGTCGATCAAAGTACCGGCGCTGTCATATAGATACAGATCATAGTCCTGATCCGTCGTGGGCCAGGCATTCCATGTCAGATATACATGAATGCTGTCGCCGGCCGCTGCAACTATATTTAGGGTTTCATCACTGCCCGAAACATTGTGCAGCCCATCGTTGTCCATATCCGAAAAAATGGCCTCGTAATGCCGGTTGGCTTCATTGCCGGCAGCAGTAACCCACAGGATATTGTTTGCGTATGCACTATTTGCGGTACAGACAGGGTTGCTGAACCAGCATTCTCCATCATAAAAATTCGTGTTGGCCACCACCAAAGAAAAATTTATAATCTTGATTCCCTGTTTTATGGCGAAATTTTTAGCATCTTCCAGGTCTAATGTGTCCAACACTTTTATCAGATAAAGCAACGCTCCAGGGGCCATATCATAAATAATTTCAGCAACTGCTGTCCCGTGTGGCTCGGTTTCTGACGTAAAGTTGCTCGATACGCAGGTGGCGCCGGTACAGTCGATTTCTACGATATTGTCTGGAAGTTCACCCCTGGATATTGCAGAAGATAGGCCGGCAAAACCGACGTCTATCACGCCAACGCGAATACCAGAACCGATGTAGTCTTCAGAATGATAGGTTGCGGCCCCGGTCAAATCCACCCCTTCGCTCTCAACGAAAGACGGCATGAGTCTATCCGGAAGTTTAATAAATAGCAGGCCGTTTATATTGTCGGCGATGGTTTCAATGGCGTTTATGGGACATTGAATCTTTGACAAGTTGCCCGATTTTTTTATGACCTTTGTATCGAAAGTTTGAAGCCAACTCTCATCGAGAGTCGTTTCCGGCTCTGAAACCAGGACAACGGTTACTTTGTTTTGATCGTCGATGCGTATATTCCTTTTCTGTGCATAACCGGTTCCAATCTTTTCCCCCTTTTTATATTCATTCTTCAATTCCAATAAACGACGCTCCACTTTTGAATGAATGTTTTTTTTAATGGGGATCGCATTCAGCCCTTGAGCGGGGGCGGTGGTGAAAAAATAAAAAATTAGAAACAGGGTTGTGCAAAAAAAGGTAAAAAGATTTGTGAATCCCGGGCGATTCGTGGTCTGATTCAAATGAAATTTCATGAAAACGGACGATCGCCATATGTTTTCTGCAAAGGGATATGAATGTTGACGTTGCAGGAAGACCATATTTTTTAGATTTTTAATGATGCTTAACCTTCTTTCTGTATCGTTTTGTCAGGGGGCGCTGGCGAAGCAGAACATAGGTTGCGCCTGCACCGCCGTCACAGGACCTTGCACTGGAAAAAGCGATGACCCATTTGCGCATCGGGCCGCGGGTGAGCCATTCCACAACTTTAGTTTTTAAGACCGGCCTGTCAGGAGAGGAGAGACCCCGGCCGTGAACGATCAGAACCGCCCGTTTGCCGGTTGTTATGGAATCTTTAATAAAAAATTCAAAGGCATTTCGGGCATCTACCACGCCAAATCCGTGAAGATCGACATGGGCCTGTATGGAAAAGTCTCCACGGTGGAGCCGGGTGGAAATTTTGGGGTGAACATTATGTCCGGTGCCCTCGATATATTCCGGTGTATTCTTGACCACGAAGCCCTCACCGGTTTTTATAAGCATGTTTAACTGGTGCATGGTTTCATTTTCGGAATCGCCCTCAGCATTAATTTTCGGAGGGGACACGATATGTTGCGCCAACCGGTTTCCTCGACGCATCGGCTTAACGTCAGCCATGGCTTCTAAAAAAAGATTCATATCATTTTCATTGACAGAATTATTGTCGCTATCATCCTCTGGTTTGGAAAAAACATGTTGATTGGAGCAGGTTTTTGAATCGGTTTCAGGGGGCCCATCCGTAGACAAGGGCCCAGGTTTTAATGATTTTTTCTCAAGCAGTTCTTTCAGATTCTCAAATGGGCTGAAGGCTCCTGAAGACTTGGAAGTTTTCATATGGTTCCTCCAAAATCTATGAACGAACAAACACGTCTTTTACGAGATGTGCAAACTTCAGGTTAAAGCAGGAGAATATTGGTTTTAAGTTCACCTTCCTTATAGCGAAAATAATTAAGAATTATTTTTTTATGATCGAAAACTATGGGTTCAGGAAGGTTGCTTTTTGTAAAAACCCCCACTTCTTTTGCGTCATCGGCCGGCTTTGGGATGCCGATTCCCTTGGCTATGTAAACCGTGGTTACGGTGTGATGCCGGAGATCACGGTCTGGTTCAGAATACGTGTGGAACTGTTCTTTAAGTTTGATGTCCAGTGATGTTTCTTCTTTTGCCTCCCTGACAGCTGATGATTCAAGGGTTTCACCGTATTCCACAAAACCGCCGGGAAGTGCCCATCCATAAGGGGGGTTTGCTCTTTTGATCAGTACGATTCCTTCATCGATCTCTATGACAATGTCTACCGTAACGAGCGGATTCCTGTGTTTTTGCTTCATTTAATGTTGACAGATTTGTAGAAAAAGAAAAAAATCCTTAGTACCTTCTTTAAGGAAGTAGCTTTAAAATGCTGATAAAACCCAAAAAACAACTATGGAAAAAAATAAGGCTGCACCCCTTAAGCCATTGGTGAATCCAACGGTTTGCCAATTCATGGATGGTGTCCGTTGCTTTACAACTCCGGCGCTCCCGAAGGAATCAGACAGGCGAAAACCAGGGGATCTTCACCGGCGTTTCTCAGCTGATGCGCTTCATTGCCGGGAATGAAAATAACATGACCTTTGGTTACGGCCTTCCATTCCCCTTCGCATAATACTTCACCTTTTCCCGAATGAATGACGATTTCGTGCTCCCAATCATGGGAATGTTCGGGAGAGTAACCGCCTTCAGACAGTTCAAAAAATCGCATACAAAAATTATCTGCACCATCTGCTTTGCCGATGACAACGCGACCCGTAACGCCTTTTACACCCTCTGCGTCGAAATGCTTGGGTTCTGGATCAGAATAGTGTATGATTTTCATGCGTATCTCCTTATACATCAATAAGGGATTCATCGGGGGAGAATGCTCGATTTAATAGTGTCAGGCATCGTATCAACCCCGATCAAAACTTGTATTGGGACTCCATATGCGGCGCTGACGCCACCTGCTTTGTGCTTTGCACAAACAGGGCTACTGTATCAATCGGCACTGTTCAGGTCAACAAAAATGGATAACGGCTCGGTGGGGTTATGCAAATCGGATCGATCAAATGGAAAAAACTGCTTTATGACGGCGCACAGGCTCTTGAAATCCACGTCGATTCGGACAAGGTGGATAAATTTACAACCCATGCCATGGAACTTGCAAAATGGAACCGAAAGATGAATCTGACTGCCATTACCGACCCCGTGGAGGTTGCAGTAAAACACTTTCTGGATTCCATGGCACCGGATTCCATGATTCCCCCGAATGCATCGCTTCTCGATATAGGATCCGGTGGTGGTTTCCCTGGAATTCCATTGAAGATATTGAAGCCGTCTTTATCTGTTACGCTGATCGATGCTTCCCGTAAAAAGATCAGTTTTTTAAAACATCTTATCCGAGTTCTGGGACTTGAGAATATTGAAGCGTTTCATATCCGGGCCGAGGAATTCTCCAAGCAGGCCGTCTTTGCAGGCGCTTTTAATGCCATTATCAGCCGTGCGCTTTCTTCAACGCCGGAATTTGTTCAGATGGCATTGCCTTTACTGGACAAAGCCGGAACAATCATCGCCATGAAAGGAACACGTTCTAAAGCGGAGATTGAATCGGTGCGTTCGCTGATCCTTAAAAAAACAGGCATGGGGGATGAGAACCCGGCAGAATTTGAGTTGCGTTTGGAAATGTATACGCTTCCGTATTTGAAATTAGAAAGATCCATCGTGAGTTTAAAACGTGTCCGCCATCCTTAGGGTTCGCGAAAAAATAACTTCGCAGAATTGGCACTCAGATTTGGTTCAGGTTTGGCCGATCCGAGAGAGCAAAACCACAGGAATAGCGAGCTATTTCGCGGCCAATTTTATAAGATCGGGTGCGAGTGAGGTATCGGCCAAAGATGGGCTGAAGGAGAGATGCAAAAATGTGAAGTTATTTTTTCGCGAGCCCTTAGCCTGTGGGGCGATATAGATCGATTTGCGGCACGGCATTGAGGGTGTAGGCCGGTTTTGTATGGATAACTATGGACAAGTTCTGTTCCATCTGATATCGAAAATGCGTGTTGCCCCTGTCGCTTCATAACGCTAACATGTTACCATTTGCCCAAAGCGCATCTGGTCGCCGAAACCAGCACCTTTAAAAGGAGATTACGTATGGCGAGTGATACCCAGAAGACCCAGATTAGTTTAATCGTCGATCGGAACAACCTATACCGTGAGGAATCTTTCACCGATATTAAAGTCGCAGCCATCCGGCAACTCACACCTGTAAAGCCTGACTTATCAGTGGATGACAGTCGCCATCCCCTTTATATGGGGCAAACCCAGTTGATGACACCCTCGGGGCCTGTAATGCTTCAGGCTTTGCTTGAAGCAAAAACTTTAGATGAAGCTATCGAAAAATTTCCTGCTGCAATGCAAAAAGAAGTGGACAATGTAATGGCACAGGTCCATAAAAGCCCGAAAGAGAAAGTGGAATGAAAATATTAATCTCCGGTAAAGGGGGCAGCGGGAAGAGCACCCTGCCTGCGCGTGTGGCAAAAGCCTTGAAAGACCCCACCTTTGAGTCCTTTTGATCCCGTGGGGATCTAATTTCCGCTCGATGACGTTAGAGGAAAGCCGGATCAAATGACCCGCGAAAGATCTAAAAATATTAACGGCGCCTATCCCAGCGTCCCGCGAGTGGCGGTGGGAGCTGTTATTTTTAAGGACAGTAAAGTCCTGCTGGTGTTACGGAGCAAACCGCCCGCTGAAAACCAGTGGTCGATCCCCGGGGGATGCGTTGAGCTGGGCGAGACCCTTCAGGAAGCTGCGGAACGAGAGATCCTGGAAGAGACCGGAATTTTCATTCGGGCCGGGGAACCTGTTTTTACTTTTGATGTGATTGAAAGAGACGACAGCGGTCGAATCCGGTTCCATTATGTGATTTTAGACCTGGCAGCCGATTATATCCGTGGAGAAGTCAAGGCTGGAGATGATGCTGTGGATGCAAGCTGGGTGTCATCCAAAGATATCAATGCCCGCAAAGTAAGTGCTGCCACACGAAAACTGCTCAAAGAATGTTACGGATTCGGCGCATGATCTAAACAGTCTGGATTTCTCATATTTTTTGATAAAACAACTTGTTGTTTTTTAAACCCGAGCCCGAGCAATGCATGTTTTTTAAATCAGATCGCCACCTTTGCCTCGATTGGTATGTTGACATCACATACCGTTTATTATAGGTATGAAAAAATATTAATATAGGGTGTCTATAAGGAGTGAACGTATGGAGATAAAGGCTTTCATCGATTATTACGAAAATCTTCAGATAAGCCCGAATGCGGATACGGAGATGATCGAAAGAGTTTTCAGGTTGCTTGCGAAGCGGTACCATCCCGATAATACCCAAACCGGAAATGCAGAAAAATTCAACACCCTTAATGATGCATACCGGGTGCTGTCTGATTCGGAAAAGCGGGCGGCCTATGACGTGAAATATGATGAGCAACGCGCGGCCAGCTGGAAGATTTTCGAAGAGGCGTCACACTCGGACGGTTTCGATGACGACAATCGGATTCGGCAGGGGGTCCTTTCCCTGCTCTATACGGCACGCAGGCGGGATGCGTCAAATCCTGGGATGGGAATCATGGAACTGGAAAAGTATCTAAGCTGTCCCCAGGAACACATGGAGTTTCATGTCTGGTATCTTAAAGAAAAAGACTGGATTCGGCGTACGGAGTCCGGAGAATGGTCCATCACAGCGGATGGTGTAGACAAGGCGATAGAGAGCGATCGGTTTTTGAGGAAAGATCGTATGTTGCCGGAACCCGAGGGATTTTCAACAGAGAGCCAGAGCCCCAAGGATTCCAATCCCGACAGCAACACGCTTTTAAATGACGATAGCGGACAACAATCCGTGTGACAACAGGCCAAAATAGACGGCCGTTTAGCTTCCCCGCACTAGTTTTTTTAAATGGAATCGCGGAGCGATGGTATAACGGCAACGGTTATTTTCTGGTAAATTCCTTTTTAAGAAATTCGTTAAAGGCCCTACACAAAGGAGAAGCGCTGCGATGTTTATGTCTTATAAGATAAAAACTTCGCTTCAGCTTCAGGTCTTTAATTGCCAGAGCTTTTAAAGTCTCCGCTTTCAGTTCTTCCGCCACTGCGATGGTGGAGAGGATCGAAATTCCTACCTTGCTTTTTATACCCTGAATAATCGCCGCCGTACTTCCCATTTCTGAAATAATGTTAAGATCCTCAAAGACATGGCCTTTCTCTGTTAAACTCATCTTGATCGATTTTAACGTCCCGGAACCGGGTTCACGAACAACAAAAGGTTCCTTGAACAATAATTCCGAGTGGATATGTTTTTTCCCGGCCCACTTATGATCGGCGGTCACAATCAGCCGAATTTCGTCTTCGATCAGTTTCTCCTGGGCAATGTTTTTATCTGATGGTTTGGCGCCCACAATACCGAGTTCCAGTAAACCAGATAGGGTGTCCTGTATTATTTGATCGGTGTCACCGATAATCAGTGAAATCTTAACCTCAGGATAATCCGATGTAAAAGCACCGATGAGTTGTGGCAGAATATATCCTCCGGGGATGGTACTGCCACCGATGACCAGGCGCCCCTTGATTTTTCCCTGAAATTCGTCCATAGCGGTTTCAGCCTCATCTCGCAAAGCAATCAGCTTTCGGGCATAGGTATATAATAGTTCACCGGCTTTGCTCGGGACCGCTTTCTTGCCGAGACGATCGATAAGTTGACATCCAAAGTGATTTTCCAGATCTTTGATGTGGCTGCTGATGGTGGGCTGAGATAGATGAACGGCTTTTCCGGCTTTTGAAAAACCTTCAAGCTCAA
>Ga0209271_10000127_pt1 | contig 26036 bp, 19 predicted proteins | sample tdAd002_FD_187123 | JGI IMG/M metagenome (GOLD analysis project Ga0209271, IMG submission 187123) | Marine sediment microbial communities from the Atlantic coast under amendment with organic carbon and nitrate - tdAd00.2 (SPAdes)... | ecosystem: Environmental > Aquatic > Marine > Coastal >... | reverse complement strand
TAGCTGTGCATGACGGCTGTTCAGCCGCTCTGCTTCGAGCAATGAGACGACGATTTTCTCCATCTCACGGATTTCTGTTTTCAGGCTCTCGACTTTCTCCTCGTCGTCGAGAAACTCCAGCTCCAGCCGCATCCTTGAGAGCGGCGTGCGCAATTCGTGGCTGATCCCAAGTAGCAGCGTCCGTTTCGCATCAAGAATGCTCTCGACGTCACCCGCCATCTTATTGATATCCGCTGCTAGATCGCCGAGTTGATCGCGGCGTGTCTTCAAAATACGGAAATCAAAGTTGCCCTGGCCTATGTGCTCGGCACCTTCACGAATCGTCCGGATTGGCCGAAATAGCCAGGTAACCGCCGCATAGGCCAACAGCAATAATGACAGTCCCAGCCCCAAGATTAGCGGTACAAGCGGCGGCCCGGTGGACACGTCCGAGATTCTCGGCGTCGAGACCACGATTTCGTAACCGCCCTGTCGCATACGTAGGAAATTGTGGTTATCGAGGTCCGCAAAGTCGACACCCCGAAGTTCGTCCGCCCACGCGCCCGGACCTTCACTGAACCGGGGACTGGACGCAAAATCGAGTTGTTCAAGCCGTGGAAATGCCGGATCGGATGCCCAATCGATATCGGGACCCAGAATACGGATGTCCACTGGGACCTTTTCTGTGATTGCTATTGCTCTGTCGATGCGTGGCGGAACACCAATGTCTTCGCGCACATAGCTCACATGCAATGACAAGTGTCCGCTGATCAGTCCGCGTATCTGGTCACTGTTGTAAAAGCGTTGTATTGCCTTGAACGTGCCGAACACGAACAAGCCACCCAACAAAACGAAGATAACCAGGAGGCGAAATGACAGGGAGCGCGCTAGGCGATTAGGCATCAGACTGCGGTACACCGACGAACGAATAGCCGCGGCCCCATATTGTCTGGATGAAGCGGGCTGGTTTGACCGAATCGCCTAGCTTCTGGCGCAGGCGGCTGACCATGATATCGACGGATCTCGTCAGGATTGCCGCATCGATGCCCCGCAGTTCGCTGAGAATGTCGTCGCGGGAGAGTTTGCGCCCTTGCCTTCGGGCAAGTATCAAAAGCAGCTCGTACTCCATCGACGTTAGATCTACGGACTTGTCGTCAACGCGCACTGATCGCGCCTCGGTATCAATCGTCAGCCCTTCAAAGTTCAGCTCACCGACCTTCGCCCCTGCAATCTCTGATCGGCGCAACGTCGCTTGTACACGCGCAACCAGTTCACGCGGCTCGAACGGTTTGCCAATGTAGTCGTCGGCTCCCAACTCGAGGCCCGACACGCGGTCGATGACATCACCACGAGCGGTAAGCATGATGATCGGAATATTACTGGTCTTACGAACTTCTCGACAAATCTCGAAACCGTCCTTGCCTGGCAACATGACATCGAGCAATAACAGATCCGGCTCTTCGCGGGCCAGCTTCTTGAAGCCCTCGACTGAGTCATATGCACATGAAAGGTTGATGCCGTGGCGCTTGAAATACGCCTGCATCAACTCGGAGTGCTTCCGGTCATCATCTATCAGCAGAACCTTTGTCATGGCGCAATCATAACCCGTGCCAGGTCGGTAATCGCGGAGCATCGGCTACCCGAAACATCTAGAAACATTTAGAGACGTCTGCGAGACCCTTTCCGCGCCCTGTTTAGCGAGACTGGTCACCGTCTTAAACAACACCACCAGAAAGGTAACATTATGAAACTCTCAACCAAGTTAGTCGTTGTGTGCAGCATGCTGGCAATAGCAGCATGTGACTCAGACAACGACAATGTTCAACCGCAACAGCCAATCGAACCACCGGCGGCCACGCTGAAGGTGCAGGTTTTGCATGCTTCCCCCGATGCGCCAGCCGTAAATGTTCTTGTTGACGGCGCCGAGGTTCTCAGCGGTGTCGATTATAAAGTCGGCTCATCTCAGCTAACACTGGACGAAGGAACTTACACGGTTCAGGTTGATGGCATCCTGCCCGGTGGCAATGCCGCGGTGATAGGTCCAGTTGATCTGGATCTCGCCGGCGACACCATTTACACAATCGTCGCCGTAAATGATGTGGCGGCCATTGAGCCTGTCGTGATCAGTCAGCCGGACATAGCGGTTAGTGCCGGGTCGGCACGGCTGTTTGTTCTTCATGGGTCAGCAGCCGCTCCGACAGTCGATGTCTTTGTCACGACACCCGGCGCCGACCTGGCCGCCAGCGCACCTGTAGGTACGTTTTCTTTCAAGGAGGCCATTGGGCCCGCTGAAGTAGCTGCGGGCGACTATCAGATCAGGGTAACGGCAGCTGGTGATCCGTCCGCAGTTGTTTTCGACTCTGGAACGGTGACGTTAGCTGACGGCGACGACCTGACTATTGCTGCTGTGCCGAATACCAGTGGAGGTGGGGCGCCGATCAGCCTCGTCGCTCTAAATGGCGCTGGATCCCTCGTGCTTCTCGATGCAAACACGCCGACATCGCTTCAGGTTATTCATGCGTCACCCGACGCGCCCGCAGTCGACATCGTCGTTGACGGTGGTGTGCTGGTTCCCGGGCTGGCATTTCCGCAGGCGACCGGCTTCGTCGAAGTACCGGGCAGTACCTACAACGTCTCAGTGACAGTCGCTGGCAACCCTGGCGCGATCGCTATCGGCCCGGTCGACCTCGACCTTGTCGCCGGTGAGCGGTACTCAATATTCGCCGTGGGTCAGCTGGCGGCCATCGAACCGTTGATTCTTACTGACGACCCACGTCGTGTTGCGACTAACGCCAAGGTTCGAATTGTGCACGCATCACCGACTGCAGCGGACGTCGATATCTATGTGACCGCGGTAGGTGCCGACATCAACGTTGAAGCGCCGACACTCGAGAATATCCCGTTCAAAGCCAACACGGGTTTCCTGGCACTTCCGGCTGGTGACTACGACGTTACTGTCACGCCAACCGGCACGAAAACCGCTGCGATAGGCCCCGCGACCATCTCGGTCTCTGACGGTGGCGTCTACACAGCTGTTGCAAGAGATCCATTAACTGGGTCAACCGAGTTCGGACTCATTGTTCTTGATGACTTTCTGTCGAATGACTGAGTCAAACCTTACCCCCCCGCGCTCCGTGCGCACCTCAAGATTATCCCCGCTTTACGCGGGGATTTTTTTCCTGGCTCTTGTGAGCGGCTGCGCCGGTACACCAGATGGCGTCACGGTGGTGTCAGAATTCGAAATCGACCGTTACCTGGGTACCTGGTACGAAGTCGCGCGGCTTGATCACAGCTTTGAACGTGGACTGTCGGCCGTGACCGCCGATTACAGTTTGCGCCAAGACGGTGGCGTGCGCGTCGTGAATCGAGGCTACAACGAAAAGTCTGGCGAATGGAATGAGGCGATTGGCAAGGCTTACTTCGTCGGCGCCAGCGATATCGGTCAACTCAAAGTGTCTTTCTTTGGCCCATTCTATGGCGGCTACAACATTATCGAGCTGGACAAGAGCGGCTATCAATATTCACTGGTCGCCGGCCCAGACCGCGATTACCTCTGGATTCTCAGTCGCGCAGCACAAATGCAGCCGGACACTTTGCGATCACTGGTGAACAAAGCTCGTGAGCTTGGCTTTGCCACCGACGAGCTGATATTCGTGAAACACGATTAAGGCACCAAATACAGATCCACAAGCAATTTCGCCAGTTCTTCAGCTTCTTCTACCGGCGTTGCTCTTAATACCCCCTGCTGCTGCAATATCCCGATTAGTTTTTCCGGTACCGTGTTCGCATCACCAACTATTTCCACATGTCCTGCTTTGACCAGCAGCGGTAGCAAACCTTCATGCGCATCGACAATGTGCTGATTTTGTTCGTCGACACTAAAGACGAAATCGTCTTTACGGCAAGCGCCATGCTCATCGTAAACGCGACACGTACCGACCTCGTCCGTCACAATCTTGATATGCCTGCTGACGGACGGAACCAGTTGTCCTGGCTGCAAAATGAAATCTGAATTCGCCGGAATATCGCGATATTTGCTGCCGGTAATGATGTGGCAAATGGGTTTGACGAGCCCCAGCGACGCCCAGGCCAATGTCTTCGATCCACAATGCGCCGCGGCTTCGATACCGCCGAAGGGTGTCGATATGGTCGCCAGATCGATCTCGACATCGCTAACAGCAAGGCGATCTGATCGATCCTCAACTAGGGCACGTCGGGCCACCAGGCCTCCCTGGCTGTGTCCAATCACCGTGATATCGGGTTTTTTCAGAACCGCAGAGAGTTCCTCAATGGCCGTAATCAGTTCTTTCGAACTGTTCGCCAGGCTGTCGCGATCGTCATAGTTGAAACAAACAGTTTGTTGCCCATGAAAAGCAAACACATCAGCCAGCGAACGAAACATGCCAGCCGACGAAAAACAACCGTGAACGATTACGGTAACGGGTTCCTGGGAGTTTAGCCGGAGCTCGTCGCTTTCGGCGTTCGTGCAATTACTTAAGGATACTATTTGCGCCGTGACATCCGGGACAGGCAAGTGCTTTGCATTGCTCAACGGCAACTCAAGGTACGTTTCATCCTGATGTGCGCAAGCGGTCAACAAGAAGCAGCAATAGAACAGAGCGGCCCGGAAGACCAGTTTCTTATGACATGATGTTGTCCGCATAGCCATATTGTCGCAAAAACTCAGGATGATTTTGATCAAGATTTCGCGGTTCCTGATAGATCGGCTTCTGCAGTATTGCGGTAGCCATTGGAATCGGGGGACAGGCACCGAAAATACGCATCCCCCGACATATCAACAATAAGGTATTGCCGGAATTATGCCGGACTCAGTTGAGCCCGGTTGTGGTTCGTTTAGATAAATTATCCGCGGGCGTCTCCAGTTGTTAACTAACAAACCACTACTTACGCGCCTTCAAACGAAGGAAATGGCGCGCCCGACAGGATGCACTTACGCCTGCGGCGCTGCCTGGTCAATCGCTTCGCGATTGGTCGAACCTAAGGTTCGAACCAACGGGCCGCTGTAAACAGAAAAGCCCCTCAATGAGGGGCTTTCTTGTTTACTGGCGCGCCCGACAGGATTCGAACCTGTGACCCCTGCCTTCGGAGGGCAGTACTCTATCCAGCTGAGCTACGGGCGCTTTGATTGGGCTGCGTATTCTACAGTCAAAATTCGCCAACCGGTATGTTTCGTCGGCACACTCATAAATCTTACAGCGGCGTCGGCTATCGATGACGGTCGATGCGGGTAAGTGGAGAGTTACCTCAGGTACAATTTGGGACAAACAAACGTCATGCAATGACGAGGGCCCGGGATTGGCCAAACTTCGAAAGATTCTTTACCTGATTATGCTCGCATCGCCTGTCACTGCGATTGGCGATGTCAGGTATGTGGTCAGCGGCCTCGACGAAACGCTGACGGCAAATGTGCTGAGCCACGTCGACACGGTGCAACTCGGCGCTCGAGCCAGGATTCGGCCGCGCGACTATGACAAGGTCCTCGAGGAGGCAATGGCCGACGCGCGAGCCGCACTGCGACCATACGGCTACTACACGCCCGAAATAGCTGCCCAAATCATTCCGCGAGACGGCGAAGATACGACCCTGGAGCTAACGATCGATGCGGGCCAACCGGTGCGGATTTCCAGCGTTGATGTCAGGGTTTCAGGTCATGGGTCCGACCATCGTCGATTTCGGTCCTGGCTCAATGCGTGGCCATTGGCCGAAGGCTCGATACTGGACCAGGTCGCCTGGGAAAACGCTAAGCAGAATGCTATCGATATCGCGAACGATCGCGGCTACTTGTCGGCGGCGTTCTCCGTACACGTGCTCGAGATCGACCTGGAGAAAAACTCAGCCAACCTGCGCCTGCTGCTGGACACCGGACCCAGGTATGTCATGGGCGACGTGAATTTTGGTTCTCATGAACTGAAACCCGATATTCTCGAGCACATTCCTCGATTCGAGAAGGGCGACCCCTATACCGCGCAGCTGGTTAGTCGGTTGAGAACTGATCTTTGGACAACGGGATACTTTGACGATGTGGCCGTTGTCGAGACGGAGCGCCATGAGCTCGACCCGCCGGCGGTCGACTTCGATGTACAAGTGGAAACCGAGACCAGAAACCACTACTCGGGTGCCATTGGTTGGGGTGATGACACAGGATTTCGGCTGCAGGCGAATTACAGCCGCCACCCGGTATCAGCCTATGGTGATCGACTCGATGTGGGCGTTGGCTACCAGGATCTCGATGACCAGATCACAATACGTGGCCGTTATCTGAAGCCCCTGCGAAGCCGCGCACGTCAATGGTGGGATGCCGAGGTAACGCTGCGGTTCGAGAATATCGACCTCGAGGTCAAACGCGATGAAGAGGATGAGGACACCATCACGATCGCCAGGGGTGACCTCGACGAACAGCACTATCGTTTCGGCCGTCTGCGCCTTCGAAATTTCAAGGGCGGAGAAGCCCAGCTGTTCACGACCCCATTTGTGCAGTACCTCAACAACAACCGCGAATTTAACGAACTCGTACCCGTTGTCGATCCCCTTATCATCAATGATGACCCGAATTTCCAGGAATGGCTGCGTGGTTCTGATCGTGCGCTTTCAGTTGGCTATGACCTCGAGGTCGTGGATGTTCAGGGCCGACGCTTTGAGACCACGGGCAGGCGCGACCGGGCGTGGATTTTTCATTCCAGCGATGCGATCGGCTCCACCGTCGAGTTCACGCAGCTTTACCTGTCTACCCGACGCAGCTACCTCAGGGGCGACAACCTCAAGTTTCATCTCCGTGCGGAAGTCGGCTACACCGACGCGGAGGTCATCAACTTCGCCATTGACACGGCCGAAGGCCCCATCGCGGTGGAGCAAACCCGACTGCCGAACTACTACCGCTTCAAGGCAGGCGGCAGCGCGAGTGTGCGTGGTTACGGTTTCGAACAACTTAGCAACAACGATGTTGGCTCCAACCACATCATTACCGGGAGCGCCGAGGTTGAATACCGATTCCTCAAATCATGGTCGGGAGCCGCTTTTGTCGACATCGGCAATGCCTTCAACGACTGGGATAACCGCGAACTGAAGCGCGGCATCGGCGTCGGCATCCGCTGGTATTCCATTGCAGGCGAGATTCGAGTCGATGTCGCGCAGGCGATCGACTTCGAAGGCAAGCCATGGCGATGGCACGTAACGATCGGCACGCCGTTGCTATGACGCCTCGCCGCCTCTTACTCTCGCTCTCTTTGGCATTGATTCTGCTCATTGCCGGCTCGTGGTATTGGCTGTTGCACACACAGCACGGCGCGAACTGGGTCTGGTCTGTTGCCGTTTCAGCAACGAATGAGGCGCTAACTGCAGGAAGATTGTCAGGTGACCTGAGTTCCGGAGTCACTGTTCATCGCCTGACGTTCAACAGCGAAGGCGTCGATGTGTCGGTCGCCGAGTTAACGGCCGCCATCGACATTAACCTGTTATCCAGGAGAATCACGATTGACCACGCCAATGCTGGCGACGTCACCGTCGCGCTAAAGCAAAGCGACGATTCTGCAGCGCCGGTACAGGTGCCCGACGTCCTGCGAAGTTTGCAGCTACCCGTAGAGCTGATTTTTACCAAACTTGCGGTAAGAAACGTCACCGTGACGGACGCAAGCGAGTCCGACCCCTTCATTGTCGATTCGATGACCCTCTCCGGTCGGTGGGAGAACGAGATTACTGTCGACGTCGACCTGGTAGTGCACCCTGGTCTGGCAGGTCAGAGCGCGCCGATAGCCATTACCGCAAATCTAGGTAGTGACTTTCAGTCGTTACGTGTCGATGCAACAGCGAGAATTGCCGGGGCCGACACTCGCGCCTCCCTGGCATCCGAGATCGACCTGCAGAATGAGACACTGGCAGGACAACTTGAATGGGGCAACTTCCGGTGGCCACTGAATGGCACCGTGGTTCAGTTCGAAAGCCGGACCGGTGCCGTAACACTCGCCGGGACGCTCGATGCATGGACGGTAAACGGCACGTTGCACGTACTCGTACCGGAGATGCCCGAGGGAACGTTCACAATCTCGGCCGAAGGTGACCGCGAATCCATCGTAGCGGAGATCATTGATGGCGACGTGCTCGGCGGCTCTGTTGCAGGCAACGCAGAATACAGCTGGCAAGCGGAGAAGCGCTTTGCAGCAAATGTAGTGGCGTCAGACATTCGCACCTCCGCGCTGGTGCCCGAGTGGCCCATGACGCTGAGTGGCTCGATCGCCGTAGAGGGCACACAAGAGCCACTTGTATTCTCGGTCGACGCCGCCGACGTTCGCGGTGACGTGCTGGGCAAGCCGCTCTCTGCGGACGGTCGTTTCGACTACCGCGAATCGGACTGGTTGTTTGATAAGCTCCGCGTTCTGCATGGTGAGTCCATCGCCCTGGTCAACGGCAACCCCTACACCGCCGAGGGTGCAAGTTTCGATGTCACCGTGGATCAGATTGGGCACTACATTAGCGACGCGCAAGGGACGTTCATCGCAGCTGGCAATCTCTCGCTCGCCGGGCAACTGCCGCGTCTGCAGGTTGAGGGCACTGCCAAAGATCTTGTCTACGGTTCGATCGCTGTGTCGGAGGTGACGATCATTGATCAATCAGCGTCAGGCGGTAATCTCAACCTGGAATTAGCGGCAAGCGGCGTTGCGCTGGGCAGAGCGTCTGCGGACGAAGCCCTGCTGCAACTCTACGTCGACGCAGATCAACAAACGGCGGACCTCAGCATCGCAAATGCCGACATGCAAGCTGCTCTGTCGCTGGAGGGTGCGCTCGACAGCTGGACTGAACCGTCTACCTGGTCCGGAAAAATGAACTCATTCGAACTGCTGGCTTTTGAATACTCCGCCGCCCTCGACAATCCTGTTGGACTTCAGGTGTCGCAGACCCGGGCAACGGTCGACGAGTTTCATATCGCCGGCGACCACGACGTCAGGCTGTCCGGTTCAACTTCCTGGACTGAGGCCGAAGGTGTGATCGTTTCAACAAGCCTGGGCGCTGTGCCGCTCAACCTTGTAAACACGTTCTTCGAAACTGGCCTCACGTTCGACCAGTCGGTGACGGGCCAGCTGAGCTTGCAGATCGATCCGGACGGGGAGCCGACCGGTCGTGGAGATATGGCGATGACGCCGGGCTCGGTTGTCAGTAACGAGGACCCGGAGGTTGCGTTCTCGACGGACGAGGCAAGGGTAGGTTTCGACCTCAATGGCGGCGGCCTGCGAACGGGCATCATAGACATACCATTACCAGGGCAGGGCCAGATTGCGGCCGAGTTCGATGTGACCGATGTCAGTGTCGATGGGTCTGCCGATATCGACGCAATAATCGACGTTGACCTTGCAGATATCGGCGTGCTGGCGCCTCTTTTGCCGCTCATTGACGATGCGACCGGCTCACTGTACATCGACCTGGTTGTTAGCGGCTCCGTAGAAAAGCCGAGCATGCAAGGAGACTTTTCACTACAACGAGGCGCGCTGGTCTATCTTCCCATTGGCCTCGTACTGCAGGACATCGAGGTGTTTTCAGAGGTGCGTGACGATGGCGAGATTGAGCTGAAGGGTACGTTCCGCGCCGGTGATGGTGTCGGTCGCATTAGCACACGCACGGGCCGGGATCAGCGTGCCGCAGGTGGTCTTGAGCTGACGCTGGCTGGCGACAATTTGGTGCTCGTTGACGTACCTGACGTGCGTGCGGTTGCCAACGTCGACCTGCAAGTCGCCTTTGACGGCCAGGCGCTGAACATCGACGGTGAGCTGATGATACCGAGTGCCCGCATCAGGCCCAGCAATATTGGCGCCAGCAAGATCTATGAAAGCGAGGACGTCGTCATCGTGGCCGGCGAGCTTCCCGAGGAACCCGTTGCGGAAGATAGTGCCGGCGCCATTCAGATCTTCGGCAACCTCAGGACATCGCTCGGCGACGATGTCATTGTCGACCTGGATGTTGCAGAAGCCGACATAACCGGCGCCGTCGATCTGACCTGGACCGGCGACCTGATCCCGATGGCTGACGGACGGCTGATCGTCGATGGAGAGATCCTGGCGTTTGGTCAGCGCCTCGACATCACCGAAGGACAAATTCGGTTCCCGAGAGGGCCGGTGGACGACCCCTATCTCAGGTTGCGCGCCGAAAGAGAAATATTCGGCAATACACAGGTTCGACGCGCCGGACTATTAGTTGCCGGCTCACTCAAGCGACCCACAATCGAGGCGTATACGAACCCGATGACGACCGAAGAGCGCGCGTTAACTCTTTTGGTGACGGGCAGCGACTTCGACCTTGAGCGGGGTGTGGGCAGCGTCGACTTCGGTACCTATATCGCGCCCAAGGTCTTCGTCAGCTACGGCATCGGCCTGTTCGACACCGACAACGTCATCCGTGTGCGCTACGACCTCAAGAAAGGGTTTGGCATTACCGGCACATCAGGACAAAGGGACTCCGGGCTCGACCTCAGTTATCGCTTCGAGAACTGAGGTAGCCGCAAGCTATCACCTTCGAAAATAATGCCTTCGGAGGGCAGTACTCTATCCAGCTGAGCTACGGACCAAGTGGCCGCATCGCTCACGGCACAGCGCCCAGCGACCTTAACAACGCCAGCACGTTTTGGTTTTCCGGGTGACGCCTCGCCAGTGAATACGCAACACCCAACGCTCCGTCAACGTCGCCACTGTCTCTCAACATTGTTGCAAGCCCCATCGCGATGTCGAAGTCGCCATCGAAGCTCGCATGCGCTGTTCGCATAACCTGCAGTGCTTCCTGCTGTTCGTCCAGCGAGTTGAGCGCGATACCCAGCACGTACGCGAAGCGCGGATCTTCCGGCCCGAGCTCGGCCGCCAGGCGAAGCTCTGCCAACGCGTCCTCCGGATTTGCACTGCGGACAAGGAGCAATCCGAGCGAGTGATGCAACGCGGCGTTGTTTGCGTCGAGTGTGAGACCTTCGCGTAGAACCTCCTCGGCACGCGCCTCTTCGCCAGTTGCTCGCAACGCATCTGCCAGGTTGAGTCGCGCGGCTACGGCGCGTGGCTCAATACGCAATGCTGTTTTGTAGTGCTCAATAGCTACGGGAGCGTTGTTTTGCGCCAGCTCAAAACTCGCGAGCGCAAGATGCGCCCCCGGCCGATTTGCAATCGCCTGATTGGCAGCGCGAAAGTCCTGTTCAGCCTGTGCCCATGCGCGTGCTGCGTCTATGGGTAGCAAATCCCGCAGCCCGGCATAGGCATGTGCTGCCTCGACGCGCACACCACGCACCGGGTCCGCGAGCAGCTTCGCCCCGGGCAGGCGTAGCCGCAGGTCGTCGGGCAAAGCGCGAACTTGCTGCAGTGCCGCAATCCTTATCAACGCATCTGCACTGCCGAGTTCGGCCTCGAGTGTTCGATATTCCCTACTGCTGAATGGTTGTGCCAGCAATGAAATTGCCGTTGCCCTGGCGATACCAGGAAATTCGATGTTGCTTACGACATCGACAAGCTCTGCATTCGCAAAGCCATGCCGGGCAGCGTCAATCGCTGGCGCAAAATGTGCTCGCTGCCACGACTCGGAGCCGCGCCACTCGTTTATTGCCGCTGTCGCCCATGCCGCATCGCTGTCCACGTGGCAACCATTGCAGGCATTCGGGGTGCCGATGCTTTCAGTCAGGTCAGGACGCGGCACGCGAAAGCTGTGATCCCGCCGGCCGTCGACGACCATGTAATTTCTCGATGCCATGTGGCAGTCGACGCAAGCCGCCTGTTTCGGTGCGTGACCGGTGTGTTCGACGGCGGCGAACTTCGTCGGCAGGTGACACTGCGCACAAACGTCGTTGGGGTTGGGGCCTGTGACAAGCTGAGCGGAATGTGGATTGTGACAATCACTGCAGGTGACGCCGGCCCGGTACATTCTGCTCTGCAGGAAGGAGCCGTAGACGTAGACCTCATCGAGAATCTGTCCGTCAGGGAAGTACAGTGTCTCATCAAGTAGCGCGGGCATATGAGTGTGGGCAAGGGGCTCGCCGTATTCGTACTCTGCCGCAATAATTCCGCGGCGCGAATGGCAACGACCACAGCCTTCGGGCTGCTGCTGAGGCTGCATTCGAACTTCGCTGCGCGCGGCAATGCCGGTGTCTGCATTCATGATCCACGTTGCCCTGCCCCGATCATCGAGATCCACCTCGAGCCCGTAGTCGCCTCTTCCGTCGCCGGCAATCGCCCGCTTAACATGCGTAGAGCCCGGGCCATGACATCCCTCGCAACCAACAGTGATCTCCGAGTACGTCGTGTTAAACGAGTTGCTCTCGAGGTCGAAGCCCATGCTTACATTTGTCGAATGGCACTCGGCACACATGTAGTTCCAGTTCTGTTGCGCCCCTGTCCAGTGCAGGAAATCATCAGGTGCAATGTATTCGTCAGAGTAAACGTGAAACCAGCGCTGCCCGCCCTGTGCCCTGGACCGTGCATCCCACGAGAAGGCGAGCGTCTGCAGACGACCACCCGGGAACTCGATCAGGTATTGCTGCAGCGGTTCGACACCGAAGACGTAAGCGATTCGAAAATCCTGCTCTTCCCCCTGCTCATTGCGTGTCCGCACGTAGCGTTCACCGTCACGCGTGAAGAACCGAACGGTCTCGCCGTAGTACTCGATGCCTGCATCATCAAAGTCGCCGAGCACAGTGTCACTATCAGCGACCTGCATCGCCAGCTGGTGATGTGAACCCATCCAGTCGGCGAACTCGCCCTGATGACAGGACTCGCATTGGCTGCTGCCGACAAACGTAGCAGGCCCACTAACATCGGGCGATTGCGTCAGTGTCGCCGGCTCATCGCTGCCGCAACTAACGCTGAAAAGGGCGCTGGTTATCAGCAAGAATCGAAGAAAAATTGGCATCCGCACACAGTATCAAAGGAATGGGTCCCGTCATACGGAGCGTTGCGATATCCTGTACAGCGATGAATCACTACGCGCCGTTGGTACGCTGGTTACAGCGGGAAATGGACGAGCACACGAACTCGACCTACCTGCTCGGCATTCACGGGGCACAGGGTACGGGGAAGACGACGCTTGCCCAACTTCTTTGCCGGTACTTGCATGACATCGAGGGACGCTCAGTGGTCAGCGTCTCCATCGACGACTTCTACTGCACTCGGCGAGAAAGGCAGCAACTCGCGGAATCTGTTCATCCTTTGCTGGCGACCAGGGGCGTCCCCGGCACACACGATATTGATCTGGCCCTGGCTACCATCCAGGGAGTCAAGGCGCTCGGTGCTGACGAGTCAATTGAGATTCCGAGATTCGACAAGGCGGCTGACGATCGTGCTCCTGTGTCCGATTGGACAAGCGTGTGTGGACCCGTTGATCTTGTGATCCTGGAAGGCTGGTGTATCGGCAGCGAACCGGCCAACCCTGAGAGTTTGTTGGAACCAATCAATTCACTTGAAAGAGATGAAGACGAAGATGGTACCTGGCGCCGGTTCGTCAACGACAGCCTGCTTCTGTATCAACCTTTGTTCGATTTGATTGACGGATTGTTGATGTTACGCGCTCCCGACTTCGAGACCGTACTCAAGTGGCGAACAGACCAGGAGAAAGAACTGCAGCAGTCAGGCATCGAAAATATCAGTCGCATCATGACCGAAACCGAAATCAGGCGATTTGTTCATTTTTTTGAGCGACTCACCGTAGCTTCCGACGCAACTGTCGCTATGAAGGCTGATGTAACTGTCCACCTGGGAACCGATCATCAGCCTCTCGAATTTGATTTCAATTCGTAGGCTTGTGGGCGACCTCATTGTCCAACCCGGTCATCTCCCAGCGGCCGAGAGAGATCGGGATGCTGTCAATGGCATTGAGCCGGTCAAAAAAGTGCTTTAGCTGAAACTCCTCGCCACGCTGCTCGACCTGCCTCGCGTAATCGGCCAATGTTTGTTCGAGCAAATATTTGCCGGTGACATAGCTCGTGCCGTAGCCGGGCTGCCGCAGATACAGGTGCTGTTCGAAGATGAGCAATTCCTTTTCGGTCTTCATCCAGCCTCGCGGCGTCCACTCCATGTGCACTGAACCTGCTTCTTCCATCGTCATTTCGTTGGCATGTGCATATAGAGATCCGAGTCCGCGTGCGGCGCGTTGAGCAAGCAAGATCCAGACGAGCTCACGTGAGCGTGGACTGTCGTCGTACAGGCCGGCATGCATGAACATCTCTTCGACACCTGTTGCGGTGCCTTCGTTGCGACTGTCGAAAATGTTGTACAGCAATGCTCCCTGACGAATTGGGCTTTCGTGCGGTTCGAGATCCATACGCGCCAGTTCAAACCAATGCCAGAAATGAGTGAACAACGGCGCCGGATCGTAGTGCGCGGTAATCGCGAAGAAGTTGCGCCTCTCCTCCGGTGTGAACGAACCCACCTGTGCACGAAGCGCCGGCTCCATGTAGTCCGTGACGGTGACGACGTCCTTCTCTTCCAGGAATCCCATAATGCGCTCTACAGCTTCGTTGGCCATCGCGTCATATTGTTCCGGAGTGCTCGCGGCAACCATTGGTGGCAAATTACGATTGCGCTGCTCTTCGAGTTTCAGAGACGACCAGGCACGCGCCAGTTCGCGCTTCAACAACCGAACCTCGTCGTCCCAGGTCAGCGGCACGAGGTGCACATTCTGCTGATACCACGTGTAATTCTCTTTTCCGATGCCGGATGGCCCGGTCTTTGACTCGGCTTCAGCCTCCAACCAGGCGATTAGCTCTTTAGTGGCTATTCTGGATTGGTTGATGATGTCCGCCAACTCGTCGCTCGCTGAGTCGCCAAGCATCGTATCGAGTTCGTCGAGCGCATCGCGCTGTGCGCGAATGTCGCGAATGCCGGTAACCCAGAGGTCGCGCGCGTTACCAGTGAGATTACTGCGCGCCTGTTTCATCAACGGCGGGATAGTGCTGAGCTCCGCGACCAGGCGCTGCTGTTCCGCGTCAGTAAGTGGGAATTCATAAGTCCAGAGTTCGACCAGCGCGTGATGTGTTGGACCCTCGTGCCCGGGCACATCACTCCGATACGTCCAGATCGTGTTGTAAAAAGCAGGATCGCGCGCCCAGGGTTTCAGAACACGTCGATTGAAATCGTAGCCGTTCATCTCGGCGCGCACGATATGCCAGTCCACTTGCTGCGGTATCGGCCATTCGTTGGTTTTGAATGCCTCCAACCGCGCACGTAATGCCAGGTAGTCATCCTGGCGGGCAGCAAACTGCGCGGGCGTGTAGTCGGGCGCGCCATCAAATAAGGGTGGCGATTCGAACTCGCGCCAGTCAGAGAACAGCACCCGCAGCTCGTCGTAGTTTGATTGCGCCTCAGCGTTTGACATGGTTCCGGCCATAACGATGACAACACAGGCGGCGAGGAACGCAACAAGGATTTTTGAATTCATTACGAGTCATTTCTTGGAGTTTGACCTGAGTCTACCTCACTCTGCAAAGCGGCCGAATGTCAGTCCCAACGTTATTGCAAACGTCGGCTGCTGCAACCGGAATTCTTCGCCTGACATTTGCACCGTTGCGTCGCTGAACGGCACCCATCCTGCGAGGCCTAGCTGGATTCGGTAGTTCAAACCACTGAATAGCTCTCCGGAATCGAAACGCATGCCGATTCTGCCCAGCACCGCGCCGCGACTGACTGCATCTGACTGCTCCCCCGATCTTTCGTCATCGCCGAAGATTCTCTCCTCGCGCCAGCCCGCTCCGACCGAGCCGTAGACGCTCGCCCAGCCATCGCGCCCAGCAAGTTGTCTCTCCCACTCGACACCGGCGCCCACCTGTATTGTGCGCCGATAGATCATCGGGTCATCGTCGTGCTGTGGTTCACCGTAGCCAGAGGTCACGAACAGGCTGCGTTGCCAAGTTGAGGCGCCATGATTCAGCCAGTCGCTTCGCCAGCGGCCAGTGATGTTCAACAACACGTCCGGCACCGTGATTCCGGAATCAAGCGCGAATCTCGACTGCCGGCTTTGATTTCGCTCTTCGCCAAAACCCGCAGCTATAAGGCGGATTTGGCCGTACGAGGCCTTGTTGTCGAATTGCTGAACCGTCTCGAACACGATCGGGCCCCAACGCAGTCCGATGACGGCGGCCAGGTCTTCCTCCGCGAATGCCGTTTCGACCAGCACGGGCGCTTCATAGCCCGAGCGCCAGTCGTGTCGCAGGCCAAGCCAGAAATCGACCGACCCTTTGCCGGCGATGCCGTAGATACCGGCAGCCGCATCAAGTTGGCCGTCACTTGCCCACAGTGCACTTCCACGCAGCCAGTAACCGTAGCGCCAGTCCTGTGAATTGATGCTGCCTTTGATTAATGAGTATCGCTGCGCATCGAGCCAGACCGTCGCGTCGCTACGGCTCAGATCCGTGTACGGCACGACTTCGACGCTGCTACTCACAAGCTGGTGCGAACCATTCTGTATGCGCTCCCCACCAAAGTCGCCATAACTGCGTATGCCGAACCCGGTCGTGAGGCGGTGCACTGTCGTACGATTCGCTTCATCGATTAATCGGAATCCGAGTGTTGCAGATAGTTGATCCGTCCGGCCCGGGTCGTCGGCATCGACCAGCGTCAGGATGCTATGGTCGACCGTCAGTCCCCAGCGTTCGCCAATCTCGGCGCTGATGATGAATTGCTGCGTGCGGAAGTCATCGACCGACCCACCGCGACCAAGCAGGTCATTGCTGAACCCGAACTCCAGCGGTCTGTCGATCGTTGGCGGAGTATTGGCGGGCAATCCCGCAATTTCTCCCGCGATGGCATGGGTGGCCAGAGTCAATGCAACAAGCACCGACGCCACGAGATGACTGGTAGCGCGAATCACATCAAACCCGTTATTGAAACTTTCTGGATTGGGGCCGATCATAGCCTTTCGCAACACGCATGTTTATAAGGGAAAACAATGATCAAACGCCTCTTTACCCAGGTTGTGGAGACGATCTCGACAACGGAGACGGTTACGACCGAAGACCGCGAGGCGGCGCTGCGGCTTGCGACAGCGGTATTGATGATCGATGTGGCGCGCGCTGATTATGTTTTTGACGAGAGTGAGTTTCACCGGGTTCTCCAACTGATTGAAAAACACTTCGCCCTGGCGCCGGAACACGCGGCCGAACTCGTCATCGAAGCGAGCGGCAAGGCGGAGGACCTCGTAGACATTCATGAATTTACGAAGCTACTCCACGACTACCTGACCGAAGACGAGAAAGCTCAGATCGTTGCGTTACTCTGGCAGATCGCCTACGCAGATGGACGACTCGACAAGTACGAAGACTCGCTTGTCCTCAAGATCAGCGATTTGCTGTACGTCAGCCGCGGCCGCGTCATGCGTCTGAAACACGACGCGGAATTAGCCGCCAACTAAATCCGTTTACAGTAGCGCGAGTACTCGCTCGAGTCTCGACTTCACTTCGCCAGCCAACGGTCCGACGTCTGGGTGGTCAACCAGTGACAATACGCTTTGTGGGTCCATGAAGCTGACCGAAACAGCACCTTCGTCATCTTCCCGAACGAGCACGTTGCACGGTAACAATAGTCCGATATCGGGAACGGCTCCGATAGCCTGGTACGCCAGCGCCGGATTACAGGCGCCGAGAATGCGGTAACGCGGCATGTCCTTGTCGAGCTTCTCTTTCATCTTCGCTGCGACATCGATGTCAGACAGTACGCCGAAACCCTCGGTCTGAAGATCAGCGGTAACCTTATCTATAGCCGCGTCAAACTCAAGGTCTACCTGCTTACCAAATCCAAATCCCGTTTCCATCAGTCTGTCTCCTTGTTGCCGGATATGCCTGTTCCACAGTAGGTCTCATGTAGTAAATGGATGACCTTCTCGGCAGGCCCGTCGGCGAGTGAGTAAAAAATTGTTTGTGACACGCGCCGGGTTTTGACGATGCCCTGTTGGCGCAGTCTTGCGAGTTGTTGCGACAGGGCAGACTGGCTCAGTGGGATTGTCTCGTTGAGTTCGCCGACCGAACATTCACGGTCAGCCAACATGCACAGGATCATGAGCCGGCTTTCATTGCCGAGCGCCTTCATGAGTCCAGCAGCGTCTGCCGCGTGCTCGGCCATGTCATTCGCATTCATGTTTGCTCTCCAACCCTGACCGCCGCCAATAGCACACACTATAGACGATGCTAATTTAGTTGTCTATAATTTAGTCTTTACTAATTTAGATAAATGACATATATTAGCTGCCGCTAATGCATACCGGCATTTTGAGAGGAATTTTGCCCGATGAAACACTCCGTCATACATGTTTCGACTGAGCGGCCACGGTCAGTCTACGCGGTCGTCATTGCTCTCGTCCTAATCACGGGAGCTCTGATCGGCCGAATTCAGATCGATACCGACCCCGAGAATATGCTGCCGGCCGCGCAGTCCGATCGCGTGTTTCACAATGCTGTTGAAGAGCGCTTCACCTATCACGATGCGATCGTCGTCGGCGTAGTCAACGAGACCCACCCGGACGGCATCTACAACGTCGAATCGCTCGATGCGTTACACCGCTTGAGCAATGCGATCCTCGCCCTCGATGGGGTCATCGCTCCCGATCTCGCCTCGCTGTCTGCCGTCGACAACATCGAACAGGAAGGCGTCGGTACGATTCGCTTTGAATGGCTGATGCGGGAGGCGCCTGTCACAGCCGAGCAGGCAACTGATATACGCGACAAGGTGAACCGCCTGCCATTGCTGAAAGACTCGCTTGTTTCCGGCGACGGGAAGGCCGCAACGATTTACGTACCGATTGCGAGCAAGGATCTCAGTTATCCGTTGTCGCAGGACATCCACGCCCTCATTGCCGAGCTCGAAACGAGCGACGACTATCACATCACGGGTCTGCCCGTCGCCGAAGACACTTTTGGTCACGATATGTTTGTGCAGATGGGCATCTCAGCGCCGCTTGCTGGCCTCATGATCTTCATCCTGATGCTGTATTTCTTCCGCAGCGCCCAGCTCGTCATCGCGCCGATGCTCGTTGCCATGGCGACAGTCATCATCAGTATGGGCCTCCTGACTGGACTTGGATTCACAGTTCACATCATGAGCTCGATGATCCCGATCTTCCTGATGCCAATCGCAGTGGTCGACTCGGTGCACATCATGTCCGAGTTCGCCGACGCCTATCGACCTGGTGCAAATCCGAAAATTGTCATCTCACGCGTTGTCGACCACCTGTTCAAACCGATGCTGTTTACGTCGCTGACATCGGCCGTTGGCTTCCTGTCGCTGTTGTTGACGCCAATTCCTCCCGTACAGGTTTTTGGCGTGTTTGTTGCGTTCGGCATTCTGCTCGCATTCGTGCTGACGATTACGTTAATTCCGGCATACATCGTGCGCATGAACCCGCTGTCGCTCGACAAGCTGGCTACGCGCTCCAGCACACCACATACAGACACACTGCTCGCACGCACCCTCAGGCGCAGCGGCAAATTCGCCATGCGGCGCGGCAAACTAATTACGGCCGTCGCGGTCCTCGGCATCGCCATCAGCGTTGCCGGCATCAATCGCATCGAGATTAATGACAACCCCGTACGCTGGTTCAAGGAGAATCATCCGATTCGTGTTGCTGACACGGTGCTCAACGAACATTTCGCCGGCACGTACGACGCATTCGTCGTCCTGACTCACAACGACGAACGCGCTTTTTCCGAGTTTGTCGTCGGTACGCATAGCTTGCTGGATAACCTGGATGATCAGTACTCGACGCCCATTCGCGAGATGCTCGCCAGAGACCCTGAAGACAAAGGTGCCTGGTACGGCAACCTGATAGCGAACATTGATGATGCACTGTTCGACGCGCAGGACCCCGAAGCTATCGAAACGCTTGAGCGACTGATGGCACTCGCCGAAGAAGCTCAGGTGAAATCGAAGTACTTCCAGCGACCCGACGTTCTCGAGTACATCAGCGGCATTCAGGTTGCGCTGACAGACTCTGGTTTCGTCGGCAAGTCAAACACGGTCGCTGACGTTGTCAAAGTCGTCAACCGTGAACTACGTGGCGGTGACGAATCCGAGTACCGGATTCCGGCAACAGTACCCGCTGTCGCACAGACCCTGATGCAGTACCAGTCGTCCCATCGACCACAGGATTTGTGGCATATCGTGACACCGGATTTCACGTCAACGGCGATTTGGATGCAGTTCAAGAGTGGCGACAACCAGGACATGAGCCTTGCGATTGACTTCCTCGACGCCTACATCGCAGACAACCCGCTGCCCGCCAATATCGAAATGCGCTGGGCAGGGAAGACATTCATCAATGTCGTGTGGCAGGACGTGATGGTCGCCGGAATGCTCAAGAGCCTGATGGGCGCATTTGCCGTCGTGTTCCTGATGATGGCGTTCCTGTTCCGCAGTGCCCGTATCGGCTTGTTTGCGATGGTGCCGTTGACGGTCACGATAGTCGGCGTCTATGGCGTCATCGGTTGGGTCGGCAAGGACTACGACATGCCGATCGCCGTACTGTCCTCACTGACGCTCGGCTTGTCCGTCGACTTTGCAATTCACTTCATCGAACGAACACGGTCGTTGCTCAGGAGTAGTGGATCGTTCGCAGTTGCCGAACAGCAGATGTTCGAAGAGCCTGCGCGCGCAATCGCCCGCAACGCGATCGTGATCGCGATCGGGTTTACGCCGCTGTTCTTTGCACCGCTCGTGCCGTACATCACCGTCGGCGCATTTATGGCGGCAATCATGGCCTTGTCCGGGGTGACAACCCTGATTCTGTTGCCCGCCCTGATGTCCTGGGCCGGCCCGTGGCTATTTCCGGAAATGAAAATGAAAGGCGCGTTCTCGGTAGCGAAAGCGCGACCTGCACACGCCTGACCGCAAGGAGTATTCGAATGTTCACAAGACAACTCACGGCACTCGCATTGCTGGCACTCGGCAGCACGGCCGCCGCCGAAGCCCTGACAAATGCTGACGAGATCATCGCCAGGGCTGATGTCGCTTCCTATTATGCGGGTGCAGACGGTCGTTCCGAAGTGCGCATGATCATCAGCGACGCCCAGGGGCGCGAGCAGCGCAGGCAGTTCACGGTTTTGCGGCGCGATGTTGACGAGGCCGGCGACCAGCAGTTTCTTGTTGTCTTCAGCCAGCCATCTGATGTTCGCAACACGGCATTCCTCGTGAACAAGCACATCGACAAAGACGATGACCGCTGGCTGTACATGCCAGGGCTCGACCTTGTAAAGCGCATCTCTGCCGGTGACAAGCGCACCAGCTTTGTCGGCGCCCACTACTTCTATGAGGACGTTTCAGGTCGGCGGCCGTCGGAGGATACGCATGAGTTGATCGAGACGTCCGACGGGTTCTATGTTCTTCGTCATGCGCCCAAGGATCCACAGAGCGTTGAGTTTGCAAGCTATGTGACATGGATCGACCAGCAGACCTTCCTGCCGATGAAGATTGAGTACACGAACCCCGCCGGCGACATCTATCGCCGCGTGGAAGTGTTCGACGTCACCGAGTTCGACGGCTACCCAACGGTTACCACGAGCCGCGTGTCCGATCTTCTGACCGGCGGCAAGACCGATATGCAGTTTCGTTTCATCAAGTACGACGTTGGCATCCCCGACAGTGTGTTCACGGAGCGCTCGTTGCGTACCCCCCCACGCGACTGGCTCAAGCGGCCGGCGAAGTAGTCCCCCCTGGTGACATGAATCTCCGGCCGCTGCTCCTTTTGCTTCCGCTAAGCGCCCTCGCCCAGGACGATCCCTGGGACGACGGTGCGTGGGAGGAGGATTGGGGCGAGGATGAACAGGGCATTGTCTGGAACGGCTTTGTCGAAGGGGCGTTCGGCACGCGCTTTAGCGCGGACGAGCTGCTCGACAACCGCAACACTCTTGAGGAAGTCCGCTGGCGCATTGAATCCGACTGGCAACCTGGTGATGTCGCCATCAGTTTTAAGGCAGATCTGGGCTACGACGGCATCGAGGAAGACTGGATAGCGGATATCCGCGACCTGACGGCTGCATTCTCGATCGGCGAGACGGTCGATCTGAAGGTCGGGCGCCAGGTGCAGACCTGGGGTACCGGCGATCTCGTATTCCTCAACGATCTGTTTCCGAAAGACTACGTGTCGTTTTTTGCCGGGCGCGACGACGAGTACCTGAAAGCGCCCGGCAATGCCGTGCGCGTAACCAGGTTTTCCGATGCCATCAACATCGACTTCGCGTGGACGCCTGTCTTCGAGCCGGACGTGTACCTGACGGGCGAGCGTTTTTCGTTCTACTGGCCACCTGCTGGCGGGAACATTGCACCCCAACCACCATTTTCTGCGCCCGAGCCGGACAAGAAGTTTTCCAATGGTGAATTCGCCCTGCGCCTTTACCGAACTATCGACAGCACCGAGTACGCGTTCTACGCATATCGAGGATTCTCCAAGCAGCCGATGTTTGTACCGATGAATGCCTACGGGGCGAGCATCAGGCGACCACTCGGACCGGGACTCGCGAATGCGGAAACCTCCTACTACGATTCGCGCGATGGCGCCGACCAGCTTCGATTCCTGCTCGGATACGAGTGGGAAGCAAGACGAAACCTCACAGTCGGCCTTCAGTATTATCTCGAACAGCACGACCAGCAGGATGACCGGCACATGTTGACCAATCGCCTGACCTATCGTGCGGGACGCGACAAACACACCTGGTCGTTGTTCACGTTCTACTCGCCCAGCGATGACGACTTTTACCTGCGACCCACCTACTCCTACCGGCACAGTGACCAGTGGTCATTTACGGTCGGCGCGAACCTGTTCGGCGGCACCGAGCAGCATACGTTCTTCAACCAGCTTGCTGATGCGAGCAACGCATACTTGCGCGTCCGGTTCCACTATTGAGCAGCCGGCACCGTCCTGCTTATCTATAGAGTGACTGCATTGACCCCGACCTTGTAATATAATCGCCCGCCACCGGCCGGCGACCTCGTCCCGGCCGATAACAACTCGCAAGACCCGGAGCAGATTCGTGAGCCGCGACCAAAAATTTTTCGACATGTATTCCCTCGTGATCGGCATCCTCGCCGCATTTGCGATTGCCATCCTCGTGCTGGCCATGAAAATGTCCGACCTGACACAGGGTGTGTACACACGTGATGCGGTTGAATACCAGGCCGCCGTTGCCGAGCGCATTCGGCCGTTTGGCGATATTTACCGGCCCGGCGATGAAATCGAAGCCGCCGCTCCGACCGTCGAAACCGCACCGGAGCCGGAACCCGTTACAACGGTCATGACCGGCCCCCAGGTCTACAACGCGGCTTGCATCGCATGCCATGGTACCGGCGCGGGCGATGCTCCCATCGTTGGTGACGCCGCAGCCTGGGCTGCGCGAATCGCCCAGGGAACAGACGTACTGAATGATCACGCGGTCAATGGTTTTGACGGTGATGCCATCACGCCAATGTTGGCAAAGGGCGGTCGTGCCGATCTGTCGGACCAGGAAGTCATTGACGCCGTCACCTACATGGTCAGCGAGTCACAGTAGACCGCATATCCAGACGTCGTAGGGACAGCGCTTCCGCGACATGGGAAACGGCGACGTCCCGTGCATCCACGAGATCAGCTATTGTTCGCGCCACCCGTTGCACACGTTGGTAAGCTCTCGCGGACAGGTTGAACTTGTCCATCGCGTCCTCGAGTAATTCCAGGCTGGCGCCGTTCAAGTCGCAGTGCCTTTCAAGCGCTTTGCCTTTGAGTCTCGCATTACACCTGCCACTGCGTTCCAATTGCCGTTGCCTTGCAGACCCAACCCGATCGGCCACGTCGCCGCTTGGCTCACCCTTCTGGGCGCTAGCACGCAGCACTTCCTTTGGTGGCCGGCCAACCTCGACCTGAATGTCGATTCGATCCATCAACGGGCCCGATATTTTCCCCCGGTATTTCACGACCCTGTCAGCGCTGCATCCACAGTCGCCGGACTTGTCCCCGAGGTAGCCACACGGGCAAGGGTTCATGGCACAGATCAACTGCACATCTGCCGGGAATTCGGCCTGGCGCATCGCGCGCGAAATCGTGATGGAGCCCGTTTCGAGAGGTTCGCGTAGAACCTCGAGAACGTTGCGATTGAACTCCGGCAACTCATCGAGAAACAACACGCCGTTGTGTGCCCTGGATATCTCGCCGGGCTGCGGGCCAGCTCCGCCGCCCACAATGGCGGCCGCCGACGACGTGTGATGGGGTGAACGAAAAGGCCGGCGCCGCCAGCGTGTCAGGTCCAGCGCAATGCCAAGCACCGAATCGATCGCTGCCGTCTCGAGTGCCTCGCTTTCCGACATGAGCGGCAGTATTCCCGGCAAGCGGCGCGCCAGCATGCTTTTGCCTGTGCCGGGTGGGCCGACAAACAGAATATTGTGTCCTCCGGCCGCAGCGACTTCGAGTGCTCGCTTTGCCGCGCTCTGGCCTTTCACATCCGCCAGATCGGGCTCATCAGACAACGGCTCTTTCGGTCGTGCCGCATCCACAGGACACAATGGTTCTTCGCCGGACAGGTGGTGCACGACTTGCAGCAAACTACATGCCGCAATTGCATTTACGTCAGCAAGCGCTGCCTCTGTCCTGTTTTCGTCAGGAACGAGAATTCCGAATCCCGCGTTCGCCGCCCTTAAGGCGGCAGGCAGGATACCTGGCACCTTCCTGATATCGCCACTGAGCGCCAGCTCACCATAAATTTCCGTTTCAGAAAGCCGATCAAGTTTAATTTGCTTGCTGGCCGCCAGGATACCCAGCGCGATGGCAAGGTCGAAGCGACCGCCTGCTTTTGGCATGTCTGCCGGGGCAAGACTCACCGTTATTCGAGACTGTGGGAAATCGAACTTCGAACTCAGGATCGCGCCGCGTACCCGGTCCTTGCTTTCGCGCACGGCCGTTTCCGGCATGCCGACTACCGAGAACGACGGCAGCCCACCTGACAGAAATACCTCGATGGTGACCGGCGGCGCATCAGTGCCAAGCTGCGCCCGGCTCCTCAGGATGGCAAGACTCACTGCGGCCCTCCATGGCCTTGTAGGAGCCCGCCCCAGCGGGCGACAAGCAACATCGCTCGCTGGGGCGAGCTCCTACGTTTCCTTCTCGAGTTCTTTCAGGCGCTCTTCGAGCGCCTCGAGTTTCTCCCGCGTGCGCAGCAACACCGCTTCCTGTACCTCAAATTCTTCACGTGTCACAAGGTCGAGTTTGCTGAGTCCGGACTTCAGGACGGACTGAAAATTTTCCTCAAGGTCCTTGCGAACGCTGCGAAGGCCTTCGGGCACCGCCTCGGCGAGTCTTCGCGCGAGGTCTTCTATTGATTTGTCACTCATGCCTGCTTGATACCCCAGAGTCGTACGAAACACCAGCTCACTAAATTGGTGCATGCGTGTAATTCCGTGCTCCAGGAAGGAGCGGCTACACGATTCGTCATTTTCTAAGCGACTGTTATTAATCACAAATTCATAGTTGGCACGCATCCTGCTCTATAGGAGATGAATTCAATTCATCACTCTATTTTGGAGCAACACAACATGAAACTTTTTCTCAGGTCCGGCCTGCTGGCGACGCTCCTTGCTGCGAGTAGCATGGCAAACGCGGAATGGTCCGCCAATGCCGGTTTCGCGAGCGAGTACTATTTTCGCGGTATTTACCAAGGGAGTTCATCCGCGAACGGCGGTGTCGATTTCGAGTCCGGCGGTTTCTATGCTGGCGTATGGGGGGCGGATGTCGGAGGCGATATTGCTGGCGACGGTCTGGAGGTTGACGGGTACTTTGGCTACGGCTTCGATCTCGGGTCAGTCAGCCTGAGTGCCGGCTATACCGGTTACTTCTACACCGGCGACTTCGACGATACCTACCAGGAAATTAATCTGGGTGTTGGCTTCGGCATTGCAACGATCGATGCGGCGATCGGCAGGTATGACAATTTTGATGGGCCGACACTCGATTACCAATTTTATTCTCTCACTCTCGAGCACAAAGGGTTCTGGGGCCAGTTCGGCACATTTCAGGACAGTTTCTCCGGCGACTATGTTCAGCTCGGGTACGACTTTTCGCTCGCCGAAATCGACCTCGGTGTCAGC
>Ga0209271_10000126_pt1 | contig 26703 bp, 23 predicted proteins | sample tdAd002_FD_187123 | JGI IMG/M metagenome (GOLD analysis project Ga0209271, IMG submission 187123) | Marine sediment microbial communities from the Atlantic coast under amendment with organic carbon and nitrate - tdAd00.2 (SPAdes)... | ecosystem: Environmental > Aquatic > Marine > Coastal >... | reverse complement strand
TCAATATTCAATTGAAACCAGCATTGTGTATTTGGCGAATAAATTGAGCCGGCTCGACCTGAGTAATCAAGATGCAGATGCAGAGGAGGAGGACATGGCGGATGTCCTGTCAATCATTCCTAACTGGGAGAAATCAAATTGTACAGCGGAGCAAATCACCATTGCCTGCACCCTGGCTGACGAACAATGGCTGGAAGTAATGGAGTCGCTTGGAATGGTGGATCTGGATATCGATGCCGAGCTCGAGGAGGCTTACCTGTTCAATACCGACCTGGACAAACTGTAAGTAGATTCATTTCAGGAGTCCCTGATTACTTTCAGTTTCTGTTTTTATAGAAATGCTTGAATTTCATTTAATTTTAGTTAAACTAAAATTAAATGAAGACCAGGCCATCCCCAAAAACTGTTCCAGCCTCAACGCGCCGCTATGACAATTCATCGCGACGTCAAAAACAGGCTGACACGAAAGAGCGCATAGCGGCCGTTACTGCGGAGCTACATGCCGTCAAAGGTGCAGACAAAACCAGTTACGCGGATATTGCCGAACATGCCGGCGTTTCCCTGCCGACCGTTTACAGTCACTTTCCCACTGAAAATGATTTGTTTCAGGGCTGTACTTCGCATGTAGGTAACAGGGCACCAGTTCTGGCCGTCGAAAAAATATTGAGCGCCCCTGAATTATCTACCGCTATTGGACTGCTTGTCTCGGAGATGGAAAGGCAGCACCTGTATTTTGAGCCCTGGCTATCCAGGCGCATGGACAGTTACATTCCGTTTCTGGCCGATATGTCTGACGACATTCGCCAACAGCAGACTGAACTGGTGAAGTTGGTACTGCAGCAATTTTTAGGCGCCGGCAGGCGTCCAAAGATAGTTGCGGGCTGCGAATCCACGCTTTGTTTTGACCTCTGGCACCGACTGGTGCGAGGGCACTGTCTGTCACTCTCTGCGGCTCGGGGAGTTCTGATCAAGAGTTTGCTGGCCATAATCGAACTACAACCCGCATCTAAATCGAACCCAAAGCAGGGGAGCAAATAATCATGAGCACAATCAATGCATCGATCGACCTGATTGCAGACGACACCTATCGAATAAATATTGCCATGCCGGATATGATTCCTGGAGGCTTTTCCTTTAACCAGTACCTTGTGGTCGATGAAATGCCGTTATTATTTCACACGGGGCCAAGGAAATTGTTTCCCTTGATTTGTGAACAAATCAAAACTGTTCTGCCCGTATCAGAGCTCAGTTACATCGCGTTTTCACATGTGGAATCAGACGAATGCGGCAGTCTGGAGAAATTTCTGGCGGCGGCTCCGGGAGCCCAACCAGTATGCAGTGCAGTTGCCGCCATGGTCTCTGTTGGGGATATGGTGGATGTCGCACCCCTGGGAATGGCCGATGGGCAAATCTTGAGTCTGGGTAAACACCAGCTGGCATGGCAATCTACTCCGCATCTGCCGCATGGCTGGGAATGCGGATACTTGTTCGATGCCACAACTAAAACCCTGTTTTGTGGTGATTTATTCACTCAGCCCGGTATTGGTGAACGGGCGTTGATTGAAGACGATATCCTGGCGTCAAGCGAAGCTTTTCGATCACAGATGGATTATTTTGCCCACAGTCGGGATACTCCCCGGTTGCTGGAAAAATTAGCCCAACTCGAGCCCGGCGTGCTGGCCTGCATGCATGGCAGCGCCTGGCGCGGTGATGGTGCTGGATTGCTGCGTAGTTTGAGTACCACACTGGCGCAACACTGATCCTGAAGCCTCTCCGGAAAGCCGCTATTCAATCATCTGCCGCCAACCCGGGTTGTTATCAAATTTAATTCTCTTCCAGCCTTGCGCGTATCCGAGCGACTGTTGTTTCGAGTTCTTGAGCTGCGCGATTACGTACCATTTCTGTCGGTACCAGGTATCCGACATCGACAAATGATTCGAATACGATTACATGGATGCCTTCACCAGGCCCCGGTAGTATGCGCCAGCTGCCTGAAATTTGTTGGAAATCGCCGCCGGTCCGGTGCCAGGTCAAAAGCTCGTATGGGCGTACATAATCTCTTTGCAGTGTGTAATCAAAGGACAGGAAAAGAACTTTTATCTCGAAACGAACCTCGGCGCCCTGGTCGTCCTCGTTGATGACTTCCAGACTGTGTATCCTTTGGAAGGTTTCTCTGAATCGGTTGTAGTCGGTTAACAGGTCCCAGATTGCCTCTCGGGGTGCAGCGAGTTGATACGTCGCCCGCAGCCCTTTCACGCCTTGCTCGTTAGTGACGTCTTCAATGTTGATCGGCTTTTCCGCGGCCGCTATGCTGCCGGGAGTAAGCGCCGCGCTGAGTAACAGTAAGACAACCAGTAAAACTGGGCGGCACACCATGACCACTGGAATTCCGATACGATCCAGTCCTGTGACATTGGCAACGCGGGTAATGCCCATTGCTGACATATATGGCTTAACCCTTGCCAAAGTTAGAATGGGGTCAACTAGTAGATGTGCCCCTTTTTGGTAGTGTTTGCTAGCCTGCATTTTTCACCAGGTTGTTACTTGGCGATACGAACAGAACGATTATAACCATATGTTACGCATATAAAGTACCCGTTAGACTCGGAGGAGATACACTCTGACCTGTGTTGCACCTGTTTCCAGGCCTGATTTTTCCGCAACCCGATATCTCTCCTTTTTGAAGGATGTACCTTTCGATCGGGCTTTGCGCTTTGCAGAAGGTTTTACTTTGTTCAGACCGGCAGGCATCATGACTGGATGACGGGATTTCTCACTTTTACTGTGCTGCCGCTCTCGATAATGGGTCGGACGCTGCATCGATGCCTGCGTTGTCTGTTTTTCACTGTGGCACTACTGACACCACTAGCGGCGACTAGTGCAGATGATCCCGATTCGTTCATACAAGAGTGGCAGATTGATGAAATATGGAAAGGGGATTTCGATGGCATGGTCGAGCGCCGCAAGATTCGGGTATTGGTGGCGCATAACAAACTACTGTTTTTTTTGGACAAGGCGAAGATCAGGGGTGTGACCTACGATACATTTCTCAAGTTTGAGGAGTATATCAACAAGAAGCTGAAAACCGGGTCGCGAAAAATCAGCATGGTTTTCCTGCCAGTGCCGCGGGATAAACTGCTGCCATGGCTTATCGAAGGCCGCGGTGATATTGCTTCGGCAAACCTGACGATTACCGACGAGCGGTCCAAAACAGTCGATTTCAGTCGGCCCCTGTTTAAAAACGTGAGTGAAATTCTGGTTAGCGGGCCGGATGCGCCTGCCATGCAAAATCTCGATGATCTTGCTGGGCGGGAAATACATGTGCGCCGCTCGAGTAGCTACTACGAGCATCTTGTGCGCCTCAACAAGTCCTTCGAGGAAAAGGACAAACCACCGCTCAAGATCATCGAGGCCAGCGAGTACATGGAAGATTCGGATCTACTGGAAATGGTCAATGCCGGCCTGATTCCGATGATTGTGGTTGACGATCACAAGGCTAAATTCTGGGCGCAGATTTTCGACAAGGTCAAGCTGCATCCGGAAATCGCGATTAACACCGGTGGAAATATTGGCTGGGCCATGCGCAAAGACAGCCCGAAGCTAAAAAAGATCCTCGATGAATTTGGCCGAAAAAACATGAAAGGCACACTGCTGGGTAATATTCTGTTCAAGCGTTATCTGGAGAATAACCAGTGGGCCCGGAATGCCCTTAGCCCCAGGGAACAAAAAAAATTCCAGGCAATTTCAAAATTATTTGAAAAGTATTCCGACCAGTATGATTTTGACTACCTGATGATGGTTGCTCTGGCCTACCAGGAATCTCAACTGGACCATAGCAGGAAAAGCCATGTGGGGGCGGTCGGAATCATGCAGGTACTGCCGAGTACCGCGGCGGATAAAAATGTGGGTATCCCCGATATCGACGAACTGGAAAACAATATACACGCCGGCATCAAGTATCTTCGTTTTCTGCGTGATCGTTATTTCAGCGATCCCGTAATGGATCCATTGAACCAGAACCTGTTTGCGTTTGCCGCGTATAACGCCGGGCCGGCTAAAATAAGTCGCCTGCGTAACAGGGCAGAGAAAGCGGGGTTTGACCCCAATGTATGGTTTGGCAATGTTGAAATTCTGGCCGCTAAAAAGATTGGTCGGGAAACGGTTCAATATGTGAGTAACATATATAAATACTATGTTGCCTACCGTCTTGCGGGTGACCGGAAACAGGCTATGCAGAAAGCTAAGGAATAAATAAGAGCATGGATCCAGGCCACAGGGCAATTGCTTTGAGTATTAGCGAAAAATGCTCTCTGAGTCGGGTTTTACATTAGCCCAGGTTTTGCACTAGAATTTTATACCGCCCATGAGTAAACAAGATCTCGATAAATGGAACCAGCGATACGCGGAGGACAGTTACCGGAAGAATAACCCGGTGGTATTACTACAGGACTGGTTACCTGGAATTCCCGTGGGAAAAGCGCTGGACGTGGCCTGCGGTGCGGGGCGTAACTCTATATTTCTGGCACAAACTGGATTTCGGGTCGATGCGATCGATATTTCCCCTGAGGGCCTGAGTAAGGCCCGACAACTGGCCGAGAGCCAGGGATTAAATATTAACTGGATAGAGCACGACCTGGATCAGGCTTTCGCGTTCGACACAGATTACGATCTGATCGTTGTTATGTGGTACGTCAACCTTGCGCTCCTTACCCGACTGTGTGACTGCCTGGCAACTGGAGGTTATTTGCTTTGTGAGGAACATCTGATCACCGACCAGGATGTGATCGGGCCGACCAGTTCAAGCTACCGGGTAGCACCTGGCACTTTACGTGAAGCATTATCGGGGCTGGATGTTTTGTTGTACGAGGAAACCATCGAAAATGGTTCCGATGATGAGCGGGTCGCCAGTGCCCGTGTCGTGGGTATAAAGAACTAGCATGGAAAATATACAGAACAGAATTCACTAGCCATGGACAATCAGGACCAGACCAGCTGGTTTCAGGATGTCGAAACGATCATCTCGGAACCGTTAAATTTCAAGTCTAAGCTCGCGATTGGTGAGGATGCTTATACCTCGCTGAAAGTAAAGAATGCTGCCTTCCAGGCATGGGAAGTAGCGGGGGTGGCGACCACGGCGGCAGTGGTTGCGAAGTCTTCGGTGGTTGCCTCTACTTTTTTTGCGCCGAGCGGATTCCTGGCTGCGATCGGCATAGGTACCGCGGTAACCCCGGTCGGCTGGGTAATTGCCGCGGGTGTAGTAACCGGGGGCGCATGGGTTGGTATTACGCGATATTTAAAAAATGCCTCTGCAAGCAGGGTGACCGTGATCCCGAAGTTCATCAATACGCCGCTCGATGTGCTGGCGCTCGGCCTTTTCGATTTGCTCGCACCACTGGCGCTGAAGGTTAGCGCTGTAGAAGGTAACTTCGATGACGTTAAGCGCAAGCTGATTCATGACTACTTTGTCAAGGAGTGGGGTTATGACCCCGGCTTCGTTGCTGAGGGCATCAAGTACACCGAGTCGAGAATAGACGAGTTTTCGATCAAACTCCTGGCGCAGACCCTGGCTGAATTTACCCGCGAAAATCCAGACTGTAACTTCAAGATAATGTCGTTGGAGATTCTGGGTTTTCTGAATAATATAGTTGTAGTTGACGGTAAGTTAGACCAGCACCAGGAAGAGGAAATCGGCCGAATCAAAGCCATTTTCAAGTCAGCCTCCAGATACTCGATGAAGAAAAAAGTGCAGGCAGGATGGGGCTCAATCAGGAAAACAGTGAGCAGGTTTTTTTCGCGAAAAAAATCCGCTCTAGACGATTAGCAGCAGATCGGCACTTTTCCCTTTTACCTTTCAGCCGAAGCGCTTATCGAGATACTGGATGATATTGTCAGAACCGTACATCCATTCCATCGAGCCATCATCTCTTAATAGACGCAAACAGGGTACCTGGTACTTGCCTCCCTCATGGATCAGTTCACTGTTCCACTGCGGATCGTTGCGCGCATCACGCGTTTCAATATTCAGGCCCAGGCGACGAATGTTACGACGGGTTTTGACACAGAAAGGGCATTGTTTGAAATGATAGATCTTCATGTCCGCTGTTATGGCATCGAGCTCGGCGCGTTTCGCCGGTGGGAAAACTGGTACTTTCGGACGCGTGATCCAGTCGATGAAAATAACAATCTGGCCTAAAGGCCAGCGAATTAAACGAAACACATATTTCATAAAAAGGGGTTCCAGTTTTCAACCGATATGTTGCTCGCTACTGCACAAGGTCCAGAGCAGGCCATCATAAGGAATTAGTATCGGCGCACATTCTGAGTATTTTGTGTTTAAAAGCAAAGCACATTTTGCAAATTTTCCGGTAAAGTTGCTTTATCGAGTCTATCATCCTTCTATATTTTCGCAGTATCGTTAACGACCGAAAAATTCGTTAAAAACAATGTGCAGGAGCAAATTTAACGTGCCTAATCCAAGGATAAAGCCAGGCCATGAACATGGTTTCTAACTACGACCTGTTGTGGGGAATCCTGGTCGGTGTTGTTCTGGCCATCATGGCTATCCTGTTCTGGAATCGTCGCCTCACCAGGGAAATCGAAAAGCGTGGCGAAACCGAGGGTTTACTCAATGCGGCACGCGAGCAGCTGGCGCGGACAAATGAGCAGCTGGCTAGCTATGAGGAAATGGTCGACAAGCACGTCCTTCTATCATCTACTGACGCCGGCGGAAAGATTATATCTGTCAGTGGCGCATTCGGTGAGATATCGGGATACAGCGAACAGGAACTGATTGGCAACAATCATAGCGTCCTCCATCACGGCGATACGCCCGCATCGGTTTACAAGGAATTATGGCGCGCCATCAGTCGTGGAAAAACCTGGAAAGGTGAACTCAAAAACAGAAAAAAGAATGGTGGTTCTTACTGGGTACAGGCCTGTATATCACCGGTCCTCGACGAGCAAGGAAATATCACCGGTTACAGCGCGATTTACGAAGACATAAGCGATAGAAAAAGGGCCGACAAACTATCTGTTACCGATGAGTTAAGTTCGTTATTCAATCGTCGTCATTTTAACAATTTGTTCCCGCAGGAACTGGCGCGTGCCGAACGGGAACAGAAAAGTATTGCCTTGATACTTATCGATGTCGATTATTTCAAACCCTACAACGATAACTACGGGCATCAACAGGCCGATAAAGTGTTGCAGGCTGTCGCTCAAGTATTGCAAGACTCGTTACGACGCGCGGGAGATTTTGCCTTCCGCATTGGCAGTGAAGAATTTTGTGTCGTTATTACGGTTGATCATAGCGAGGACGCGTACAAGATTGCTGAAAAGCTGAGGCAGGTGGTCGAGGCTTTGAAGCTTGAGCACGCCTACAGCCAGGTCTCACCCTACGTAACGGTTTCTATCGGTATAAAAGTCCATCAGGGCAGTGGTACTCAGGCACCGGAAATGGATCTGATTTATCGACTGGCGGATGATGCTCTGTACGAGGCCAAGGGCAATGGGCGCAACAAGGTGACCGGTGCTGAAACTAGTCAGCTGGAGAGCCAGGGTAATATCGAATCGAATAGCAATTAGCGGCAGTTGCTCGCTACATTAGTGTTTTCTAGGCATTTGCCAGGGTGGACAATTTCCCGTGCTGGGTGGTTACGATGTTCAGAAAATCGCTAACCGGGACCGGCTTGCTAAACAGGAAGCCCTGCATGATCTGGCAATCCAGACCCTCCAGGTAATTTAACTGATTGGTGTTTTCTACACCTTCAGGGATGATGTTGATGTCGAGGGCATGCGCCATACCGACAATGGCTGCGACCAGGGCCGCTCCTTTCTTCGAATGTTCGATTTCAGAAACGAACGAATAGTCTATTTTTATCGTGTGCACGGGTAATTCGCGCAGATAGTTAAGCGAGGAGTAACCGGTACCGAAATCATCAATTGCAATTGAAAACCCCTTGTTAGACAAAACCTGCAATTTATGGGTACAGGCCTGAAGGTCGCTCATAAACATATTTTCGGTTATTTCGATTTCCAGTCGACCGGGCTCGATACCAAAATCCTTCGAAACTGAAACCAGGTTTTCCGGAAAATCTTTCTGTCTGATGTCAGCGGCAGATAAATTTATGCCGGCTTTAATCTCGCTTTCCAGAAACGCTTTATTACCGAAAAGGTCAATGGCCACCCGACGCAACACCCATTCGCTAATTTGTTCGATTATGCGGGATTCTTCCGCCTGCTCGATAAAATACCCGGGTTCAACTAGCCCAAACTGCGGATGATTCCATCGCAGCAGCGCCTCGACCCCAACGATCTGCCTGGTCCTGGTATTAATCTGGGGCTGGTAATACATTTCCAGCTCGTCATTCTTGAGCGCTTTGCGCAGCCCGCTTTCAATGGAGATTTTTTCAGCGGCGGCGTGTTCCAGTCTGGCGTTGTAGAAGGTATAGCCATTTTTCCCGGCAGACTTGACTTCATACATGGCCATATCTGCATTTTTGATTAGCGTGTTGATATCTTTTGAGTCAATCGGGAACACGGAGATACCGATACTGACATTGATATAAACTTCCTTTCCACGCAGGTAAAAAGGTTGCTGCAAACTGGCAATCAATTTCTGCGCCACACTTTCAGCCTGGGCCCTGGACGTGGGTTGGGGGAGTAGCAACATGAATTCATCGCCGCCGAGTCGGGCCAGGGTGTCACCCGTTCTGATTTCAGTCTTGAGTCGTCCTGCAACTTCGACCAGCAGCTGGTCGCCAACCACGTGACCAAAGCTGTCATTGATCAATTTGAACCTGTCCAGATCGAGAAACATCACGATCAGGGTTTCGCCGGTTCTTTCTGCCTGTTTGATCGCAAGATCCAGACGGTCGCGTAACATGGCTCGATTGGGTAGTTTGGTGAGCAGATCGTGGTAGGCCTGGTAAGTAATTACTTTTTCGGCTTCCTTTCTCCGCGAAATATCGCGCGCGACACCGTAGGTGCCCTGGTAGGTGCTCACCTTCTTTGAATCTTTCGAATCTACTGAATATATCCCCATCGAGTTGAGTTCAATTGGGCAGGTCGAGGCTTCGAAATGCTTTGAAGCATCGGCAGCATTACATTTCAGGCCGAGTTCGACGGTTCTATTTGTGCGGCTTGCTCGGCGTCGTTCATTGAAAAGGTACTCGGCTTTCAGGCAGTCTTCATCGGCAATGAATTCACTGAAGTGCTTGCCTATCAAATCACTTTTCTGGAAACCCAGCAGCCTGGTAACGCTATCGTTCACAAAAGTGAATTCACCCGCCAGGTTCAGGATATAAATCAGATCGGGAGAGTTATCGACCATGTAGCGATGAAGTCGTTCAGAGTGTTCCAGACGATTTTGAATCTGTGCTTTTTCTTGCTCGATAAGCAGTTTATCCAGGGCATTGCGAATGGCATGCTCCAGTTCGTCGAAACTATAGGGTTTCTTGAAAATCTCGTAGGCGCCCAGGCGAATAGCTTCGGTGACCTTGTTGATCGAGGTTTCACCGCTCAGCACAATCACGGTTGTCTGTATTTTCTTTTCCTTGATGAACGCCAACACCTGGTCGCCTGACTTTTTAGGCATGTTGAGGTCAAGGATTATTAAATGAAATTGTCGTTGCTGGATGAGTGCTATGGCGACTTCGCCGTCTTCGGCCTGGGTAATATCCGGCCATTTTGTCTGTAGCAATGTTGCCAGGCTTTCGCGGGCACGGAGATCGTCGTCTACGACCAGGAACGAGACGGGCTTATCAAAGGCTCGAGCCTTTTCTTCAAAATTGATCAACGAATTTTCCATGGGTTTAAGTCATCGGGCTACTGTTCAGTTGACAATGGAATTGACACTTCGAATAATGCGCCTCTTACCTCGTTTTGCATATACCTGATTTGGCCATCAAAGTGGTCTAGAATTTCAGATACTACCGAGAGTCCAAGTCCGCGGTCACTACCTTCCTTTTTACTGCTCAAGGGAGAGAAAAGTAGTTCCCGGGTTTTTGCATCGACGCCTTTGCCCCGGTCAGAAATAGAAAATTGCGCGAAAGCCTTGCCGTCAATATTGACGAAATGATGGCTGGAAATCATGATCGCCGCATCATCGGTCTGTGCTTCAATTGCGTTTTTCACCAGGTTAAGAATAATCTGGCGCAAGGCGTCCCGTGTAATACTTACCTCGGAGTCGAATCTGTCGAGGCTCCACATTGTCTGAACCTCGTTTTTACTGCTGATGGATTTCACGTATAACGGGATACAGGCTTCCAGCTCGGCGTTTAAGAATACTGGCTCGGGCGGGATTTCCTTGCCGTCCTTGAAATTCAAAACGATATTGCGAATTCTTTGCAGCTCGTCCTTCAAAATCTCCATTTCCTTACTTCCATCGGCACCATCGGCTTCCGACTTGAGCCTTACGATATCGATATAATTTCCAATAACACTCAGCGGATTGCTGATTTCGTGAATCAACTTGTCGATTTCTCTTTGTTCACCCTCGCTTCTCACTTTGTCCGCCAGGGTTTGCCGACTTGAATTCGGATTGCTTTTCAACCATATTCCGGCAATGTTTTCCAGGTAACTGGAAATAATATCCGACAGCTTTTCCAGGTTGTTTTTTTGTGTTTTGTGAGCACCGATAACAATCGTGCCAACGACCTCATCCTCAAAAATTATCGGTAAGCTCAAGGCAATGCCATGGTGCAGTCGGCGAACTATCTGGCGGTCGATTATGGGAGATTTCCTGTCATCGGTATGCTCAGGTTCGATCCATAGTTTGCGCTTCTCATTGAAGCTTCTGCATACCTGGCTGTCTTTGTTGTTGATTGAGAATTTGCTGGCTGGCTGGGTAAGGTTAATTTCGTAAAAAGTCAGGAAGTCGGTAGATTCCGAATCATGGAACAACAAGGCCACATCGGAAATCGAGAAGAATAATTGCATCTCCTTGGCGATCTTCAATAGCAGGTTTTTTGGTGAATCCAGCGCTTCGAAGTGCGATTCTTCGGAGCTAATCACCTTCACCAATGAGGCATCCCTGATTTTTCGCGCCAGGCGGATAGTTTCTTTTTCGATTTCACCGCCTAAATCATCCTGGGTGAGACTTCTACCCCTGGGTGAAGTAATGCCAAGCTTGGTGGCTGTTTGCGCCACCTTGTCCTGTACATGAAGATAGATTTTATTTACATCTGACTTGCTTATTAATTTTGATTCCCATTTGGTATCCGGATTGCCGGAACGACTCCAGTGCCGGGCGACATGGCTGGCCTCGGCAACTATTTGACAAAGAATATCAGAGCCTCGCAACAGCTCTTCTGATTCGTGATGGTAGCGGGTAGCATCGGCAATCGCAGGACTCAGGCTAGGCCACTGTTCGATGATGGCGGCACCCAGTTCGGTATGGCTAACGCCGAACTTCGAGATTTCCTGGGTGATTGTTGCGGCCTCGGTTTTCGCATTAATAATTTTGACATACTGGTCATGGTACTTGGCATCAAAAACGATTTGGCCGATATCATGCAGCAAGCCCGCCACGTAGGCGTCTTGCGGATGCTCGTAATCCAGGGCAATAGCAATGTCCCTGGCAAACACGGCGCAATACAGGGAGTCCAGCCAGGCGTTGTATAAAAACACCTTTTGCGAATTAATCAGGCCTGCAAAAAGCTGTTGTATTGACGAGGTTATGACCATGGATTTGACCTGGTCATGACCTATCAATGTGACCGCTTTCTCCAGGTTATTGATCGGCGGCTCAATCGCAAAAGAGGCCCTGTTCACGGCCATGGTCAATTTACTGGTGAGGGCGGCATCGAAGCTGATAATATCGGCCAGATCGCCGGTTGAACTGTCCGGGTCATGGCAAACATCAAGTAATTTACTAAGAATATGCGGGGGACTGGGCAGCCGAACCAGTTCCATGGATTCTATGATCGATTTTGGCGGGCTACCTGGTTCGTACATTACTTTTGTTTTATGCTTTGAATTCAGTACATTATCAGGGGCTCAATAATACACGATATTCATCGGTAAATTGAGAACCTGTCGGATATTAGGTAAATGATTTTGCAGCGAAATTTCCGTTAATGTTTTATAAATACTGGTTTTAGTGTAAGAATTGCCAACCCCGGACGTTGTTGCTGAAAACTTCAGGTATCGCTATGTCATACACATCAGAAAATCGCGCCGAGCTGGAAGTCCTGATGCTTTACAGGTCGGCTACTAACCTGGACGGTATAAAGATTCATAAATCGGCTGATCCCTCGGTAATAGCGGCGGCAGAGCGCCTGTTTGAGGGTGGCTTTATTACCCAGGTCGATGGTGGTTATCTTACCCCGCTGGGCAGTACGGCTGCTGAACATGCGCATTTGTTGTTTGATATGCTGAATGCCCGCATCAAGGGATAAACTCTCCCCGGTTAAGTGCCATTCCGGGAGTATTTATCTGTAATAAATAAGCGCGTCCCCTTTTACTATTTCCTGTTCGCGTCATAAAATCCGTGCGGAGTAATAAAAATGCGAATGGACATGATCGAAGCCAGGATTCCGGATATTTCTACGCTGAGGCGTATCAAGACGACTTCACAGTTATCAGAAGACCATCTGATTGCGCTAGCCAATCAACTCGAAGTATTTACCGCCGACGAAAAGGAAATACTGCTCAGTAGCGGTTCGATTGAAAAAACCAGTCTTTATATCGTAAAGGGAAAGGTCTCGCTGAACGCCAGCGATGGTAAAACCAGGCTCGTAATGGTTGATGAATCCCAGGAATTGAAGCCTGTCGCTCAACTGCGCCCCTGTATCTATGATGTAAGGGCCCTGGGACCGGTCGTTTACATGAAAATTGATACACAGAAGTTTGCCGATTTCGTGGAATCAGCCGAGGTGCCGCTGGTTGATATCAGCGTGCATACCCTGTTCACCGACGAAGACGAAGATAATTCCATTGTTAACCATCTGTACCATAACCTGATGGATAAGAGCATCTTGTTACCTGAATTACCCTCGGTGGCTGGCCGGGTTCAACAGATTTACAAGGATGAGGCTACCGATGTGGATGCCATGGTACGCATACTGATTTCTTACCCTGACATTGCCAGGAAAATCAAGAATGTTGCCCGCTATGCGCAGAATTACGACCTCAGCGTAACAGAAAAAACCCGGCGCTCTATTGAGCATCTGGGAATGTTGGCGGTGTATTGTCTGATCATGACTTACTCGGTCGGCAAGCTGGTCAAGCGCCTGCCGAGGCATCATATGCACCTGGTCAGCTCGTTTTGGGATCACAGCCTGAATGTTGCTGCCATCAGCCGCATCCTGGCGAAGAAAACCAGGCTGGTGTCACCTGACCTGGCCATGTTGGCGGGTTTGACTCATGGTATCGGTGTATTGGTTATCGATGACTTTCTGTTGCAACATCATGACCTGATGCTGGATCATCTCGAAATTGATCATGCTATCCAGGTTCTTCGGCCAGAGATTTCCGGCCTGCTATTACGCAAATGGAATTTTAGTGATGATTTGATATTAGTGGCCGAAGAGTGTGGCGAATGGTTGCGCGATAAGAAAGGTCCGGCAGATTTGTGTGATCTGGTTCTGGTCGCAAATTATTTAGGTTTGATGAAGAATGACAGAAATCACTCGCTACCACATGTCGACTCTATGCCGGCGATAGGAAAGCTCGGTATAACGCCTGAAGATAGTATTAACGCGATAAAGGAATCAGCAATCGTAAGGAAAAATATCGAGAAACTATTTAGTTAGGGTTATCCCGGTTAAGCAGATTTCTGATGCCTGATAAACGATGGTTTGAAAATGGGCTATACCTCAAGCCCCCTGGGCCAGTTGGCGTTCCTCATTATTCCTTGACCGCCTCGGCTTCGATTTCTACCAGGAATTCAGGTGCCGCCAGAGCGGAAATCTCGATGTAGGTGTTGGCACACAAGTGACCTGCGAGCATCTTGTCTCTTATCTTGCGGTAAACTGCGACTTGCCCGGGCAAGGTGACATAAATTGTGGCCCGAAGCAGGCTTTTCCTGGCGAAACCGCCAGCGGCCATCACCCCGAAGACATTGGACCAGGCGCGTTCCATCTGCGCTTCGAGGCCTTCCTCCAGCGTGCCATCGGGGCGCAGGCCAAGCTGGCCTGAGATTACGATGCGTTCCGCGGCAGCACCGTGAATTACGCCCTGCGCATAGCTTGACGCCGGTTTGACGACATCATCGGGATTTACAGTTTTCATAGAATACTCCAGGTTCCTGTGATCTATCAGAGGTAAGCTCAGTGATATCGGCGATGACGGTAATACGGTCTGGGATAGTAATAGAGCGAATCATAATACCACCAGGGTGGCGGGTAGTTGGGATATTGCGCCACAGTAGTCTTCTTCCACAGGTAAGATCCTTCCACCGTAACAATCGGGAATACGTAGTCATACTCACCGATGGGCCGTTTGACTTTGTCTTCGATCGTTCCGACCACGGTTAACAGATGCCCAACCTCGTATACGACGGGGTCGACGAACCCGCTAAAGCTGGCGATGAACCGCCCGTCACTCTTGCCGCTAGCTTCTGGTTTTCCATCGCTCCACAGCTGGCGGCGAACAATTTCGATCCAGGTATGATCGGTCTTGTTCTCCACTTTGGAGATTTCGCCACCCCAACGTACTTCTGCATCAATGTATTGATCTATTTTCAGTCTTACACTGGTCAGTGACGGATTGTTCACCGGGATTTTACTGATCGCCTCTGGTGGTTTGCTGGCACAACCGGCGGTAAGCGCAATCACAAGTCCTGCTAATAATCCAAATTTTCGCATCATGCTGTAGATCAAATCACGAGCGCAAAGTTTCAATGCTGACGCAGATCACGATGCTATTGTACAGGTGCCCATTATGGGGTGATGGCGGCTATAGAGGCCAGAGTTTTAGGTCATTGTTTGCTGCTGCAGAAGACTTTATTCGATCTCAGGTCTATGATATCGATTGATAATAACCCGACCAGCAGGAGGCGGCATGAACGATTATTACAATCTTGGTAACTACAGTCGCAGTATTTCAACCACATCTCCCGAAACGCAAACCTGGTTCGATCGGGGTCTGATATGGAATTATGCCTATCACCACGAGGAAGCGGTCGAGTGTTTCAGGAAAGCGCTCGAGTATGATCCGGCCTGTGTGATGGCGTACTGGGGAATTGCCTATGCCATCGGGCCCAACTACAACAAGCAATGGGGTGACTTCGAAGACGATGAGAAGGAGAATTGCCTCGCCGCCGCACACGAGGCGGTAGCTAACGCAAGAAACCATCTGCACAAGGCCACTGCGATCGAAAAAGGGTTGATAGAGGCTCTTGCCGAACGCTATCCCGACGATGTGTCGATCGAGGATTTCGGTCCCTGGAATGACGCTTTTGCCAATGCAATGCGCAAGGTGTACCAGCAGTACTCCGACGACATGGATATTGTTACGATTTTTGCCGAATCGATCATGAATCGTACCCCGTGGAAGCTATGGGACCTTGCCACCGGGAAACCAGCCACGGGTGCGGACACGCTGGAAGCAATAGAGGTACTCGAAACTGCCTTCAGCAAGCTCGCCGGCCAGGGCTCGAACCGCCACCCGGGGCTGTTGCACATGTATATCCACTTGATGGAAATGTCTCCGCACCCGGAAAAAGCGCTGAATGCCGGCGACGGCCTGAGCGAACTGGTACCGGATGCCGGTCATTTGCTGCATATGGCCACCCACATCGACGTGTTATGCGGTGATTATCAGAACGTCGTGCTGCGCAATCACAAGGCTGTGCTGGCCGATCAGAAATATCTCGCGCGCTCAGGTGCGATGAACTTTTACACGATCTACCGCTGCCACAACTACCACTTCAAGATTTACGGGGCGATGTTCCTTGGGCAAATGCAGGTAGCGATGGAAACCGCCGATGAACTCGCAACCGCGGTGTGCGGCGAAGTGGTCGTGCTAATGGCCGACTGGGTAGAGGCTTTTTACCCGATGAAACAGCATGTGTTGATCCGCTTCGGCAAGTGGGACGAAATCAAGGCACAGCAGCTGCCGGACGATACGGAGCTTTACGCTGTGACCACTGCCTTGATCCATTATTCCAAATCGGTGGCCTGTGCCGCCACCAACGATATTCCCGGGGCCGAGGCTGCGCGTGATGATTTTCGTGCCGCAAAGGCCGCGGTACCTGAAACCCGCATGCTGTTTAACAATACCTGCGCCGACATCCTCGGGGTTGCCGAAGCCATGCTCGAAGGCGAGTTGAGTTACCGCAAGGGTGATTTTGACGAAGCTTTCGACCACTTGCGCCGCTCGGTCGAGCTGGATGACAACCTGCCCTACGACGAGCCCTGGGGCTGGATGCAACCCACCCGCCACGCGCTCGGTGCGCTGTTACTCGAGCAGGAGCGAATCAGTGAAGCCGAAGCGGTTTATCGTGCCGATCTCGGTTTCGACCAGACCCTGGCGCGAGCCTGCCAGCACCCCAACAATGTGTGGAGCCTGCATGGTATGCATGAGTGCCTGCTTCGCCTCGGGCGCGAGGATGAGGCGAAACTGCTAAAGCCCCAGCTCGATATAGCCCTTGCCCGTGCCGACGTCGAAATCAAGTATTCCTGCTATTGCCGCGGGATGTAGATAATCACTATGTCATTGTCGATCCATACCCCTTTATTCTTGGCTGGTTGGCTTTGATCGTCGCCAGGCTCAAATATCCAGATCAAGCCACTCACTAAGAGATCAAATCAACTCAGGGCGAGGCCAGTGCAGTCTGCAAAGCGGGCAGGGTGGGTTTCAGGCCGATTTCCTTTGCCTGCTCATAAAGACGTTGCAATTCGGCCATGGTTGTCTGATCTCGATTTCCGCGCCCGTGGTCGGCGAGTGCGCGGCCCCAGGCGATATAAAAGTCGCAGCGTGGCATGGGTTCATCTTTTGTGTAGTCTTCCAGGGCCAGTGCAAACCGGTTTACTTCATCCCATTCCCCGGCGCGAAGGCAGGCTTCCATCGCATCCTCGTAAAAGTTGAAATAGCTGTGACTGACACTACCCGCAGCAAGCAGGGCTTCCGCTTCCTGCATAGCCGCAAGACGCTTGTTTTTGTCATCGGTAGTGAGCGCGAGCACTCCAAGTGCACCAGGCCCCCTGAAGGTCATGCCCGATTCCGATTTTCGTAATACGTCAACCGCCTGTTCGGCAAACTTGCAGGCCTTTAAATTGTTGCCTTTGAGAAAATGAATTTTGCCGAAGTACTGGAGGCAAACTCCATCCAGGAGATTCGAGCCCAGGCGTCGAGCAATAGTTTGACCGCGGTGTAAGCAATCCTCCGCCTGGTCAAGGTCGTTCGATGTTAGCCAGTAGTACGCACCCGAAATCAGATTGATCAATTCTGCTCTCAGGTTTTGTGTATTGATGGCTAACTCCCTTGCTTCGTGATACGTTGCGCCCGTTAATTTAATCTTGTTTTGCCAGAGGGAAACAATCCCCAGCATCGACAAGTTTGCCGCTATGATTCGACCAAGCCCGTGCTCACGGGCAAGTTTGATGCATTGCTCGAAATGATTGCTTGCTGAAAGATAGTGCCCACGGGCGTATTCAGCGTCACCAAGACCGCTCAATGCCCTGGCCTCTATTTCCGGCGACCTGACCTCACGAGCTAATTTCAATGAAGCCAGGTTCGATTGCAGGCAGGCCTCGCTTTCGCTTTTGAAAAAAAACACGCCGCCGCGTAACTGAAAAATACGGGCTAGTTCATAGGTCAGTGCGTTTGATTTAGCGAGATCTTCAGCCGTATGTAGAGTTTCCATTAATTCATCGTGCGCCTCGGTGATATTCAAACCCTCTGCCAGGCCGAGCAGCGCACCAACACGTTCGACGTCGTTGCTTGCAAATTCGTTCGCTAACCTGAATGCCGCTATCGATTCGGGTACGGAACCGAGGATTCGTAACAATTCTCCCTCAAGGCATTTAAGCGAAAAACGATCAGTATCGGCAGCGATCTCAAGGCCTCGTTGAACCAGCTGTAGCGCACGTTTGGGGCGGTATTGATCGGATTGTTGTTGTGCAGCCTGAAGATAAGCTTGCGCGGCTTTGTCGTCGGCCGCGTAGTCCAGGTGTTCCGCGAACAGAACAGGATCCTGCCCGTCATACCAGTCGGCGGCGCGTCGGTGTAGTTGAAGACGATGACGTTTGAGCAGTGATGCATAGGCGCCCTCTTGAATCAGCGCATGGGCAAACAGGTAGAGCGAACCTTCGGGCCGCACCAGGTGATGTTCAATAAGTTCCCGGCACTCGTAGTCTGAATTGTCGATCAGGAAACGCAGGCCTTCGAGATCGAAGCGCTGGCCGAGCACCGCTGCAGCTTGTAACGCCTGTTTGTCCTCCTCCGGTAATTGGTCTACGCGAGTTAACACCAGGCTTTTTATCGAGTCGGGCACGCTCTCGGTCGAGCCGGTAGCTACGTTAAGCAAGAGTTGTTCGAGAAATAGTGGATTTCCGGCGGCACGTTCGATGCAGCGTTTGGCTATGTCGTCGCTGGCGTCGATAAAGCCGGCCACCAGGCTTACCGACTCCTCTTTACGTAGTGGGCCGAGATCCCAGGTCAAAACAGGGCTGTCGGCGGCGCGCGCACGCCAGGTCGCATTGATGGGATCGCCTTCGGCGCGAGAGGTCATGAGCATTAATACCGGGCACTCAGCTACTACTGACGACAAACTGGCCAGGTATTCCAATGTGATTTCGTCAGCCCAATGCAAGTCCTCGATCACTATCAGCAGGCGCTGACGAGCGGCCAGCTTTGTCAAAACATTCGACATTGCCGCATGCTTGCCTGCACTTCTCACCTCTGCATTCATTGCATCGTAAAGCGTTCGCAGTTCGAGTGACTGGGTGAGGTCGAGCAAGTCATTCAGGTAAACTCGTTGCTCGGGATCGGCAATCCCATTGTTTTCCGCCTGTTTTAAAGCTGCTTCGCGTTGTTCCTTTCCGCTGCCAGCCGTAATGCCGAGAAGACTCCTTATCAGTGCCGGTATCGCCTCCTGTCCTTTCCCCGCCCCGAAATCGAGTACCAGTGCCTTGTGAGACTGGAGGCCGCATTCTTGTGCGATTATGGTGATTTCCTCAACCAGACGGGACTTGCCTATACCTGCTTCGCCGCGAACATACACGGTCTGACCATGGCCAGTGTCCAGACAGGAATCAAGTAAGCTACGAAACTGTGCCAGTTCGACTCTTCGTCCTACAAACGGGTGTCGGGTGCGGCGTATCGAGGAGTCGGCCGCGGAAAGTATGCCGCGTAACTGATGCACCACGACCGGATCGGAGATGCCTTTCACAGTCACGGCCGCATGCTCATCGGTTTCTATCAAGTTTCCGGCCAGCGCCCTGGTTGCAGCAGTCATCAATACAGTTCCAGCTACGGCCGATTGTTCCATGCGCGCTGCCAGCGGCACCGTCGGACCCGAGGCGTCATACTCGGGATTGTTCGCATCGTCACCCACCTCGAGCACCACGACTTCACCTGAATGCAAACCGACTCGAATCTGAACACCAAGGCCATGACTGCTGTTCAGTTCAGCTGCGTATTTACTGATACTGGTCTGCATTTCCATTGCTGCACGGCAGGCTTCCAGCGCGTGCCGTTCACTTGCGATCGGTGCTCCGAACATCGCCATGATGCCGTCACCCATGAAACGGCACACCGTCCCCCTGTTATTCTCGACTGCCTGGCACATGTGTTGGGTCGCGCGGTAGAGCAGGTCGTGGGCATCTTCTGCATCGAGCTCTTCGGTGAGTGCGGTAGAACCGACGATGTCGGCGAACAACATGGTCACCGGTTTGCGTTCTCCCGGAGTTCGGGACCAACCGGAGATATTTGCATCGTTTGTTAAGTCTGAAATTGATTCAGATAAAGAAACTTCAGCACCAGCTGAAGCAGATACGATTTGCTCTGGATTCAGGGTTTTGATCGCTTTAAGGATTTGCAGGCGATGTCCGGCAGAGGTGATTCCGATATCCTTTAACGTCTCCTGATCGATTTCACCGAGTAAGTCCCAACCGATATCATTTTCCTTGAACACGCCGGCATATTGACCAAGTCCGAGTTGCTCTAACCAGTCTTCGATTTTTTCCGACATTGCTGATTACTGGTCCGGATACTTAAAGTGGCAGGTTAAATCGATCAAAGCGGGCGTAAACGAGCCGTGCACACCATAGAACCCGTATAGCGTTGACGGTGAAGTGTCCATCGTCGCCAGTATGTTTATCGTTATCGGCTGCCGGGTGCCCATCGGTATTTCCTAAGTCAGAGATTCTGGTGATTCTACCTCTAAACTGGCTAATTTGCCTCTTCCAGGCCGGACTGGCGAGGAGTAAGATTTTTCAGGTCAACTGTCATTTTACAACGGAAATAACAAACCTCATGGAGTCAACGGCAATCGGCGTGTTTGTCGATCAATTAAGACGAAATATTAAAAAGAGGATAGAGCTATGGGAGTACGAATCGAAGACGTAGATGAAAGTAAACTGGAAGAACTGACCGGGAAGGTTGTTACCGATGTAGCGGGCTCCATGGGCCTGTTGATGGCCTACATGGGAGATCAGCTCGATCTGTACAGTGCGCTCGCGGAGATTTGCCCGGCGACCAGCCAGCAGCTGGCCGAAAGTACGGGACTAAAGGAGCGCTATTTGCGTGAATGGTTGGCGGCAAATGCCGCCGGGGGATACATTGAATATGATCCCGCAGGGCAAAAGTTCTCCATGACACCGGAGCAGGCGATAGTTTTCGCGGCCGAGGGCAACCCGCATTGCATGCAGGGATTCTTTCAGGCTGTAGTTTCCGGGTACACCGATGTACCTAAGGCAACCGACGCTATTCGTAGCGGTACCGGATTACCCTGGGGTGATCATAGCGAGTGCCTGTTCTGTGGTACTGAACGTTTCTTCAGACCGATGTATGCGGCAAATCTGGTCGAGTCCTGGATACCCGCGCTGGACGGTGTGAAGGAGAAGCTCGAGTCCGGTGCGAAAGTTGCAGACGTCGGCTGTGGGCACGGGTCCTCGACCATTATCATGGCCCAGGCATTCCCGAACTCGACCTTCCACGGCTTCGATTTCCATGCGCCATCCATCGAGCATGCCAGGGAGCACGCTCGCGCTGCCGGTGTCGCCAGCAACACGATTTTTGAAGTCACCACGGCGAAAGAGTATCCGGGCGAAAATTACGATCTGGTCGCGATATTCGACGCCCTGCACGACATGGGTGACCCTGTCGGGGCTTCCAAACACGTTGCCAGTACGCTTGCGGAGGGCGGCACGTTGATGCTGGTGGAACCCTTTGCGGAAGACAACCTGGAGGATAATTCGCATCCACTGGGGCAAATCTACTACTCGTTCTCGACAACGGTATGTGTGCCCAACTCACTGTCGCAGGAGGTTGGACTCGCACTCGGCGCCCAGGCCGGGGAGAAACGATTAACCGGGGTACTCAATGAAGGTGGCCTGGGTCAGGTTCGATGTGCCGCGACGACACCGACGAATATGGTGCTCGAAGCAAGAGTTTAGGCAGGTATTTCCCTTAAAGAGGACGGTGGCCGCGGGGCCACCGTCCTCACGTTCCTGGTTGATATCCCTGTTAGTGTGTCATCGCAACTGCATCGGCATAGCTCGACCGCTCGGCTACATGGTCGAAGCCGATTGCCCCCAATTCGTCCAGCAGCAGAGCCAGAATGTCCCGGCGCTCCAACTTTACTGCAGCATCGACCAGCAGCTGGAAAAACAGGTCCCGCTGCGCGTGACTACCACCCATTTGCCATAGATTCCGTCGAGCAGGCATCAGGATATCGATCACCCGCTGGTAATTCTCCCTGCGATGGGCGAGGGCGGCTTCACTTGCCGGTAATACCGCCATGGCGTATCTCGGACCGAGGGACGCGTCGCCCTCGGCGACGAAAGCCTTCATCAGCTGGATCAGTTCATCAGCTTCCTGGTATCGGCCGGCTGCGGCCAGGGCCAGGGCCGCATGCGCGCTGGTAAATGGACTGGCATGGTTGCCGATGCGTGTCTGTCCCAGCTCGGCGATCGCCTGCCAGCGGTCGGCAATGTCTACCCCACGTAACTCGAGCCGCTGCAGCAGTGCCGTATCATTCTGGATATCGACATAGTAATCGGGAATAGCCTGCATCAACGGCGAGTCGAGGTCGCGTAACCTGTGGTCGTACAGGTCCAGAGCGGCATCATAGTTGCCGCCCTCGGTGTGGAACAATGCCAGGTGCCACCACAGGTGGTGGACGATATGGTTTGCCGCTGACCAGTTAGCGGACAATTCCGATAGCCACGAGACACCGTCATTCAGGCGACCCCGCATAACCAGCACATGGGCTACCGCGTGAGCACCCCAGCAATCTGTGGCATCGCGCTCGATCGCTTCACGACCGTATTTCTCGGCCAACGCGTAGTCACCATTTTCCTCGAGCCCGAAGGCGCGGATTGACAGGTAGGCGGAATACCCTGGTACATCGGCTGACCACCGAGGGGCCGCTCGTTCGGAGATATCCCGCATCCATGCTACTTCGCCGATCCAGAACAGCTCAGACTGGGCAATGCGCAGCGCAAACAGGTCGAGTGGGTGGTCACGGGCAATCTGTTCGTAATGGGTTACTGCTGTAGTGACGTGGTCGAGCAGGGTTGCTTCGAGGGCAGCCATGTAGTGGTTTTCACGCGCCGAAGCTGGTTTACGTGCGTTCTTTGCTGCCTCCAGTTCGTCGCCTGCCATCGGGTATAGTTCCGGTTTCTTCAACCCCGCGATCAGGAGACCCTTGATAACATGTGGCAGCGCAAACTGCGGATCGACGGTTATCGCGGCATCCAGATGCACCATGGAATCGGTGCGAAATCCGGTATAGGCGTTAAAGGCGTGATCAAGTGCCTCGACCGCGATCGGGTCATCGGTTGTAACAGAGTAGCCCCTTTGATCCTTCTGCATTCTGATTGGCCTCGTTCTTCTAGATCGGCATATCATCCGCCTAAATCGCGAACTCGTCCAATTTCCCGGCGTTGTTTAGTGGCGGATGAAGCGAGCTGTCAGTGAATACTTGTAAAGCACCATCAGAAAAGTCTTTAAGGCAACAAGCTGGTATATATCGATGCTGTAACGCAACCACGGCGTTCGATTTTCAGGTTGCGTCCACAGGAAAGATGACACGAATCTACCTGGCTCACTGGTGGTAATGGCTGCTATCTCGCTGCAGTATTGGCTGCTGGCATCGGAGTGTGATTCGAGGCCAGCGGTGATATACCCGAGGTACTCGGGCGTAGGATTCAGATTCGGCGTGGAACGATTAGTCTGATAGAAATACAGTGTCTCCCCGTCTTGTTCGACAACCGTGCGTCGGTATCTGTTGATGATCGGCACTACTTCGTAAAAATCCATGCGCGCGGCATCCCTGCCGGAGAGGGTGTACAAAAAGCCATACACGGATTCACCAGGTGCGTATTCAGCCGATGCGTACCCGCAGCCAACCCATGGCGCTGGATGGTCGAAGCGCAGACCATGGTCCTTGAGGGTGAAGTGCTTTACCGCGAGCGGAGTGATCCGGCGTTGCTTCATTACGGCGTCGCTGAGGTTGGCGCCGAAGGCCAGATACTGAACCTGTTCGGACCCGTGCCCAAACAGGCGTTTTATGTTACAGGCTTCAAACAGAAGCCTCCAGACAAGGTAACGAATCATGCTGCACCTGGGCTATTGCTAATCGTGGCACAATACTCAGTCACGTTATCGGGGTCAAATGTTGAGATTACGGCGTCGTCCCTGGAGGTGTCTTAACCTCCTCGAATCTATATTTCTTAAAACTGGCAACCAGCCAGTCGCGGAAATCCAAAAGAGTGTTACTCGGGCGGGTATCTTCAGGCGATACAAAATAATAACTGAAGCGGCCAGCAACAGGCTCGGGATTGGCATACTCGATTTTTCCTGTTTCGAGTTCTTCTTCCATCAGGTAATTAGCTACCAGGGCAATTCCCCTTCCCTGTAAAGCGGCGTTAAATGACTGGTGTTCGTCTGGAAGGACGATGTGCGGGATTGAGGGGTGGTCGATTCGATCAGCGGATACGAGGTCATCCCAGTGGATATGCTGGGCACTAATTCCTTTCGCATTATAGTGATGATCGATCAGACAGTTGTTGCCTGGTTCTGCAAGTGATTCGAGCTTGCCGTGCTCGGCCAAATATCCAGGGCTTGCCACTGCGTATACACGCGGATGAAACAGCAGCACGCTATCAAGACCTTCGAACTCGCCGTCACAGTATCGAATGGCAGCGTCAACCCCATCATTTTTAAAAGTTACCAGTTCGATGCTTTCGTCGATAGCAACCGTGATTTCTGGAAATGAATCATAAAATTTACCTAAATTAGGCAGCACCCACTTCACCGAAAATCCTGGCGACATTGAAATCGTAATCTTAGGTTGGGTCTCGGTTCCTGAAAATTTCCCTGCCGCGTTGGCAATGTTCATTAAAGCTTCCTGTACCACGGCAGCGAAAATTTCGCCATCTGCGGAGAGCTCGAAGGAGTTGGGGGTGCGCACGAATAGTTCGCGTCCGAGAGAATCTTCAAGGTTACGCAATTGCTGACTTACCGCACCCTGGCTGACACAAAGTTCCGCGGCAGCTTTACTCACGCTACCGTGCCTGGATACGACTTCAAATGCCCTCAGGGCGTTCATTGGCGGTAGTTTCATCGAGCGTCCCTATTAAATCTAATACGCCTATCTGAAATTCTGCATGTACAAATCCGGGTACGAGGACGATTATACGCACAACTGATTCAACAAGCCCAGCAGGGCCCGTTCACGAACAGGGGGAGATTTCATCATGCAGCGCTCAGATTTAAGCAAACTGATAAAGGATAATTCATTCCGCATAGCTCGTTTTTTTGGTAGCGTGCCATTCATGTCAAAAAGTTCAAGTCAGGATTCTGCTGTGGACCCCTGGGTCGATTCCCACACCGAACAACCCTTTAGTGGTGGCTATAACGAGGCTTTCGTTGTCCAGTTCTGGGCCAGCTACACGTTGAGATAACGAGGTTTCTTTTGCATCAATCCGGGAGCCTGGCAGGCAAGGCAATCGTCGTCGGCGCCAATGGCGGGATGGGCAAGGCGGTAGCGCTGGCGCTGGCGCAACAAGGGGTTGAACTGGCACTGATCGGCAGAAATGAACAGGCCATTACGACGCTGGCACAAGCCTGCACCGAAGCGGGCGGCAGAGCGTTTCCACTGGTTTGCGATATTGCCAGAACCGCGACCATCAAAAGCGTGGTTGCCGACGCAATCGAAGGGTTGGGCGGGTTGAATTACCTGATTAACTGTGCCGGGATATCGAAGGAGGGAAAGTTGCATGAAACGGATCTCGACGACTGTGATGCGATTCTTGACACAAATCTGCGCGCTCACCTTTATCTTGCTCGTTATGCTACCCCGGAGATAAACAAGAACCCCGGTGGTGCGGTGATAAAGATCGGCGCCGTTCATCACCCCTATTCAGGCGCAAGTACCTATCTCGCGGCAAACCTGGGTGGCGAGGGGCTTGCCGAGGCCCTGTTTGAAGACGTGCGTGAGTTTGGCACCAGGGTTTGCAATATCAAACCGGGATGGGTCAATACTCCGTTAGTGACATCGGAAGGCATCGATAAAGCCTTGATGATCCAACCGGAAGACATTGCCCAAACCGTCCTCTTCGTGCTGTCGATGCCGGGGACGGCATGCCCGACAGAGATTGTTATCCTGCCGCAGCGATCGCCCTATATCTAAACCGCAAAATGTGGGTCAGAGAGCAATTGTTTCTAATATTAGAAACAATTGCTCTCTGACCCGGATTGATGGATTGGATTGATTCCGAAAAAGCCTCAAGTTGCATTGTGATAACATGGCCGCATGAAACGACAGCTTGCAGCAATTCTCTATGCGGATGTGGCTGGTTACAGCCGTCTTACCGGGCAAAATGAGGATCAAACCCACCAGCTGCTCAATGCGGCGCTGACCATACTCACCGATTCTATTACCGCATCCGGTGGCTCTAAAGTGCATGAGGCCGGGGACGCCATACTGGCTGAATTCTCCAGTGTGACGGCGGCCGTCGATACTGCGTTCGAGTTTCAAAAATCGATGATTAGCTGGAAGTCGGATCTTCCAGAAGATGAACGTGTCAGGTTCAGGATAGGTATTCATATCGGTGAGGTAATGCGTGATCGAGACGACATCTATGGAGATGGCGTTAACATTGCCGCAAGAATCGAGGAAATTGCATCACCGGGCAGTTTATGCGTGTCGAGTGCCGTGGTTGACCAACTGGCAACCGGGAGCAAGTATCATTTTGACGATCTCGGATATCGCCATTTCAAAAACATCGACCGGCCAGTGCATGTTTACCAGTTACGGTCCTCTGATTTACTCGGCGGCAACCCTTTGCAGGATATCGAGCGACGCGTCGAGCACCAGCCGCTGTTTGATGATGCCTTTGAAAAACCACCCGTTACCACGGGGCGATGCGTGTGTGGCACGACCAGGTACGAGGTCACCCAGGAGGCTGTGGGTACTGGTTTTTGTCATTGCCGAATATGCCAGCGCAGCACGGGGGCCCCCGTGTTTGCATGGACGGCCTTTCCTGTTGATGCGGTAAAGTTTATCCAGGAAACACTCAAGTATCACAG
>Ga0209271_10000125_pt1 | contig 26899 bp, 32 predicted proteins | sample tdAd002_FD_187123 | JGI IMG/M metagenome (GOLD analysis project Ga0209271, IMG submission 187123) | Marine sediment microbial communities from the Atlantic coast under amendment with organic carbon and nitrate - tdAd00.2 (SPAdes)... | ecosystem: Environmental > Aquatic > Marine > Coastal >... | reverse complement strand
AAAAAATGCCCAAACAAATCCATAAAGATACCAGAAGGATACTAAAAATTAAATTTCGTTTTGAATAATTTTACTTTGGAAAATTTTATGAATTAATTTTTTTTTGTTTACAATAATAACAGAAAATTATTTTTTGCCGTCTATGAGTTTATCTTTATTAAAAAGAATAAAGCTAATAGAAAAAACTACAAGCATTGCAATTCCAGTTACAAATGCATAATTAAATCCAGTTCCAGGATGGTCCTGTTCATGGTATGTGTGAATGATAAAGGTAGCAATTAATAGAATTACGCCTAAAATTGTTAGTTTTTGATGTAATTCCATAAATTTGGATTAATTGATATGTATATGAATTTAGAAAATTTCATACCCTAAAGAATTTTTATTTTTCATCTTGCATTTCTGATAATTTTTTTATTACTTGTTCAAGTTCAGCCTTGTTATCATTAATGACTTGTTTTAAAACTTCAATTTCTTTTTTAATCTGCTCTAAATGAACATCATCAGATTCTGTAATTTTCTTTTCTAGATCATTTAATATTTGTAGATTATGTTGATTAATTTTTTCTAAATCTTTTTTGTATTTTTCTAATTTTTCATAAGGAGTCAAATTGTTTTCAGATGTTTCAGTTTCTTCGTTTAAAAGAAACCCAATTGAAATTACAGAAATTCCAATAACTAAAGCTGCAATAATGATGATATTTGGTTTCATAGTAAATCTAAATGGATTTTTTTTTGTTTGTAATTTAAAATTTCATTTAACTATTCTGAATTTCTTCTTTTTTACGCCTACGCATTATGAAAATTGCCACTGCAATAACAATAACAATTGGAATAATTATCATGATTGTGTTATCTTCAGAGTCATCATCATTTGAGGGCTCTTCTACAAAGATTGTAGTTTCATATGGCAGGAAAATTTCATCTCTCACATTATCCTTGTATCTTACAGTGATTTTTATTTCATGTTCGCCATAATTTGGTTCACCGTCAAACTCTATTGGAATGTTAAAGGGAACTGGGGCATCTATTTCTATTTCATCAATATATTGTGTTTGTTCTTTTATGTTTGAGTCTCCAAGGGGTTCAAGAGAAACGAAACTAAATAATGCATCTTCGTTTCCTTCATTAATTATCTCCCCAACTACCATTTGAGTATCTGATAATTCGATTACACGTATTCCATAGACTGAAAGATCTATGAGTCCTTTAATGTAAAAATCAACAATTTTGTCGACAGTATGAGAATCCCCATGTGCATTATAGTAGGAAATTGATAATGGAACTCGTAAAGTGTCTCCCTTTAGACTTTCAGGTACATAGACAGTTGCAGTAAGTTGTCTTGAGGACCTTGGCTCAATATTTCCAACATCCCAATTAGATTCTAAGATAACAACATTTTCCATATTGGTAGTTGAAGAGGCAGTTGATGCCATTTCTGTTTGAGTGTTACCTGAAACAATATCTACACTAGAAATTGGTGCTGAACCGTCATTTGAAATCTCAATAACCACATTGTTTGTTTTTAGAGATGTTAGGAATGGATCTAATGCCTTGACATTGATCAAACTATCTCCTGTAACTTTAAAAGTAAAATCAGAAAATGATGTTCTAACACCAGACTCTCTTAATCTTGAATAATCAACCTTGACTGTAGCAGGGTATTGTTGAATTTGGGAGTTTTCATCAAGATTTACAAAAAATGTCAAGTGGAAATTATCACCTGCAAGAGAATTAGAATCACTATCAGCAAGAATTACTGACCCTGGACCATCGGAGCCTGACAAACCATATGGTAATGATAATTGGCCTCTAATTCCTGTGATATCTTGTGTTCCTACATTTGCAAATACAACTGTAAATGGTGCATTCGAATCACCTGGTTCAACTTCAATTTTTTGATTTAAAGTTCCAAAATATGCATCAAGAAATTTTACGTCCCCAAAGTCTCGTTCAAATGGTGAATTTCCAAATCCACCAGAACTAATTTGCGCAAAGGAATTTTCCACTACAAAGGGAGTTATCAGTAGAACCGTTATTGAAAATATTATTTTTGAATTAATCATACTATTACCTCCAGTTTTTTAGTTTGTTCGCTACCTTCAAAGGCTTTACCATCTTTAATTGTAATAATTTTATCTACATCGCCAAAATGTTCTGGTTCGTGTGTTACAATAATGAAGGTTTGATTGAGTTTTTTTGCCATTGATTTCATTAGTTGAACAACATTATCAGAAGTAACTGAATCTAAATTCCCAGTTGGTTCGTCTGCTAAAACAATTGATGGATTATTAATTAATCCTCTAGCAATTGCTACTCTTTGAGCTTGTCCGCCAGAAATTTTATTTGCTCTCTTATTCATTTGAGGTTCTAATCCTACTGTTTTTAGAAGGTCTCTAGCATCTTTTTCAGCAGATTCATTTGTACCTCCAATTTGTCTTGGTAGTAAAACATTCTCTAAAACAGTAAGATCAGTAAGTAAATTTGAAAATTGAAAAATAAAACCTAATTTCTTGTTTCTAAAAGATGATATTTTGTTCTCGGTAAGTTTGGTGGTATCAACTCCATCTATGAAGACTTTGCCGTTTGTTGGACGATCTAAAAGCCCAATCATGTTGAGAAGTGTAGATTTACCTGATCCTGAACTTCCAACAATTAATACAAATTCTCCTTTTTCAATAGAAAATGAAGCATGATCCAATGCCTTCACTTGATTTTCACCGTATCCGTAAATTTTAGACAAATCACTTACTTCAAGTACTTTAGACAGTTCGCATCGCCTCCACTGGTAAAAGTTTTGTTGCTCTGTACGATGGATACAAAGAAGCAATAATTGCTAATGAAAATGACAACAAAGCAGTTTGAATTATTTTCTCCCAGTTGTAATTTACTTCTAAAGGAATGCTGTTCATGAATGACATCTTTGTCTCCTTGGCATAAATTGTATATCCTAAACCAGCAGCTGTACCTACCCCAGCACCGATTGCGCCAATAATCATCCCTTGGAAAATAAAAATGATTAGAATATCCTTGCGTTTTGCACCAATTGATCTCATAACTCCAATTTCTCTTGTTTTTCCATTTACAAGCATCATTTGAATAGTAACTATTGCAAATGCTGAGGACATCATACCAAAGTATCCAATCAAATTAATCATAGCGATTCCAGATCTAAATCCGGCTAATTGTTCTTCTGCTGATTCTTCTATTGTTTCAGCAATAAAATCATCATTTGGGTATGCAGCTAAAAAGAATTCTTTAACTTCAAAGGCTTTAGTGGGATCATTTAGCTTTACCATAAAGGAACCAGTTTCTCCTGATCTACCCATCATATCACGTAAAGTATCAATATGCATTACCACACTGTAATCCAACCCCTGACCCCCAGGGGATTTTACAATTCCAGCAACAGTGAATCTTCTAATTTGATCCTCACCTTTTCTGTCAACAATTAGCATCTTTAAACTATCACCAACTTGTGCATTATCAAGATCTGTTGCAACATTATTTCCTAAAACTACAGAATTTCGATTAAGAACATATGTTCCTTCAGCAACAGTTTCATGGGCAGTAGATGCTTTAACATCTCGTAATGGATCAACTCCAAGAACAGGAACTCTAGTTTCCTCAATCAGTTTTCCATTTTTTGTCATGTTAATTTCAGCCGAAGAAGATAACCTCGGTGTTGCTCCTTGAACAAATGGAATTCGCTCAAACCAATTTACCAAAGCTAAATCAGATTTATCGATATAGTCGGCTTCATCTGTTACAAGAATATCTCCATTTCGATAATTGCTAATGTCACGAACAATAGCATCAAACAAACCCTGAAAAATTACAAAATTAACATGAATTACTAAAATTCCAATCGTCACAGCTAATACGGCACCAATTAGACTGCCCTTTTTGTTAAAGAGCATTCTTTTAGCCAGACGTAATCTGTATTCCATTAATATTCTACTTTATGTCTGATATTTAATGTATTTGTTGTCTAGTGCCAATATAATAGACATTTTTATATGGAATTAGGTATATCTTTATCATATAGTGATGAGAAAGGTGCTAAATTGGACAATTTAGATATAAAAATTCTAAGTAGATTATTGAATAATTGTAGAGAATCAGATAGACAAATTGGTAAAGAATTAGGAATTTCTGGAGGTTCAGTTAGAGCACGAATTCGGAAAATGGTAGATACACAAATTATTGATAATTTTTCAATTAAGGTTGATCCTCCCGTCTTAGGGTTAGGTGTTTTGTACATTGTTGTATCAGGTCAAAACACTGAAGAAATTTTAGAGCAAATTAGCTTGGTAGGTAAACCATTTTTTATTGTTCCATGTGTAGGCGGTGTAACTGTTTGTGGAATTGTTGCAAAGGGAAATCTAGATGAAAAAATAGAACTTGCAAATAATTTAATGAAAGATGTCAGAGTATTATCAATTTTCGAAGCTGAAAATCCTGGATTCAATTCTAATTTAACTAAAACTGATCTGGAGATTTTAGAGCAATTAATGAAAGACCCTCAACAAAAAATTGAAAGTCTATCCAAAAAGACAAAATTTTCAACTAAAACTGTTACAAGATGTATAGAAAAATTTAATGAAAATGAAGGAATTCAGTTTACTTTAACTTATGATCCTACAAAAATTAAGGGATTTATTCCACATGCCATACTTACTTGGATTGAAGGAGACCTTAAGAAAACCTTGAAAAAAATGGAAAAAGAGTTTTCAGATTCATTTTTACAAATTCCATTTATTGCAAAAAATCAAATTGTATTATTTATGTACAGTAAAGATATTTACGAAATGGATGAGTTAACTCAAAAGGTAAGAAGAATAGATTATGTAAAATCAGCTGATTTGTTTATTCCTAAAAAAATAACTTTTCTTAATGAATGGCTAGAATCAGCAATAGCTGAATCAAAAAATTCGCCAACCCTACATCTTTTATATCAAACAAATTAAATATTATCACAATTTTAGTTTTGTATGAAAAAGAAAAAGATCTATGAAGGCAAAATTTTAGGTCTTAGTGTTTATGATGGAAAAATTGAAGGAAGAAAAGTAAAGCGAGAAATGATTGAGCATAGAGGTGCAGCTGCAATGTTAGCTTTTGATGAGAATAACAAGGTAATTCTGGTTAAACAACATCGCTTTCCCCATGGATATGTTTTGGAAATACCAGCAGGAACCCTAGAAAGGGGTGAAGATCCCCTAAAATGTGCATTTAGAGAATTAGAAGAAGAGACAGGCTATAGAGCAAAAAAAATGTCTTCTTTGATTACCTATTATCCCTCTATTGGCTACAATACAGAAGTCATTCATTGTTTTTTAGCCTCAGGACTAAAAAAAATCTCTGATTTGAGCCTAGATGATGATGAGATCTTATCAGTAGAGAAAATAGATTTAAAGAAATTACTGAGGATGATTAAGACTGGAAAAATTCAAGACTCCAAAACCATCTGTGCTGTTCTAACTTATGCGGCCAAGAAAAAATTATTTTAGTTATTTATTGTAAATAGGCTTGATAAGATCTACAACATCAGCCCATGATTTAGCAATTCTTTCAAACATATACACAAGGTCAAGAAAATCAATTGGAATTTGTTTTTTGTTTCCTATTGAAATTCTAAGTTTAGAAAGTTGATCTTGAAAATCTTTGTGAGATGCTGTTGCTTCTATTGCTAATTTTCTATCAGGTTTTGTAAAGGCATCAATAGATTTTTCTGCTAAACTACTAAAATTTTGAACAGTTAAAAATATTTTTTTTAAAAGTTCTTTGGATAAAGAAGAATCATAAACAAAATCTGCAAGTTCTACTATAGTATCCCCTGCATTTTCTAAAAGATTTGCAGCAACTCTATAATCTAAAATATCTATATTTTCAAGATTGAAAATATTTGCTAATCTTTTATCAACAAGTGTACTTCTGATCAAACGTACTAGAAGGAAATATTGACGATTAACTTCAACATCTCTTTTTGATAATGTTTGTAAATTTGATTTGTCATCAGAAATTAAACCATTTGATACATCATCATACATTCCAAGCGCAATAGAACTCATTCTTTTGAGAATTTTTTCTGGATTTAATGTAGCAGTATCTAAAAGAAATTGCATGTTAATTTTTGATGCATCTTCTTCGATGATTTCCATACCAACTAATCCTCTCATGGAATTTCTAATTTTTTCTCGGTCTTCTCCTGGAATAATTGATTTTGAATTTATTTGTATAATATCATACCCTAAAAGATAAGCTCCTGTGATGTTGGCAACAATGTTTTCTTCCTTAGATAAAGGGTATGAAATTTCAAGTTCTTTTGTTGGCCGGGTTTCTTTATTTGCAGAAATGGAGAGACTGTCTTGTCCAGTTTCTATTTCCACCTGACTGCTTTTATCTAGATTATTAGCATCAACCCATTCTTTTGGAAGAGAAACTAGAATACTACTTCCAATTTTTTGTAGCCGTCGAACAAATTTAGTCAATTTATACTAATATAATTAATTTAAGCCATATTCTTATATTTTATGTACAGTTTAAATTTAGATCAATGGAGGCGGTAGCATTTTGTCCTGCACATGTAACTGGATTCTTTAAAGCATTTGTTGAGGAAAACCAAGGCATTCCAGAAAAATTGGGTTCAATGGGGGCAGGATTTTCAATCAAAGAAGGCGTTACCACTAAAGTAATTATTTCATCTATAACTAATCAAAATTCAAAATACAAAATATCTACAAAGGGATTTCAATCTGATAAAACAGATGTTTCTGAATTTGTATTAAACGAATTTTTGAAATTAGGAAATTTTGAAAATGTTTTCTTTGATATTGAACATCAAATTTCAATTCCTGTTGGATATGGTTTAGGATCTAGTGGTGCTGTTGCTTTATCTCTATCATATGCTTTAGATCAAGTACTTGAAACAAAATTAAATAAATTTGAAATTGGTAAAATTGCGCATAATGCTGAAGTGGATTGTAAAACAGGATTAGGTGATGTTTTAGCATCATATCATGGAGGTTTTGAAATAAGAGTAAAACCAGGAGCTCCTGGCATTGGCCAAGTTGAAAAAATTGATACCAAAGATATTTCAGTTATAATGATATGTTTTTCACCTATATCTACAAACAAATTCATCCAAGAACAACTTTCTAAAATTAATGGTCTTGGAGGTAAAATGGTTAACAAATTACTTGAATCAAAAAATTATGATAAATTTCAAGATATGTCTTTGGAATTTGCAAGATATGTCGATGTAATGACTCCAAGGATGGAAAAACTAATTGAAGAATTAGCACATAATGGAATTAAAAGTGGAGTTGCACTTTTTGGGGAAACTGTATTTTCTATGGTACCAAAAGAATTAGAAGTTAAAGTTTTAGAGATTGTCAAGAAATATTCTGAAGGGAAAATAATCACATCGCAATTAGATGTTCAAGGTGCAAGAGTTCTTAAAAATTAAATGAATCTTAATGTCTTTAATTCCAAAATCTCATCCTAGAGCAAAATCATTGTTAATTCGTGAAAAGCTAGTATCTGGTTTTGATAGTGGATTGGTGGCAAAAGAAGGTCTCCTAGCCCAAGGGAGAGGAGAAGCTTTTGATTATTTACTAGGAGAAAAAACAGGAAAATCAGCAAAAACAGCAATCAGAGTCGCAGCAGCACAAATTTTGTTGGCTAAATTACCTGTGATTTCAGTAAACGGAAATATCGCTGCATTGTGCCCAAAGGAGATAGTAAGACTTTCCAAGCAAACAGGCTCAAAAATCGAAGTAAATCTCTTTTATTCAAATGAAAAACGAAAGAACGCCATATTCAAGGAACTTAAAAAAAATGGAGCAAAGGAAATTTTAGGCAAAAACCCTTCTTCAAGAGCCACTCTTTCAGGTATTGATTCGGCGAGAAGAATTGTAGATAAAAATGGGATATTTGCAGCAGATGTGGTAATTGTTCCTCTTGAAGATGGTGATAGAACCATGGCTCTAAGAAAAGCTGGAAAAATTGTTATTACTTTTGATCTAAATCCACTTTCAAGAACTTCACAAACTGCTAATATTACAATCGTTGATAATGTAACTCGAGCAATGGAATTGTTAATAAAAAATTGTAAAATATTATCAAAAAAAAATAAAAAGACTCTAGAGACTATCTTAAAGAATTTTAATAATAAAAAAAATCTTTCAGATAATATTAACGAAATTAAAAATAATTTAACAAAGAGGTCTCGTATTGCATAAATCAGTTCAAGATATAATCAATATGAAAAAAGATGAAAAGAAAATATCTGTAATTACAAGTTATGATTATACTTTGGCTTCATTATGTGACAAAGCTGGAATAGATGTACTTCTTGTAGGTGATAGCGCAGGAATGGTGATGCTCGGATATGAAAATACTATTCCAGTAACAATGGATCAAATGTGCATGTTTACAGAAGCTGTAAGTAGGGCAAGAGAAAATTCATTACTTGTATCTGATTTACCCTTTATGTCATATCAAGCAAGCATAGATGATGCTATAAAAAATTCTGGTAGATTAATTAAAGCTGGAGCTGATGCAGTAAAACTAGAAGGTGGTGCTCCTATGGCTGAAACAATCAGTGCCATTGTTGATGTTGGAATTCCAGTTATGGGTCATATTGGTTTACAACCTCAAACAACAATTTTGTCTCAAGGGTACAAAGTTCAGGGAAAAACAAAAAATACTGCATTGAAATTAATTGATGATGCAAAAGAGCTTGAAGAAGCTGGAGTTTTTAGTATTGCATTAGAAATGGTAAGTCATGAAGTAGCTGAGATAATTTCTGAAACTATTAGTGTTCCAACCATTGGAATCGGATCTGGAGTTGGATGTAATGGACAAGTCCTTGTAGTTCAAGATTTACTTGGAATGTACGATAAAATAAAACCAAAATTTGTAAAAAGGTACCTGAATTTATCTGAGGACATTGTAAAAGCAGTGGAAAATTACAAGAGCGACATTGAATTAGGCGTGTTTCCTTCCCAAGAAAACTGGTTTTCGATGGATGAGGATGAATTGAAAAAATTACGAGAAGAAATTGGTAGATAAAAAGAAAATTAGCTGGAAAAAGGATCACCCATCCTTAGATATTGTAAATTCATCAGGGGTTGAATTATCTGGTAAAAAAATTGTGCTTTGTGTAGCTGGTAGTGTTGCAGCATACAAAGCAATAGAATTGGCAAGATTGTTAATGCGACATGGGGCAAATGTTACATGTGTGACAAGTAGTGCTGTGACTAAACTGGTCCAACCAGATTATTTCAAATGGGCTACTGGAAATGAAGTGATTACAAAACTTACAGGAGAACTTGAGCACATTAGATTGGCTGATTATAATCAAGCTGATTTGATTGTTGTTTATCCGGCAACTGCAAATACACTTGGTAAATTGGCAAATGGAATTGATGATACTCCTGTTTCTACAGTTCTTACAGTAGGATTTGGATCCAAAATTCCAATTTTGCTGTGTCTTGCAATGCATGCATCAATGTATGATAATGTAGCAGTAAAGAAAAACATTGAGTTTTTGAAAAATAAAATTGATTTTCAAAAGCCTCAAATGATTGAAGGGAAAGCAAAAGCTCCAGAACCTGAAGATGTTTTGGATCATATTCTAAAAAAATATGGACTTTCATCAATTTTAAAAGATAAAAAAATATTGATGACTGCAGGACCTACAATCGAGTACATTGATCCTGTACGAGTGATTACAAATCAAAGTTCAGGGAAAACTGGAGTTTTATTAGCTTCTGAACTAATTTCTGCCGGATCCAAAGTAACTTTAGTTTATGGTCCAGGAATTGAGAAACCACCCAAAGGAGCTAAGGTAATCAAGGTTTTGACAAGTAAAGAAATGTTTGATGTGGTAAAACAAGAAATGAAAAAAAAGTTTGATGTGGTGATAATGGCTGCTGCCACGGCAGATTATACTCCAGAAAATCCAAGTAAAAAAAAGATAAAAAGTGACTCAGAAAGGATCAAAATTAGCCTCAAAAAGATACCAAAAATTATTGATCAAATAAAAAAATACCAAAAAAATGTAGTTTTAGTTGGTTTCAAGGCAGAAGTAAATCTCTCAAAAAATGATTTGATAAAAGTAGCCAAGCAGAAATTACAAGATTCAAAGGCAGATATGATTATTGCAAATGATATTGGCTCAACTAGATATAAAAAAAATCCTGAAAATAATGAAGTCTTTATTGTTGATTCAGGAAAAGTAAGATCATCAGGATGGAAAAAGAAACAAAAAATTGTAAAATTTATCAAAAAAGAGATTGAGAATAAATTGAAATGAAAAACTCAGAGCTCCGAAAACTTGTATCTGAACATAAAGAGATTACAAACAAATACACAAAAACTAAAAATAAAAAACTAAAAGAGAAACTAAAAGAAATTGAACATAGGTATTTTCATGAGACTGGTAGGTCCTTTTCATCTAATATCAAAGAGATTACATAAAATAGATCAAAATTTACAAAAAACTAAAAATGAAATTTAACCATACTGAATACAAAAAACGAAATATTACAATTTGGAATGAGGTAGCTCCTCGATATCATAAAAGATGGGCAAGTATTAACCAAGGACCATTTCAAAGTACTTCAAAATTGATTCAATGTTTAGATGTCAATAAAGGAGATAATGTGTTTGACCTTGCTTGTGGCACAGGAGTAGTTACAAAAAAAATTAAGCAAAAAGTAGGTAGAATGGGGTATGTTGTGGGTGGAGATACTTCAATTACCGCAATAAAGACTGCAAAAAAATGGGTTGGAGTTCAAACTAATTTAGATTTTGTAAATATGGATGCTGAGAATTTTAGCTTTTCTAAACAATTTGACATTATAACATGTCAGTATGCATTGTTCTTTTTTCCAAATGCTCAAAAAGCATTAAAAAATATTAAAAAAAATCTCAAAAAAACAGGCAAACTAGGCATAACTGTACATGGAGCAGCAGAAAAAGTTCCTTTTTTTAATAGCATTTTTGATGCAGTCACAAAATTTATCCCAGATTATTCTCCACCAGGATCTCCTGATTTAGATAGATTTGGAACAAAAACGTCTCTTAAAAAAGAGGTAAGAAAGGCGGGTTTTTCTAAGATTATGGTAAAAAATTATGTTTTCAAATTCAATCCAGGTACATTTGATGATTATTGGAGAAATTATCTTAGATATGTTGCAAAGCCATTAAAAGAAAAACTAGATACTCTTGATGGAATAAAAAGAAAAGAATTGAAAGATACAGTTAGAGAAAATGTAAAACCATACACTTTAAAAAATAAAAAAATAGAATTTCCTTGGGAAGTTTTAATTTTAACTGCAAAAAACTAGGAATAGAGAAAGAATGGTAAAAGAATCAAAAAAGAAAGAAGAAAAACCAAAAGAATCTCAGTTTAAGAAATTTCTTATTAAACGAGCTCCAGTTTACTTGGCAGCTATTGCAATAATAATTATCTTTATTGTTCCTGAATTAACAAAAGGGGATTTACAAAGTAGTTTTCCTGAAACACTAACAGATGAAGAAAAACTAGTGGTAGATGCTTTGATGGCATATAATGGTCCTAATGATGAAGGGTATAGTCTCATTGATGCAATATCAAATGAAATAAGTGAAGAATATCCAAATGAGAAAATTTATGAAAATAGAAAAACCAAGGTAAATGTTGTCGTCTCTAATGTAGAAAATGAAAAGTATCAAGTTGTTTTTGATTTTGAATCACATAAGAAAGACTTTCATTACAATTGGAATATTGACATGAAAACAGGAGACGTTAATGGGAATGATGAGGAATCGAATTACATTATTGATTTAGTTGATTTTTATGATTAGGTCATTTTTGAGCCTAAATTTGCAAAAAAGAAGTCTAAATTGTAACTAAATCTTTTGTAAATTTGTGCATGATAATTGGTTTTTGTTTTACAATCAATGAATCTTCAATTCTAATTCCAAATTTGTTTGGAATGTAAATTCCAGGTTCTACTGTAATTGCCATATTCTCTTTAAGTTGAGTGCCACTCCGATAAGAAACATTTGGTAGTTCGTGAACTTCTAATCCAATACCATGACCTGTAGAGTGGATAAAATATTTTCCATGATTTTTATCTTCAATGTATTTTCTACATGCAAAATCAATATCTTTAGTATTCACATTAGGTTTTACTGCTTTTAGTCCTAGCTTTTGTGATTCTTTAACAATTTCATAAGCTTCCATAGCTTGTTGGGAAATTTTTCCTATTGCAAATGTTCTTGTTGAATCTGACACATATCCTTTGTATCTTAAAGTTAGATCCACTACAATCAGATCTCCTTTTCTAAATTTTCTTTGAGTAACTTGAGCATGGGGTAAAGCACCATTAGGGCCTCCCGCTATGATAAGGGGGTTAAGAGTAGATTTGTAACCAGTATCAAACATTTGTTGTTCTATTGCATATGCCATCAATATTGATTGAAGTTCAGATTCTTTTTGACCTACTTTCATCTTTTTTGAGCAGATTTCAAACATTTCATCGATTATTTTTGAACCTTTTTTGAGAAGTTTGATCTCATTTTCATCTTTTATTATTCGAGAATTATAAAATGGTTCAGTAGATGATTTGATTTTAGGAATAGATTTTTTCAGTGAAGTCATTATGGAAAAATCATTGCAATCAGTACATACTTTATTTTTCTTGATTTTTGCAACTAGTGAGGAAATTAATCCAACTCCCCTCTCGCCGGTAATAACAGCACAATTTTTTGATTCTTCTTTTGCTCGTCCTACTTCAAGTTCAGGAGCAATAATTGTGGTATTTCCTCCTTTTTCCAATATTCCGATTGCCTCTCCCCAAAATCCAGTCAAATAAAATAGATTTTCAGGCTCAAATGTTACCAAGGTGTCACAGTCGATCTTTTTGGCAAATTTAAGGAGATTTTTTCTTCTTTCCTTCACAAAAATTTACTTGCTTTTCTCAATTTATGTATGATGCAAAGTTTGTATATACGAATTTGAGATTGGAAAATTATGGCAGATGAAAAGAAGAAAGTAGTTGCATTACTCTCCGGTGGACTAGATAGTCAACTTGCCGTAAGAATGATGCAAGAACAAGGTTTTGATGTTTCAGCTGTTGCAATAAAAACTCCATTTTGTGATTTTGATTGTGGAAGAGGATGTGGTTTTGAAATTAGAGAAAGAGCAGACGATCTAAATGTAAATCTAAAGACAGTTTATCTTGGAGATGAATATATTGAAATGCTAAAACATCCCAAATATGGTACGGGTGCAGGTTTCAATCCTTGTGTGGATTGTAGATCTATGATGTTTAAAGCTGCAGAAAAACACATGAAAGAAATTGGTGCAGAATTTATTATATCAGGAGAAGTTCTTGGACAAAGACCAATGAGTCAACATGCTCCTGCATTACGGACTATTGAAAAAGAGACAGGGCTTTTAGGAAAAATTGTAAGACCATTATCTGCTGCATTACTTCCTGAAACAGATCCTGAAAAGGATGGGCTAATCAAAAGAGAAAATCTTGGAATGATTAGAGGAAGAACTAGAAGAGCACAATTAGATATGGCAAAAAAATATGGAATTGAAAATCCTCCTAATGCTGGTGGTGGTTGTCTTTTAACTGATCCAGCTTTTGGATTACGTGCTAAAGATTTGTTTAGTCATATAGAGACACCAACCATAAATGATATTGATTTGTTAAAAATTGGAAGACAGTTTAGGTTAGATGAGGAAACAAAACTAGTAGTTGGAAGAAACAAAGATGAAAATGAAATGATAAAAGCAATTGCTTTGCCTAATGATATTTTGTTAGAGTCACGTGATCATATGGGGCCTGTATCGATTTTACGTGGAAAAAATGCTGATAAATTTATTGAATTTGCATCTTCTGTTACTCTAAGATATTCAGATGCCCCAACAGAGGAGAGGAGTTATGTAACTATTAACAAAGATGAGAAAAAAGATGAGATAATTGCAGAGCGTGCAACAGAAGAATCATACATTAAATTTAGAATCTAGGCGTGAAATTTTACCACTATTAATTAAAACTAAAGAAGAGTTTTTGAGGGAGTAGATCGCATTTTCATCAAGGATGCAAAAACAAGAAAATCCCACTTACTTGAAGGCAATCACTATCCGTGATGCAAGCGATGTTCATTCAATCAAAGAAGATATCAAAAAAGGAATGATTTTGATTTTAAGAGTAACTCCATTAGCTCAAAAAGATGTGGAACAACTTCGTAAAGTGGTTGAGGATTTGTACTCAATTGCAAAAACTGCTGATGCAGATATTGCAAGATTGGGAGAAGAAAGAATTATTGTTGCACCTTCTAGCATTAAGATCTGGAAGCCTGAATACGATCTAAAATAATTTTATTGCTTCTTGAACCTGAGGATAATGTGCAGGAATTCTATACATTCTTCTGATTTGCATTGCAAGATTTTCAGATTTTTTTCTTTCACCGTGGTTTACTAGTACTCTACGAAGTTTTGGTCTTAATCTTTGAACAAATGACATTAATTGATTATAATCACTATGTCCACTAAATCCATCTAATTTTTCCACACCACAATTTATGGTTACAACTTCAACTTTACCTTCTTTGCCAAGCATCGAAACTTGTTTTGAACCATCCAAAACTCTTCTGCCTAAGGTTCCATTAACTTGGTATGAGACAAACAATACTTTATTCTTTTTGTCAGGAGCAATATTCTTGAAATATTCTAAAACAGGTCCTCCTTCAAGCATTCCAGATGTTGCTAAAATAATACAAGGCGAATCTTCTCTTAGAGGTTCTTCTCTTGCATCAGCATGTTCAATGTTGGTGAAATATTCTGAATCAAATGGATTATCATCTGTTTCTAAGATTTTTTGTTTTAGTTCTCTTGCAAGGTATTCAGGATATGACTCATGGATTGCAGAGGCTTCTGAAATCATTCCTTCTGTAAAAACAGGTGCCTCTACCATCTCCCCAGATTTCATATAATGATCGATTACCATCATAATTTCCTGAGCACGACCTACAGCAGGAATAGGAATAAGGACTTTCCCTCCATCTGCCAGAGTATTATTTACTGCATTGATGAAGGAGGATTCTACTTCTTGTCTAGTTGGTTGGATGTCTTCTTTAAGACCATATGTGCTTTCAATTAAGAGAGTTTCAACCCTAGGGAAATTCCAGCTTGCAGCTTCAAATAATATACTTTTTCCAAATTTTATATCACCAGAATATACAAAGTTATGATCTCCATTTCCAATATGGAAATGACATAAAGCAGAACCAAGAATATGTCCAGCATTTGCTAGAACTAATTTAATGTCTGGAGAGATATCAGTTACTGTTCCATAAGGAAGAGTGATTGTTTGTTTCATTATTTGCTTAACGTCTCTTTCAGAATAAATTGGGTTTCTTCCTTGAGCTGCGGCAACCTTGATGGCATCTAATTGAATTAGATTCATCATAGGAAGAGTTGGTTCTGTACAATAAATTGGTCCTTTGTAACCATACTTACATAATGCAGGTAAGAATCCGGTATGATCCAAATGTGCATGTCCAATTACTATTGCATCAAGATCATCTAAAGTAATATTGAGTGAATCTAATCTAGGAAAAGCATCCATTGGAGATCTAGCCCCAGGATTAATTCCACAATCAATCAATATTTTACTTTCAGGAGTTGATAATAGCATAGAAGATCTACCTACTTGACCAAATCCTCCTAAAGTAAATAGAGAAACTTCTGATCTTTGGGATAATCTAGGTCTAAAAATTTCATCGCCTATCTCTTTTAGCTGTCTGTTTCTATCTACAGCGGATTGTTTTAGAGTGGCTTTGATTGTCTGGATTGTGCGAGAAGGTATGGTTGTTGCTTTTCGAACTCGTATCTTCCAACCTGTTTTTTCAGTTACGTCTGCATGATTGAATTCTTTTGCATTTCTTTGCAGTAACCAAGGCCTTTTTGCTTCTATTGAAACTTCGCCAGTAGCAGTATCAAAAATAGTTCCTTGAAGTTTAGCATCTTCAGGAACACATTCTGTTATAATTCGTCTAGCTTCATCTTCAGGTTTTCTTATTGATTCATCAGTTCGAATGACAATACGTTTTTTGATAATATTCACAAGATTTGAAATTGTTTCATTATGTTCTAAAAGGTAACGTGGAGAATTTGTATAAAGAGCAATTCTTGGTCCTTCATATTCTATTTTTGTAAGATTTGCTTCTTTAGGAATACTTTGCAGTATGGTTGCCATTATATTTTGGCTAGCAGGTAATTCTTTTTCTTGTAGTTTCCTTTGCATTAAATCACTAAAGTTTGATGAGAGATATTAATTCGTTAAATTTCTAAAGTTCAATGACTGCTTTCTTTTGTTCATCTGTTAAGAGACGGAATCCATCTTTATCCATTACTGCAATATTGATTCCATCACCAGTACCAATATTTCTTACAATTGCAGCTTTTACGGCTCTCAAAGCAACTTTTTTTGCTTCTTCTACTGTTAGGTCATCTCTATATTCTTCTTCAAGTAAACCATATGCAACAGGAGAACCACTTCCAGTTGTGACGTAGTTCTTTTCTTCTACTGAACCAAACATGTCAACATTAAACAATGCTGGACCGTTTGCATCATATCCTCCAATTAAGATATCTGCCATAAATGGATAACCACGATTTTGATGAAATATGAGTGAGCAAAGTCTACTAAGAGAGTGAATTGAGATCGGTCCATGTTTTTCTACTCTATGAAGATTTGAATGATAACGTAAAACGTCAACAATGTTCTGAGCATCAGCTACTCCTCCTGCCAAAGTCAAGCCTGCATGGAGGTCAATTTTTTGTATTTTCATTGTGTTGTTATTTGCTATAAAGTAACCAGCACTGGCTCTCATATCGGCACACAATACAACACCGTCTTTGGCTTTGATACCAACAGTGGTCGTTCCATGTAGAATTTTTTCTTCAACGTTATTTGACAAAAGATACACCTTTAGAGATAGTATACGTGGTATTCACCCTTTTAAATAACCTTCTGATGTCTTCAAATGATAAGTAGTGACAAAAAAGGAAAAACACATGCAATCACATACCATGGAATTACCAAGGCTGATTGTGGTAGGTGAAAATAACCTTAATGAATTTGGAGAATTTCTTTTTTCCTTGAACAAACCTAAAAAAATTTCATTAATTTCTGGAATTAATGTGAAAAAAATTCTAAAAAATAAAATTGAGAAATCATTAAAATTAAAAAAAATCAAATTTGTTTGGCATACATCAACAGATAATCAAATCAATACACTAAATCAAATTCAAAAAGATGTTAAAAAAGATTGTAGTGATATTGTTGCTGGAATTGGAGGAGGTCGATCAGTAGATACGGCTAAACTGGTTTCATTTAATCTAGATCTTCCTTTTGTAAGCGTTCCAACTGCAGCATCCCATGACGGGATGGCAAGTCCATTTGTTTCTGTAAAAAGTGATAAACCTCATTCAATTGTTGCATCTGCTCCATTAGGAGTTTTTGTTGACATTGATGTAATTAAAAAAGCTCCAACAAAGCTTTTGGCAAGTGGATGTGGGGATTTAATTGCCAATATTATTGCTGTAAAAGATTGGCAGTTGGGTCATGAAAAAACTGGTGAATATTACGGAATGTATTCTGCTGATTTAGCCATGATGAGCGCCAAAATAGTAATGGAGAATTCTAGTATGTATTCCAAAAAAGGATTAGATGCTAGAGTTATTGTTGAGGCTTTAATCAGTGCAGGTGTAGCATCATGTATTGCAGGTAGTAGTAGGCCTTGTTCTGGTGCAGAGCATCTTTTTTCTCATGCACTGGATAAAATTGCTCCAGGAAAAGGTCTTCATGGAGAAAAATGTGGAATTGGTTCTATAATGATTGCAAAATTACAGGGTCAAGATTGGAAAAAAATAGTTAAAACACTAAAAGAAGTAGGAGCCCCCACTACTGCAAAACAGATTGGTTTGAAAGAAAATGAAGTCATAAATGCATTAGTTATGGCACAAGAATTGAGACCTGAAAGATACACAATTCTAAAGGAAATTGAAATGACTGAAAGAAAAGCTATGAATTTAGCAAAAAGTACAAACGTTATTTGATTTAAGAAGCCTTTGGTTCAGGAGCTTTTTCTTCTTTAGCTTCTGGTTTTTTTGTTTGAGCTTGTTTGTTTTGATGAGTTTCAACAAAGTTGACTTTTTCTAAAGAGGGTACAAATTTGAAAATATCTAGTTGAATGAAATGTTTCATTATTTGAAGGCCATCTGCTCTAAGAATTTCTTCTGGAATGGAAATGTTTGCTTCTTTTTCTTTAATAGTAAATTCAATTTTTGAATTTTCTACTGGTAATCTATTTTGTAGTATTCCTTCAATTTTGTCATTTTCAGAATCTAGTGATTTGATGACATTTACTTCGTAAAGAATTGTTTTACCTGCATATCTATGATTATAATCAACTTGAACTCTACCTGATCCAATAAATCGTATTATTCCTCTTTTGTTATCAATTTCAATTGTATCACCAACAGAAACTTTTTCGGCATCTTCACCAAGTTTTCTTATTGGAATCATTCTAACCTTAGTTGAATCTCTTTCTCCAAATCCTTTCTCTGGTGTTACTTCAATGGTAAGTTTGTCAGAAACGGCAGTTTTTGTTAGAGCTTCATCTAATCCCTTTAGGACTGGATAAGAAACCTCTCCTATTGAAACTAGTTTTGGTTGGTATTTTACATCTGTTTCATGAATGGAATATTTTTTTGCATCTGCTTCTAAAGTTGTGTCAAAAACTTCTTCAGTATCTTTAACTTTAGCAGTGTAATCTATTAGTATCAAAGAACCTTTGTTGAAAGTCAATGTGATCGATCTTGAAATTCCTTATATTAAGTTAACATGAATTAAAGTTCTTTTAATTTCTCTTCTGCAGTTTTAAGACCTGCTTTAGCATCAGTTTCATATCCCATCATAGCTAGTGTTGATGAAATTGCAGAAATTGTTCTCATTACATGATATGGACTAACTTCACCCATACATCCAACTCTGAATACTTTGCCTTTTAGATCTCCAAATCCTCCAGCAACTAAAACTTTGAATTTTTGAGCTAATGTATCTCTAAATGTTTTATCTTGCAAACCATCCAAGTAGTTTAAAGCAACAATTGAAATTGAACGATCTTCTTCTTTTGCAAATGGCGTAAGTCCTATTGCACTTAGTCCAGAATAAAGAGCATCAGAACAAGTTTTGTGACGTTTGTAGACAGATTCTAATCCTTCTTCTAACATTATGGTTAATGCTTCTCTATATGCATAAAGCAAAGGCAATGCTGGAGTAAAGGGAGTATGTTTTGATTCTTCATAATATTTGAAGTATCTTGCTAAGTTAAAGTACATTGTTGCTGGTGGATTTTCTATCATGTATTTTTTAGCTTTGGGACTTACAGATATTGGAGAGATTCCAGGAGGTGCTGCAAGTGCCTTTTGTGCTCCTGTCATACAGACATCTATGTTCCATTTGTCAACTGGAAGTGCTACACCGCCCAATAATGAAACTGAATCTACTACATAGAAGGCGTCATTTCGTGAAGTTAAGTCTGATACTTTATCTAGATAATTTACCATTGTTCCTGTAGAAGTTTCGTTGTGAACAACATAGAATGCTTTTACATCTTTATTATTATCAAATGCTTCTTTTACTTGATCAAAGGTAGCATTTTGTCCTGGAGGAGTTTCAAGTTTTATTACATTTGCTCCTTGACCAGCAATTAATTGTGAAAGTCTGTTACTAAACTCCCCGTTTACAGGGATTATTACTTTATCATCTTTTTTAATTAGATTAACTACTCCTGCTTCAACTGCCCCAGTTCCAGATGCAGATAAGGCCACAATGTCATGTTGGGTTTGAAAAACTTGTTGAGTTTTCTCTACCACATCAGTGTATAATTCTACAAAATCATCACTACGGTGATTGATCATTGGTGCCAGCATTGCTCTCATAACTCGATTTGGTACATTTGTTGGACCAGGAAGCATTGATAGATATTCCAAATATTATCTCCAATGAGACACCATTTGGGGTTTATTTATAATTAGAGATTTTTTAGAATCTGTTTGGCATTAGTTTCATTCAGAAATTTTCTAGTTCCATCTGGAACATATTCTTCCCATGGCTGATCGCTGAGAATTAAATCTCGAATATTTGTTCCAGATAAAACATCTCTTTTAGTGAAGGGAATTGCCATTACTGAGGTGTCACGTTTTGAATAAAGATATTTTGTCATATCATCATTAGTAAAAACAATATCAAATTTTGGAACAATAGTATCAATATGTTCTACCCATTTTTTGTGATCCTCAAAATCTGGGATAAAGTAAATTTCAATTTTGTTTCTAATCGAGTCGTCAATAGAAGAAAGTATCATTTTTTTTCTTTCTTCAGCAGAGAAAGGATTGTTTTTTTGTGGAGGTTTGTTTGAACTCCCGAGACCAACCCATAATTTGTCAACTTTTGATAAAGCAAAATGTAAAGCTTCGAGATGGCCTCGATGAAAGGGCTGAAATCTTCCAATTAGTAGTCCATTCATACAAAAGGATTAGAAAATTCATTTTAAAAAACTATCATAAAGTGAATAATACAAGATAAAACATGGCATTTATCGAAATTGATGGATCCTTTGGAGAAGGAGGAGGGCAAGTTATCCGAACCGCAATCACTCTTTCCTGTATCATGAATCAATCTGTATTAATAGAAAATATTAGAAAAAATAGAAAAAACCCAGGTTTAAAACCTCAGCATCTTACAGCACTAAAAATTTTAAAGAAAATTTGTAATGCAAATCTGGATCCATTAAAAATTGGAGATACAAGTTTAAAATTTATTCCAAATAATATTCAAAGTCTTAATCTTAAAGAAGATGTTGGAACTGCTGGAAGTATTTCATTGATTATCCAAGTTTTAATTCCAATAATAGCTATTTGTAAAAAAACAATAAAACTTACAATTACTGGTGGAACAGATGTTCTTTGGAGTCCTACAATAGATTATACTCAAATTGTTTTAAAAGAAGCATTTGCAAGAATGGGAATTAATTTTACAATCAATATGATCAAAAGAGGTTATTATCCTAAAGGAGGAGGAATAATTGAATTAGAAGTAACACCTTCTGAAAAAATTAGTCCCGTTATTCTAAATAAACGGAAAACAAAAAATGTAAAATTAAGATGTACCTTTTCCAAATTACCAATTGAATTAATAAATAAACAGGTTAATGATATTGAAAGAAAACTTGTTGAAAATGATTTTACCGTTGAAAAACAAGTAATAGAAGAAACTGCTCTTGATTCAGGAGCTTCTCTAATGATTGATAGTATAGATAATGATTCTATTATTGGATTAGATTCTCTATTTAATAAAAAATCAAAGAAATTTGATTTAGATTTGGAAAAATTTATTCACAACAAGTATAGTGTAGATGAACATCTAGCCGATATGCTTGTTTTACCAGCAAGTCTGGCAAATGGAATGACTGTGTTTCAAGTAGATAATATTTCAAAGCATTTAGAAACAAACCTGTTTGTTGTATCCAAAATTACCGGTTGCAAATATGGAGTTGGAAAATTAAGGGACGGTTATGAAGTAAGAATTGAAGGGATTTCATACTCCGGCATCAAGTAATGCAGCAAAGAAAAGAATTGCGACAGATAACACTACTGTGATCTCGCCTAAAATGATAATTTTCTTTCTTAATTTTTGAATTTGTTGAATTGGCATTTGGTTGGACATAATTTGATCTTCAACGTCTTTTCGAATTACTCTAACATGTATTGCATATGTAATGATTAATGCAATTACTAAAACAATCTTAATGGTAAGAAACATTCCATAACTTGTTGCCATTAACAAATCAGGTTTACTTAAGAGCAAATGAGAATTGTACAATCCTGTTATCATTAGGATGATTAATGCTGGAACTGCAACTTTGTTGAATCTTTTTCCAACTTTAATCATAATTTGAATTCTTTCTTCTACTGTGGTTGTAATTGTTTTTAGTATAGGTGAAAATACGATTCCAATAAAAATAGAACCCCCAACCCAAATTGCAGCTGCAATAAGATGAATCCATGTAAGAATTGCTTGTTCTATTGGCACAAAATTTGATGAGTTGAATCAAATATTATGTATTTGGATCTTGACAACCTTTTTTAGTTGATAGAGATGTGCTATCATTGATTTGGCTCTTCAAAGTAAACTTTTAGTTTATGCAGCGATTGTAGGACTCTTAGCTTTAATGGGGGTAATCTTTTGGTATGGTAATCTAGATGCTCCAGAAATAGAACAAGTTGAAATTGAAATAACAGATGTGGAAGTTTTAAGCGTAAACAAAGTGGCTAGTACTGCAAAATTGACAGCAACATTTCTTGTAAAAAATCCTAGTGATACAACATTTACAGTTTCAGTGATTAGTTATGAATTATATGCAGATGGAACATTATTGGGTTCTGGACAATATTCAACTGCAGATGTAGCAATGCCTGGAAGAGCAATATTTAGTTCCGGAGCAGAAATTCCGTTAAAAAATACATTTGAACTTGAAAAATCAGAAATAAGTGATGAAATCTATCAGAAAGTTTTGGATGAGGATATCAATAGTTTCAGAGCTGAGGGCGTCATTACAGCAGAAAGCGCTTGGAGTACAATTGAAAAGGAATTTGATACTTCTACATAAAAAAAGTGGGCCGAGTGAGATTCGAACTCACGATCACCGCCGTGTCGAGGCGGTATCCTAACCAGCTAGACTACCGGCCCAATGAAAAACAAGACTAGTTGCAGACATTATTAACGTTTAACAAATGATTGGTGGAATAAAAGTAAAGATGACTGAAGAATTCACTAGTGAGGAAAAAACTGGCTTGTATAAGGCAATTCACTCTAGAAGAGACGTTAGATCACACTTTACCTCTAGACAAATAGAAGGTGAGATTTTATCTAAAATTCTAAATGCTGCACATCATGCACCTTCAGTTGGTTTCTCGCAACCATGGAATTTTATCTTGATTAAAGATTCTCAAACAAAAGCTAGAATCAAGGAGTCCTTTGAGAAGGAAAAAGAAAGTTCTTCTCAATTAATTGAAGATCCTAAAAGATCAAAATACCTTTCATTTAAGCTCGAAGGGATTTTAGAATCTCCTGTAAATCTTTGTGTAACTTATGATCCTTCAAAATTTGGTCCTTTTGTAATTGGACGATCAAGTATTCCAGAGGCTGGATTGTACAGTGTATGTTGTGCTATTCAAAATCTTTGGCTTGCGGCAAGAACAGAAGGTGTGGGCCTTGGTTGGGTAAGTATCCTTTCAAATGATGTTCTAAAAGAAGTGTTAGATTTGCCAAATCATGTAATTCCTGTTGCATATTTGTGCTTAGGATATGTAGATGAGTTTGCAACAAAGCCTGACTTGGAAACTGCTGGATGGCTTCCAAGGCTTGGTCTAAAGGACGTGATATTTTTTGAAAAATGGGAAGACAAGGAAAATTTAAGCTGGAAAGACATACAAAATATTATCAAAACCAATCCTGATTACGCTTAAATAATTACAAGTATTTTTTTTGCTGGGCTGGTGGCGCAGAGTCAATTAGACGCGAAACATGGATAGCGTGGTAGCCTCCTAAGTTACAGGTCGAGGGATCGAAGCCCTCCCAGCCCGTTTTTAAAATTTAAAAAAATTGTTGCGGTTTAAATATAAAGATAATTTTGGAAGGTTATGAAAGTCGTAGTAATTTCAGCTAGTCCTAGAAAAAATGCCAATACTCAATTAATTATGAAACATGTTTTTGAATATACCAAATCAAAAGACGTAGATGTTAAATTCATTAATCTTTCTGAAGGTCAAATTGAATGTTACAGAGGACCTGAAGAAGAGTACAACGAAGCTACAAAAAATGCAACCAGAGACATTATGGATGCAGATGTATGGTTAATTGGATCTCCAATTTATAATTCATTTTTTAGTTCAGCATTAAAAAATTTGTTTGAATATGTTAATTATAAAAATACAGAAGGAAAAGTTGCCGGTATGGCCATACTGGCAGCAGGTAATATTGGATTTATTGACGTTCAGACTTTGATAACTCAACTATTGTCATATTTTCGAGTGGTTACTAACCCTAAAGCAGTATTTTTGACCGTAGATTCAATATCTAATAATGTCTTATCTGATGAATCTGCAAAAGAGAGACTAAATGAGATGGTGGATGGAACACTTGGGATGGCAACTAAGCTTCAAAATTAGATTCAAAATACAATATCTTATAAAAAATTAGCACTGTTTTCATTAAAAAAATTTTTATAATTTGTTTTAAGTTGAAAAACTCGTTTAAAGGAAAAATTCCTAATTTTCAAATTATAATTAATTCATATAATTTCTGTTTATGGCTGAATTTGGTCGTGAAAATATTGAAATCATTAAGATACAAGTGAAAATTTAGTAAAATTTACAAATAATTTTTCTGGGTATCTTTTGAAAATTTTCTTTTATACATAAAAAACACATTTCATTTGAAATTAAAAAAATGTAAGAGTCAAATATTATTATGATATAGAAATTATGTAGATGAGTGTAAAAAAAGATCCAACCGAATTATGTTCATGTAAGTGTCATTTTGGTGGGGCTGTTAGTTGTCCTGGATGTAAAGGAAATCATGGGATAGTTTGTTGTCATTGTAAAGATTAATACTATTTTTTTGATTTTGATGCTAACATCTTAAGATTTGCAAGTTCAGTCTTTAAAGATTCAATTTGCACCAAAGTTTGTAAATTTGAAATTTCTTGATTTAATCTCTCAATCTCATCGTCTTTTATTTTTACACTTTCTTTTAGAGAATTTAGATCTTCAGTTAATTCCGTTTTTGCTTCTTTAATTTCACTTTGACTTGCACGTTTTCCATCTGCTGTATAAAATTGGGAAACTTGTTGAGATTTATTCAAGCTTTTTTTTTCGTGTGTGATTTGAGATGAATGATGGTGTGTGTAGTCAGTACTCTTTTGAGAAATCCAACAAGTGAATGTTAGAAACCACATAATTGGAACTGCCATGATAAACACAAAATTCAGAATGGGGGCAAAGTCTACGAAAATTGGCCACAAACCTGTAAGTATTGCTGCAAAAACTCCTGTCACTAAAGTAGCTAAATGGTTTCCTACATAGCCCATTATTTATTCAGAAAATTTCATCGCTTATAACAGTAATGCTAGAAATCAATGAATGATAATAATTAAAAAGAAAAAAGAGCCGAATTTATTCGTCTTCTTCAGGAGTAGTTTTAGGCATGTCAGATTGCAAGATCTGGATTTTTTGTAATAATTCAGTTCTAAGATCTCTTGCTACTCTTCTAACAGTTGGTCGTGGTACTCCAAGTTCATCTACTACTTTGGTATAGATGTCTTGTTTGTCAGTTACTCCTTTGTCTAAATAAGAATTAATTGCTTCTTTAATGATCGTGCTCTGATTTGTACGATTCAACGAATTTTTATTTTATTCGTTCTATATAACACTATAACTTGTAAAATTAGAATTAAATTTTTTTAATATATTTTTGACAATTTAGAATAATACAAATTTGTTTATGAAAGTTTTATCTCAACTAAAAATTATAATTTTTTTAACGAATTACGTATTAACATTTGAAAAAATTTCATTTTAAAATAATCATCTTTAATAATTATTGAAAATTTCTACACAAAAGACTCTTAAGGTGATACGATAGAAAATCGTTATTGAGTAATATTACTATTGATACAAATTTTGGAAAAATTTCTTTTAAATTACTACCTGAGTTGGCTCCAGAGACAGTTAGGAATTTTGAAAAATTAGCCAAGGATGGATTTTACGATGGAACTCTATTTCACAGAGTTATTCCAGGATTTATGATTCAAGGCGGGGACCCAAACACCAAAGGAGGAGATAAAGGCAGTTGGGGAACTGGAGGTCCTGGTTATTCTATCAAGGCTGAATTTAATTCAAGATCTCATTTGCGTGGTATTGTTTCTATGGCAAGATCACAAGATCCAGATAGTGCGGGGTCACAATTTTTTATCGTAACAACTGATAGTACATTTTTAGATAGACAATATACGGTCTTTGGGGAAGTAACTGAAGGAATGGATATTGCAGATAAGATTGTGAATTTGCAAAAGGATGGTAATGATTGTCCTTTAGAAGAGGCTAAAATGCTTCATGTAACAGTGGAATAGATGAATATTTACTCGGTTATTTTTTTAATAATTTTTTCAATAATTATCTTTGTCCCTATAGCAAACGCTCAGACTTTAAACGAAAAATCAAATCAGAAATCAATTCAAGTAACAATCAGTTTAACAGAAGAAATGCATGTCATTCATGTAGTTAAGACTCTAGATGTCCCTAGCCAAATAGATTTGATTGATGGTACAATATCAAATCTTTCAGTTAAAGATCAAGAAGGTGATGACGTACAATATGGTACAATAAGTGATGATAATTCTTTAATGATCCTTCCATCAAATAAAGAAGTAATAATAGAATATGATCTTGGAGATAAATTAATTCTAAAAGATAATGTTTGGACTCTAGATTTTCTTTATTTAGATAAGGTATCTTTTATTTTTCCTCAACAAGTAGACATTATTTTTGTAGATTCTAAACCTGCATATCTTGGTGAAAAAAAAGGAATTCTATGTCATGGTTGCCAAATGATTTTAGAGTATTCTTTAGATGAACCAAAATTATTTGAAAATATAAAAATGCAAGATAGAGAATATTTGATTGAAATTAGAACTTGGGCGGAAATAAGTCAATTTAGTTTTGATCCGGCTTTAAAAGGAATCAATTTTCAAATAACAG
>Ga0209271_10000118_pt1 | contig 27914 bp, 28 predicted proteins | sample tdAd002_FD_187123 | JGI IMG/M metagenome (GOLD analysis project Ga0209271, IMG submission 187123) | Marine sediment microbial communities from the Atlantic coast under amendment with organic carbon and nitrate - tdAd00.2 (SPAdes)... | ecosystem: Environmental > Aquatic > Marine > Coastal >... | reverse complement strand
CGCTCGAGACTAAACCTGGATCGGAGTCTGAACCCGAGCCGGTAACGCAGCCGATTGCGGACGATGCTTCCGCCGATACTAATAATGATGGCAGGGTAAGCAGGCGCGAAAAAGAGGAACAGCGTAAAGAACGACGCAAGAAAAAGCGTGAAAAGGCGGAAGCTGCTGAGGGGAATAAGGAGTAATACTACCATTGACGCTTCAAGCCCGAGTGGCTGTCCCCGGTCGTTCCTCGTCCCTGATTATCTGGTTGTGAGAGACTGTTTCCTCCACAGGAGACGCTGAAACACGCCTGTCAGGCAGCTGCAAACGGCTCGGAACAAACCCTCGCTCCTCACAGTAAAGTAAGCATATATGTCACCATTTATCTATTCAGCTTTCTACGCTTCGAATGGTGGAATGCTCCGATTCAAATTATCTCAAGGATAAATTGATTGGGGTGAATAGAAGAGTTGGGATAGACTGGAAACTAACCTTGGAACTGTATTCTCGGATTATCCCTTCTGCAAATATGAAATCTCATGAATCGGAAACTATAGAGCGAGCTGCAATGGAGGATTTGCACGACGCGGCTGACCAGGATGACATCAGAGAAATTGGTTTAATGAGACTAACTGTGAATTCGTCACTTATCTCGGTTGCCCGGAATCTCCCGGACACGGCAATCGTAGTGAACCGGGTCCTGGGACTAGGATTGTCCGCGCCAGCGTCCCAAGAGGAGATCAAGACTATCATTTCAACCTATAGCGACAACGAAGTAGCCCAGTATTTTGTTCAGTTGCACCCTGATGCCAGCCCAACGGAAATCTCCGAGTGGATGAGATATGAAGGCTTGAAACCCGATCGCGGTTGGCAAAAATTTTCACGTAACCCTGTCAAGGTTGAAGATCGTCAAACGAACCTGACGGTGCGTGAGATTGGACCGGAATATGGACCTGCCTTTGGCGAGATTATTTGTAGTGCCTTCGATTTGGGCGATAAAGCCATACCCTGGCTTGCAAAATTACCTGGTCGCAAAGATTGGCATATTTTTATGAGTTTTGACGGAGATAAACCGGCAGGGGTTGGAGCCTTGTTTGTTCGAAGTGGTTATGGTTGGACGGACTACGGTGCCACGTCACCCGAATTTCGCCGACTGGGAAGCCAGGGGGCAGTGATGGCTGCTCGTTTGAATCGCGCCATTGAATTAGGCTGCCAGAAAATTTTCTGCTGTACCGGCGTGAGCGTGCCGGGCGACCCGCAACACTCCTACAATAATATTTTGAAAGCCGGGTTCAAAGAGGACTACGTCAGGGAGAATTACGTACCATCGTGAAATGGTTTGATCTACGAAATATTTTGTAGACGGTGCCCTGATATTAGTTGGCAGCGACCTGGAGTTCTGAGTTTGGCGGCATAAAGTGACGCCTGGGTAATTAGTTTAGTAGTTCAGATAAGGGCTTGTTTGTTATCATGCCCGGGGAATTTAATGGAGAATAGCGCTTATGAAAAATACCTTTTCACGGTTTGAAGTCAATCCGGCCGCTGGAATGCTGCCTTCAAACTTTACCTCGCCAGATGCGTTTACCACCAACGATAAAACGGAAACGAACCACTTTTATTTTGCCACCGATGACGAAAGTGTTTTAACCGGTGTGTGGGAATGTGCGCCCTGTAAGGAAGTATTCGATCCATATCCTGTGCACGAGATGATGACGATATTATCGGGTTCGGTCACCTTGACCAATACCGACGATGGCAATTCTGAAACCTTTACTGCTGGTGATACCTTTTTTGTCGCCAAAGGTACGCGTTGCACCTGGGAGATCACCGAGACCTTGCGCAAGTATTATTTTATTGCTGCCTGACGCCAATCACCATAGCGCGTCCCGATAAATCTTAACTTCAGGCGAAGTTAGCAAATTTTAAGGAGTACCAAAATATGCCGATTTCTCATCAGCAGGCAAGCCAACACGCAGCCGCCTATACAAAAGCCTGGTGTGAGCACGATGCCGAAGCAGTGGCATCTTTGTATTCGAGTGATTCTGCCGGAATTATTATCAACGACGGTGAGCCCTGGGTCGGTCGATCCGGAGTTGCAGAAATGGCGCGCGGGTTTATCGCTGCCTTTCCAGATATGGTTTTATACATGGATTATTTTCATTCGTCGGGCACCCATTCGGTATTTCACTGGACGCTGGAGGGTCACAACACTGGCGCCGGTGGGAGCGGGAACTTTGTTCGAATTCCGGGGTGGGAATACTGGCGCTACAGTGACGATGGACTAGTCGCCGCCTCGCTGGGTCATTTTGATGCCGAAGATTATGCAAGACAATTAAACGGAGCTTAACAACCATGTTCTTTAGATTTTCGTAAAAGCGGTAGTTGTTAGGGGTTGTTAGGTGTCGCTGATTTATGGAGCCTGAGAGCCTGCTTTTCCCATAGCCGATGCTGAAAAGTGATATCTGGGCTTCTTAGTTCAACAATGGACATTGAATCTCTCAGGTCGGCAAAACGATCAATAAACCGCGACTGAAGGTTCCAGAGTGTTAGTCGTAACGCCACGCACCATGCCCTCGGTGTTGTAAGTCATCACAAAATTGCCATCACCATCATGACGTGTTCAAGCTTGTCCATGACCAACCTGGCTGCAATGATCGGGTTTCGCATGGCCGTTACTGCCGCCACTGCATCAGACTACTTCAGTGATTCCAGGCGTTTACGTGTGCCGATATCGGTCCAGTTACCGTGAAACAGTTCACCCGTAACCTGTTGTTTTGCCGCAGCTGAAAACAGTAACGGTGCGAGTGACTGCTTACCCGGCGCTAATCCCTGGAAGAAACTGCAATGGTATTGCGCTATGCCGCTGAAGGTGTAGCGTGGCGAGCCTTCGGTGCCGAGCCTGGAATCGTTGAGAGTAAAATCCCCGTCCGCATGGTGTGGCGGATTTTCCACCAGCACCAGGTGAGCCATGCTTTCGTGCTGCCGCAGGTGGGCAAAATCGTAGTCGGTAAATATGTCCGAATTAACGACAATAAAACGCTCTCCCAGTAACGTTAACGCCTGCTGTATTCCACCCGCCGTCTCCAGCGCCTCGGGCTCCTCGCTATACTCGATCGACAGGCCGAAATCCGTACCGTTACCAAGCAGGTCGCGAATCTGATTTCCCAACCAGCTGAGATTGATGACTATCTCAGTAAAACCTGCCCTGGACAGAGCTTCAAGATGATGCACGATGAGCGGTTTACCCCGGACTACGAGCAAGGGTTTCGGTGTAGCATCTGTCAACGGACGCAAGCGTTCACCCCTTCCGGCGGCTAGTATCATCGCTTTCATGGCATGGCTTTCATGGCTTGTTCACGATGATAAAAGCGCGCTCATCCGCAGCTTCAATCCAAGTTGCTCGATCATCGAGAATAACCCCACCATTGACATTTCATCGGCACTGATCTGGCGCAAATACTCCAGTGTGCGCGGTATATCTTTAAGATAGCCCGATTTCCCGTCGCGTATCTCGAGGCGTGAAAAGATCCCAATGGCCTTCAGGTGACGCTGTATTCCCATCAGGTTGAACCAGCGTATGAACTGTGCGGCCTTGACGCCGACCAGGTCATTGACCCGCGCAAGTTCGTAGTAGTCGAGCGCAAGTTGATCGACGCGTATCGGCGGCCAGTCGATGTAACAATCCCGCAACAGCGACACCAGGTCGTAAGTAAACGGGCCTTTCACCGCATCCTGAAAATCGAGAATTCCCGGATTGCCGGTTTCGAGTTTCATCAGGTTACGTGAATGGTAGTCCCGGTGCACAAACACCTGCGGCTGTGCCAACGCGTTTTCGACCAGGACCTGCTTGATCGATTGCCAGTTCGCCTGCTGCTCCGGATCGAGTGAAACGCCGAGTAACTTGCCGAGGAACCAGTCATGAAACAGATCCATTTCCCGGTTCAACAACGCTGCATCGTAAAGCGGTAAATCAGCGGCATCGATACGGGTCTGCATCAGCAACAGGGCCGCTAGCGCATCCCCGTATAACGACCCTTCACTTTCAGGACTGAGCTGCGACAGGTAATCGTTGCCACCAAAATCAGTCAGCACAAGGAATCCTTCGGCTGGGTTTTGGGCAATGATTTCAGGTGCGCTCAAACCGGCATCGCGGAGTTTCCGCGCCACCGCGATGAACTGCTCACAGGGTTCCTTCTCCGGCGGTGCATCCATTATAATCAGCGATTCAGCTGCGGTTTCGAGGCGTAGGTAGGATCGAAAACTGGCGTCCTCGGAAGCGGGGCTCAAGCGATAATCCCGGTAACCGAGCTGATCCAGCCAATGATTTAATTGTGTTGCTCTGTCACTCATATTGCAGTTACGGCTGCGATTCTGTTAAAAGGCCGGTATTATCCGGTTTTTAATCATACAAACGCAATAGACCAGATGAGCGCAATTGAAAACCTGCTCCAGGTAATGAAGGAATTACGCCACCCTGACGACGGCTGCCCCTGGGATATTCGTCAGACCAGCGCTTCGATCGCTGGTCACACGCTTGATGAAACCCATGAAGTGCTCGATGCAATCGAGCGTGACGACACCGAGAACCTGAAGGAGGAACTCGGCGACCTGTTGTTCAACATCGTGTTTCACGCGCGTATCGCCGAAGAACAGGATAAATTCAATTTTGACGATGTCGCCCAGGGGATAACCGACAAAATGCAGCGTCGCCATCCGCATGTTTTCGGCGCCACGCGCGAGCAGAAGTTCAGCGATGAAACCTTGTCGCAGCAGTGGCAGGCACACAAGCAAGCGGAAAAATCAGGCCGTGAAGAACCCGGTATGAGCAGTGATTCAGGCTCGAACTCGGCCATGTATCGGGCCCGCCAGATTCAAAAGGATGCCGCCAGATTTGGCTTCGACTGGCCTGATATAAACCCGGTCTTCGACAAGCTGGAAGAAGAACTGGCGGAATTAAAGCAAGCCTTCAGCAGCGGCGACAAGGACGCGATCAGCGACGAGCTCGGCGACCTGTTGTTTGTCTGCATCAATCTCGCGCGCCACGCGAAGGTCAACGCCGAAATGTCGCTGCGCAATACCAACCAGAAATTCCTGCGTCGTTTCGCCTACGTGCGACAGCAGATGCAGGCAGCCGGTATCGAAATGGATCAGCGGCAGCTCGAGGTGATGGAAAAATTCTGGCAGGAATCCAAGACCACGGTCGGGTAACAGGCAAGATATGGCAAAAAGCAGGCTACAAACCGAACAGCGAATTCTCGATGCCGTGGGCACGATTTTACTCGAACATGGCTATACCGCGGTTGGAATTAACGCCATCGCACGCCAGGCGGGTTGCGACAAGGTGTTGATTTACAGGTATTTTGGAGGACTCAACGAACTACTATTGGCGTTTGCTGAAACCGCTACCCTGTGGTGGGAAGTGGATGAAATTATTAGTGAAACAGCTGCCGAATGCACCGAAATTGCACTGCCCGACTATTTACAGACCTTGCTCAATCGCTACGTCACAGCGCTGGAGTCGCGTCCCCTGGCCCTTGAAATCATGGCCTGGGAAATGTCTGCGCAAAATAATCTGACCAACACCCTGGCGCGCATCCGCGGCGAGCGCGGCATGGAACTGGTAAAACGTATCCGCGCCTTTTACCAGCAACCAAACATCGATATCGGTGGCATTCTCGGTGTTTTCGGAGCGGCGATTAATTACCTGATAATTCGCACCCGCAAACAATCGCAACAGTATAAAAAAGAGGAATGGTGGCGTCTGCAACAAACCATCGCCAAGTTGCTACAGGCATATGCCGATTAAAGTTCCCGATGTCTTACGCCTTGCCGACATCGATGCCAATGAAATAGTCAAACTGTTGGCCCGCTTCGGCCTGCAATTTCGACATTGCACCGATCAGGAACCCATCCCGGGAAGCTACTGGGGCGATGAAGAAGCCGGCTTGAAGACCAACAACCTGTATGCCCGCGACGATACGCCGCTGCATTCCATCCTGCACGAAGCCTGCCACTACATCTGCCTGAATCCAGTGCGCCGTCAGTTACTTGATACCGATGCCGGCAGCGATGACGCCGAGGAAAACGCGGTTTGTTACCTGCAAATCCTGCTCGCCGATGAGATCGAAAGCCTGGGGCGTGAACGTATGTTCAGCGATATGGATAGCTGGGGTTACAGCTTCCGACTGGGCTCGAGCCGGGCCTGGTTCGAAGCTGATGCCCAGGATGCGCAGGACTGGCTGATTGCCCATAATTTACTCGGTGCCGGGCAACGCCCGCGATTAACGCTGCGACAGACGCCTGGAGGGCGGGCTTAAGGCAGAATAAAGAATCACCATTTCCCTGTTTTTGTCCCATTTTGCCGCTAAAGATTTGGCTCCAATGACCGATATACCTGTATGAGCAGAATTAAAATACTGTTCTAAATTCAAATTTTTTCGATCATAGGTCAGCAGGCAGGAGCATCTGGGTGGACATCGCAACAATTGTTGGATTCATACTGGCGTATATCATACTTTCCGTGGCCATAATGCTGGGTGGCCCCTTCCATCTGTTTGTCAACGCACCCTCGCTGCTGATCGTGGTTGGTGGAACCTTCGCGGTAACGCTGATGCGCGTCACCCTGGGAAATTTTCTCGACTCCTTCAAGATTGGCCTGAAAGGTTTCTTTTATAAACTCGATGCGCCACAACACCTGATCGACGAGTCGGTCGAACTCGCCAATGTCGCGCGCAAGGAAGGCATTCTGGCCCTCGAAGGCCGCGAAATAGGCAATGGTTTCCTGGAGCGTGGGATCGGTTTGTGCATCGATGGTCATGCTCCCGAAGTAGTCAAGGGGCTGCTTGCGAAAGACATCAATATGTCCATCGAACGCCGCACCGTTGGCGGAAAAGCTGATCCTCATTAGCGGCTACGAAAGGCTCAACAAGGACTTGATCCTGGAATCGATTGGCGGCATCCAGGAAGGCACCAATCCGCGTGTATTAAAACAGTTACTCAACGCCTACCTGCCGGAAAGCAAGCGCCAGGAAGACGAGTAGGAACGCTCGATGAGTGAAAAATGCGATTGCCCAGAAAAAAGCGCAACGCGAAGCCCAGGCTGAAGCCGAAGAATTGCAGGATGAACTATCAGCAGCGATTGGTGACGGTTTGCTCGAAATCGAAGCCTATAACGACCGGGTATTGATTCGAATCCGCGAACGTGGTTCGTTCGGCTCGGGTCATGCGGAACTCAAACAGGAATTCCTGCCCATATTGAAATTAATCGCAGATGTACTCAATCAGCGTGACGGACTCTTCATTGTTGCCGGGCACACCGATGACATCCCAATCAAAACCAAACGCTTCCGTTCCAACTGGGATTTGTCTGCGGCGCGGGCTGCCAGCGTAGTTCATTATTTCATTCAGCAAGGCGATGTCGATCCCGAGCGCATGGAAATCAGGGCGCTGGCCAACAACGAACCCTTAGTGCCCAATGACAGCTGGGAGAACCGCGCCAGGAACCGACGCGTCGAGATCAGCGTATTACATGGCAATCCGCACGCGATCGCAGGCGATTCACCCGCGCCGAACGTTGATTACGTTGACCAACCGGACAGCTAGACCAGGGTCATGGCAGACGAAAGACGGCGTTATTATCGCATCGAGGATGAGGTATTACTCTCGATGCAACTCATCGAACAGGCTGATATCGATGAGTGCCTCGAAGACTTCTGGGCAAACGAACATGAATTTTCAATTCGCAACAACTATAATTTCCAGATCGAACAGCATATATCTGACCGTCACATGATTGAAAACCAGATGCCCGAACTGGCACGCTATCTTGGCGTGCTGGAAAAACAGATCGATCGCATCACTGACAGGCTCATCGGTGATGAACAGGACAAACAAATGGTACCCAAGAAAGCGAACCTAAGCGCCCAGGGAATTTCATTTATCGACGCCCAGGCTCCTGGCCAGGAAGAACTGGTCGAGCTGAAGTTAAAACTATTACCCTCTGGCCTGCGGCTGGTCATTGTGGCTCGCGTAGTGCTGGTCGAATCTGATTCAGCCGGAGAGCAGGACAAGACAAGAGTCTCACTGGATTTCGAAAACCTGCATGAAGCCGATCGCGAAATACTGATCAAACACATCCATGGCAAGCAAATCGAATCATTGAGCAACCTGCAGGAAACCTGATCCACGATGAGCGAACGAGCAGCGCGAACCTGGTTATCATCGCATCACGATGTCATCCCGGCACTCGAAGTCCTGCATCGACAGGCGCTGGAAACCCTCGAAGACCAAAATAAGACCGTCGGTGACCTGGCAGCTATTGTTGCGCTCGATCCAGGCATGAGCGTAACCCTGTACCACGAAGTAAACGCCAGGCTACTACATGGCCGCAAACAGCGGGTCGACTCGGTGCAGGCCGCGTTGAACTTACTCGGCGACAGTGCTATTGCTGACCTGGTCATGCAACACAATGTGTTGAGCGAAACCCACCCGGATGCGCTGCGGCGACAGAGTTATCATCAATTGATTAGCCGCAGTTATCATCTGCTGGCACAGCTCGAGCGTTTTACCAGTTTCCAGGGAATTAGCACGCTCGATGAAATTCGCAGCGCTGCGTTGCTACACAATATCGGCGAATTCTGTGCCTGCCTGTTCGATCACGAACGCTATCACCAGTACCTGGCAAAATTTCGCGAAAATGGCGTCGACACCAACAGTAGCAAAGTCATATACAACTTCGATTTTCATGAGCTCGGACGAATTTACGCAGAAAAATCATACCTGCCGGAATTGGTGAGCGAGTCACTGGAGGAAAACGTGCCCAGGGGACGCAAGGCGCGCCTGATACAACTCGCCGCGGACGTCTCGCACCAGGCCGAAGTGGGCTGGTACCACTCGGCGATGCAAGCCACAGAGCAGGTTTGTGCGGCTTATCTGAACCAGTCACTGGCAGGATTCGACAGTCACCTGCAACAGGTGGCTATCGCGGCCGCACGCAGTTGTCCTTTCGATGACGTGTTACCGGCCGCCTCCAGATTGATCATGCTGCCCGAGCCAGAAATGGCAGTAAAACCGGCAGCGAAGATGGTCACTAAATCCGCTACCGACGGACATGAATTCGATAACCGCATAAAAGCCCTGCTGCAAACTTCGAATCCCACCCAGGCACAACTGCTGGACTTGCTACTGGTCCATTTGCATGATGAATTATTACTTTCGCGGGTAGTCTTGATGCTGCTCTCCCCGGACCAGACAAAACTCGGTACCCGCGCCGGCAAGGGCATCGACGAGCACTCTCCGATCAGAACCCTGGTCATCGATATCGATCGCGAAAGCCTGTTAAAAACACTGCTGCGGAAACCGCAATCAGTATGGGTCGATGCGGACAGTTATCACAAATTCGAGGCCGCGCTACCATCCAGGTTTAAAATCAGTTTTCTGCATGAGAACTTTTTCCTGATGTCGCTACATGTTGGCGCCAAACCGATTGGACTGGTATTCTGCGACCGCGCCCAGGCGGTCGCCAAACTCGACAGGATAAGCTATGTGAAATTCAAATCGGCAATCACGCTGATCAGCAAAGCGCTCACCACCCTGGCCAGGCGCCGACAACAGGCGGCATCATAGCAATAGCTCAAACCTGTTCGGATAAGGCTGATTGCTTACCCGTTAGCATCAACCACTCTCGCAGTTGCCGCGCGGCATCCGATAACGCTCGATTGTCGTCCCAGGCCAGGTAGTAACTTCCGGGCGCGCTTATCTGCATATCCCCAAGACGCACCAGTCGACCACTTTGAATCAGGGATTCCACCTGGCTATGCCAGCCGAGTGTAACACCCTGGTTATCCTCGGCAGCCTGCAGTGCAACCACGTAATTGTTAAAGCGCCGGAAACTCGCATCATTCAGATTGCAATTCCATTCAGCCAGCCAGGCTTCCCAACCAATCCAGGCTGGATCGACATTGTCCAGTCGCAGCAACGGCATCGCGAGCAATTGCCCGGGGTGGTTCAGTTCATGCTCAGCGGCGAACTTGAGCCCGCAAACTGGGTAGATCTGATCATCGAACAATTTGAGCGCCTGTTCGCCGCGCCAGTTACCGTCGCCGTAGCGAATGCGCAGGTCGGCACTTAGAAAACCTGGATCCAGCGGGTTGTCCGAAATGGCATGATTGATATTGATATCCCGATGCTGCTGCCAGAAGCCACCGAGGCGCGGCATTAACCATAACGATGCAAAAGCAGTGGTCGCAGCGATGGTGACATCTGAGCTCTGTACGCGATTTTTGAGCGTCTGGCAGAGTTTGCCTATTTGCTGGAAGCTGTTACTCAACACCTGGAACAGGTCGATACCCTCGGCAGTCAGCTCAACACCGCGATGGTGGCGGTTGAATAACAGGCAGTTGAGTTCGGTTTCGAGTAACTTTACCTGTCGGCTGACCGCACCGAGGGTTACTCCCAGCTCAACCGCTGCCTGGGTAAAACTACCATGCCGGGCGCAGGCATCGAAGGTATTAAGGCTGGTCAAGCTGGGTAACTGGTAAAAGCGTCGTGCCATAGAGATATTGAGAGTTTACTTCAGGTAAAGTTTTATTGAAGTTTTTTAGTATTGTCAAACAATAGTTTTCGCCGCACAGTTTACGATCTAACACGCGCGGCCAGTTTCAGGCCTTTATTTTGAGGATCAGGCATATGTCACAGTTGAATTTCCCGGGCATCTCGGTAGAAGCGGTCCTGCAACCGATTGAGAAAGCCAGCGGTTTGCCGAACCAGGCCTATACCAGTAACGAATTCCTCGCCTATGAGCGCGACCACGTGCTCGGCAAGAGCTGGGCGGGACTCTGGTTCGCCAGCGATCTGCCAAAGAAGGGTTATGTCAAACCGGTGGAATTCATGGGACTACCGCTGGTTATCCTGCGCAACAAGCAGGACGAGATCAAGGTATTCCATAACGTCTGCAGCCACCGCGGCATGATACTGGTGCATGAAGAAATGGAGGTTCAGGGCGCGTTACGCTGCAAGTACCATTCCTGGTCTTACAACCTCGACGGTGAACTCAAGGGCACCCCGCACCTCGGCGGTGTCGGGCAACAGAAATCCCCCGATTTCAATCATTGCGAGCACGGCCTGAAGCCGGTGCGATCGGTGGTGTGGATGGATATAGTGTTCATCAACCTGTCGGCTGATGCGCCCGATTTCGAGCAATACATAAAGCCGCTGACCGATAAATGGCAACCTTTCCTGGGTGACACCGGGCTGGACCGACTACGTTGCGCGACCAATGGCAAGGGCATGCAGATCGAGATCAACTCCAACTGGAAACTCGCGGTAGAAAACTATTGCGAAAGTTATCACCTGCCGTGGATTCATCCGAGCCTGAATACCTACTCACGCCTGGAGGACCACTACCACATCATGTACGGAGACGACTTCGGTGGCCAGGGCAGCTATGCGTATCGCCTGTATGACCAGGCCGGCACCGCACTGCCCCGCTTTCCCGAATGGCCGCAGAACAAACTGGAGCAGGCCGAGTATGTCGCCTTTTATCCGAATGTACTGCTCGGCATCCAGGCCGATCACGCCTTCGCGATGATTGTCGAGCCCAGAGCCTGTGACAACTCGATTGAACATCTGCGCCTGTATTATGTTGGCGACGAAGCACTCAGCGATGAACATGCGGCAAGCCGTACCACGACCCTCGAATCCTGGCGGGTGGTATTCGGTGAAGATATCGACGCGGTCGAGGGCATGCAGCGTGGTCGGCTCTCACCCGGTTACGGTGGTGGCGTGTTTTCGCCGGTGATGGATAATTCGACCCATCATTTCCATCAATGGGTGGCGCGCAAGTTACAGGCCGCTTAAAGCGAGTCTTGCAGATCGCGATATAGCGTGCCACGGCCAAGCGGCCAGAGTCCACGGCTAAGCGCGCGACCCGCCGTGAATAACACGTAACTTTGCCCGCCGTAATGGGGCAAAGGCCGCAGTAAAGAACGCAGCTCAAGCGCGTTTTCCGCAGTCACCACCAGCACTGGCGCACCGTTTGCTCGACGTGCGGTCCAGGCTGCGGCCGAATGCGCGATATCCGGCAACTCGGGCAATTGCTCGAGGCCCAACTGCGTCAGCTGCTGCGCAAGATTGTTACTGGTGGTGATAAATAGTATCGGCTGATCGGCATTCTGCAACGCAGTCAAAGCTTCGAAACGAGGCTCTACATCCATTAACCCGACTGCGAGGTTTCGCGCGACTTCGACGAACCCGGTATCCGTCGATGCTATGACCGTGATAGCCGACGGGTTTAAGGTGACATCGCGCAGTATAGGCGGTGTCTCGTCTCGCTGCAGGCGACGAAATACATCGCTGTCAGGATCGAGATGAATGTAGCGTGGTTTTGCGGGGGTGACGAATTCGACCCGCGTTAGCGTATCGCTGATCATTATCTCTTGTCGCTGATCAGCGTCGGCGGTTGCCAGCAAAACGGGCAGCTTGAAGCGATACCCGGTCACCGGCTGCAGTATTTCGATACGAGTGCGATACCCGCCAGCGACCTGTTCCACGCTATGCGCACCCAGGCTCAGCCGCGGTGCGCCACTGCGTTGCAGCCATTGCCTGAAGAACCAGTCCAGATCACGACCGGCGGTCCGCTCGAAAGCCGCCTGCAAATCCGCCCACGCGGCCTGACCATAGACATGCTTGCTCCAGAAGCGCTGTAACCCATCCGCGAACGCAGGCTGGCCGATCTCGTTGGTCAGCATGTGGAAGACAAACGCTAGCTTGTTGTAGCCGATGACCTGGGAAGCCTGGTGTTGTTTCGACCTGAAGTCACGCAGCGGCTGATCGCGCTGCGCCGGCAATGCTGCGAAATCGCGCAACCACTTGACACGCATGCTGCGCGCTTCGGCTTCTCCTTTGTCCCGCGCCAGCGCATAGTCAGCCATGTAGGTGGTCAAACCTTCCGCCCAGTTACCACTGCTGTAATCGACCGTAACCCCGTTACCCCACCAGTTATGCAGCACTTCGTGGGCCAGCGACCGTGTGCGCATAAACGGCAACGGGATCACCTGACGGCCGACATAAGTGAGATTTGGAAAGCCGAGGCCAACCGGCAAAGGCGCCGAGACGATGTGAAAATCGGCATAGGGATATTCGCCGATACTTTCCTGGTAACGCCTGATATAGCCATCGGCTGCAGCGAGGTAATCGTCAGCCAGCCCGGCGATTTCGGCATGGAAATAGGTACGCAAACGCAAACCCTGGCTGAGCCGCTCCGTCACCCGGTAAGGTCCGGCAAACAGCGAGGGCGCCTCACCCGGATGCGTCACCTCGAATGTCGCCTGGTACTGCTTGTTGGTGGTTTGTTCACTGATGAGCTTCCCGCTTGCAACCGCCCGCTCACCAGCTGCTACCTTCACCAGCATCCGATAACGAATTAATCCAGCTTCATCCAGCGGAATCCAGGCATCATACCCGGGCAGGTAAACGCCGTCGCTGCCACTGCTGCTCGACAGTGTTGTCACCTGTTGCGTACCCCGCACAGGTACCACACCGCGCAGGACAAAACCGATTACATGCGACTTACTGTCGGGCAAGGCCACAACGTATTGGTGGTCGCCGAGCCTTTCCACTTTCAGCTGACGGTCATCGAGCGTGACGCTTTCGATATCGAGCCAGGGGGCGAGACGAAAAGCATAATTTTCGCGACCCGTGATCCGGACCTGGTCGATGATTTCGATTTGACCGCTGGCGGGCGTCAGGCTTACTTCAATAACATGCTCTGCAGGCGAATTCGAGACTTGCGCAAATAGACTACCAGACGCACAGCACAACGCCGCGGCGACGATGGGAATTAATAGTTTACTCAAAGCTCTGTGGGAATTTGGCCAGCAGTTCGAGGGACTCATTGCCACGCTGTACTGTTAATGGAAGCCAGGTACCCGGCGCCTGGCGCTGGATAATATCGACCAGGGAGGAATTGGTGGTTGTCTTGAAACCCGCGGCCGCCAGAATCAAGTCACCCTCGACCAGGCCGCTTCGCGCTGCGACACTATCCTCGAACACTTCCATAATACGAACACCCGCGTCACCGCCCTCGATGAGAACCCCAAGCCGCGGCCCCGGCGGGAGCGGCTCTGCGTTTGCCGCATCGACCACGAACACGGCGCTGGCTAATTCTGCTGGTAGCGGATCACAGCTGTCGGTCGAATCAAGCGGCAATAACACGTCAACATCATCGATGCCCATATCGGCAAGCTGGTGGGGAATGCCATAGCCGTATTCGAGGTGACCGCGCCCGACAATGCCCACCACAATGGCCTTTGGATCGCGTCGATGCGCGGCTGCCAGCGCTTCCGCCATAGCCCGATCCCAGGTCAACTGGGCGTCGACGAAGTTGGAAAACTCGGCACTATGCAAAATTTCGTCAAGGTCTGGTGCGGCAGCACCTTCGCCTTCGGTGGCGTTGGTCAAGGTTTGCTTGTAAGCATAAAGCCGCGCCAGCGATTCACGATAATCATCGCTGGCGGGGGCCGGCTCCGCTAAACCCATGCGCTGTTCATCGCTAAGCGCCTGCCAACCCTGTTGCCCCACCTGCGACACCAGCTCGCGATCGATATTTAACGCGATTGCCGATAGTCGATTGAGACGGACGAAATGCAGTAACGGCAGGTATAAGCCGGCATCGTAGCCCCATACTTTTTGCCATTGTGATTGCTCGAGAAATTCTGCTTCGGTCAGCTTTCCCGCACTCCAGGCATCGAGCGACGCTTGCGCTCGACGCGGCAACATTTCAAATCCGACAACCAGGTTGGTATGACGGGAATGCAATGCCGCGAGCACGTATTGTTGCCAGCGGTGATGCGCCGCCGTGGTATGCGCTTCCCCCAGCAGAACGATGCGCGTATCCGCTAGCCGGTCGAACACTTGCTCCGCTGGCAGCACATCGCCACTGGCCGGGGCCAGCCATTGCGCAACGTGATGCTCACAACTAGCCTCTTCTTCGGCTGCAAAGGCGATACCCAACTGGGCGAGCAACAGACAGATTATTGAAAGGGGAATCCTTGCGCTGGTTTTCACCTGGATGGCCTAGGGCTTGACCAGTGCCAGGTTGATACGCTTGTTTTGCTTGCCCTTGTTTTTAAGGCTGGTAACCAGCAGCTCGCCAATCTCGGCGGTGTTTCGTACATGGGTACCGCCACAGGGTTGGTAATCGGTATTCTCGATCGAAATGGTGCGCACGGTGCCATGCCCACGCGGTGGTTGTACCGACATGGTACGCACCAGCCCCGGGTTCTGCTCGAGTTCTGCGTCGGTGATCGAACCGATATTGATGGGAATCGCTTTGGCGATCAATGCGTTCAAGTCCGCGGTCAGTTGTTCCTTATCGATCACCTGCCCCTGCAGATCGAAGTCGAGACGGCTACTGGTTTCACCGACCGCGCCGCCGGTCGCCTGCGCACTGATCAGTGAACACAGCAAGTGCATACTGCTGTGCATGCGCATCAACCGGTGTCGACGCTCCCAATCGATTTCCATATCAACCGGATCACCGCGATGAATGGCGCTCAAATCCTCATCTTCGAGCAAGTGAACGATGTTGCTGCGATCTTCGGCGAAACGCGTATCGACCACCCGATACTCGCGTTCGTTAATGATCAAACGCCCGCTATCACCCGGCTGGCCGCCGCCCAGCGGGTAAAAAATAGTCGCCGCGAGTATTACGCCATGGTCGACAACTTCGACCACCTCACTACGGTGTGTTTTCTGGTAACTGTCTTGGTAAAATACTTTTTCCGTCATCGTCTGGCCTTGTGCATTAAGCTGGGGATGATTTTTACCTAGCCTGAAGCCCGAAGCAAGTAATCGATCCGTGAATTCAACCCCGCATGACACCAGGAAGATAATCCACATAGACGCGGATTGCTTTTATGCCGCGGTCGAAACCCGCGACAACCCTGCGCTCAGAGGCAAACCGATAGCGGTGGGCGGCAGTGCGACCCGACGTGGCGTTATCGCCACCGCGAGTTACGAGGCACGCAAGTTTGGCATTCACTCGGCGATGGCGAGTGCGACCGCTGTCAAGCGCTGCCCGCAATTAATCCTGATTCCCGGGCGCATGTCGGTGTATCGTGAAGCCTCACGCCAGATGCATGAAATCTTTGCCGATTACACCGATCTGATCGAACCCCTGTCGCTCGATGAAGCCTTTCTCGATGTCTCCGCCTGCCCGCGCTGTCGCGGTAGTGCTACCTTGATCGCGCAGGAAATTCGGCAACGCATCGCCGCAACCGTCGGCATTACCGTGTCCGCCGGCATCGCGGCGAACAAGTTTATCGCCAAGGTCGCTTCCGACTGGAACAAGCCCAACGGGCAGTACGTGGTAACCCCGGAGCAGAACGACGACTTTCTGTCTGAGTTGCCGGTAAAGAAAATCTGGGGCGTTGGCAAGGTCACCGCGCAACGACTCGAACAGCAGGGCATCAAGACCTGCGGCGATGTGCGTGCTTTCGATATTTTTCAGTTCGTGCAGCAGTTCGGTCAGTTCGGTGAACATATTCACAAACTGGCGCACGGGATCGACAATCGCCCGGTGGTTTCCGAGTGGCGCCGCAAATCGGTCAGCGTCGAAAATACTTATGATGAAGACTTGCCGGACCTGGAAAGCTGCCGACAGAAAATACCCGCGTTGATCGAAGCCTTACAACCACGCTTGCAGCGGCTGGATGACGATTACCGCATCCAGAACTGTTTCCTCAAAATGAAATTTCACGATTTCAGTCAAACCACAGTTGAACGCCAGCAAACCATACCAAACTACGCCGATTACACGATGTTATGCGAGGAAGCCTGGCAACGCGGTGAAATCCCGGTGCGCCTTCTCGGGATCGGCGTCCGTCTGATAGACCTCACCGATGGCAGCGGGCAAATGGATCTATTCGAAGATCAGGATTGTTAACCAGGTCACAGAAAAACCGGTTTTTCCTGCTTGTTTTTATTTATCAGCAAGTTATGATTCGAATTAGATGTAGATTAATAGAAACACTCGCTAACTTATTGAATACGGATAGCAATCTCATGGGCAAAAAAACACAGGCACCACGCTTCGATAAACTGATCTCTTCACCCTGGGGCAAAGCGCCAGACAATTCGTACTATGGCGACCCGCGTCACGTCGACAAGGAGCAGCACGGTTTAGAGGATCTCGAACGCGACAAGAGCGATGAAGACGGCGTAGATCAGGTCGTCATCCGCGGCTACAACTAGAAATTACTGCTCCCAGTCTTTACGACTGTTCACCTCCACGATCCGTTTTGCCGCGCAACCAGACCGGTTACTCTCCGCAGACTTAACCATTTAGGCAGCCTCACTCTACCAGCCTAATGACCACCGAAATTCTGTTAACCCTGATCGCTTTCGGCACTTCGACGATTACCGCGATCACGGGCATTGGCGGCGGTATGATAATGATCGCGATTATGCCCGGGTTCCTGCCCGCCTCGACCATTGTGCCGGTGCATGCGATGGTGCAACTGTTTGCCAATTCGAGTCGGGCATTGTTCGGCTGGCAATTTCTACGCTGGGAATTCGTGCTCGCCTTTATCGCGGGTTCGATAGTCGGCGGAGTGATCGCTGCCGGTATTACCCGGGAAATCAATCTCGAATACACGCCGCTGATCATCGCGTCCTACATCCTGTTGACCGTCTGGGGGCCCAAACTCGAGTTCAAAAAACCGATAAGAGGCGAATTTGTCGCCATTGGTCTGGTACAAACCGGTTTGAGTATGATGGTCGGCGCGACCGGGCCCATGGGGCAGGCGGCATTGCTCGGTAAAGGCTTGCAGCGTGACGCACTGGTGGTAACCAGCGCCTTGATGACGACCTTTACCCACCTGATAAAAACTGTGCTATTCGGATTGCTGGGCTTTTCATTTATCGCTTACTGGCAAATTATTCTCGGCATGTCCGCCGGGGTGATCTGCGGTGCGCTGCTGGGCACCCATATCCGCTATAAAATCCCGCAGGCGCTATTTCAAGAAATTCTCAAGTGGGTGTTGACCCTGTTAGCCTTGCGCATGATTTACATCACCCTTGCCTGACTGCTCCTCACTTGGAAGATATGCTCATAGGCATGACCAGTTATAAAATTCTGCAGCGAGCTGGCGACTTACGGTGAGCAACATTGAGTTGAACAGTTCCTGGTTGAGGCAATTACTGAATCGTTTTTTCCGGGTGGTTTTCTATGCATCCGCTTTATTGGCAAGGGCCAGCATCGCGTGCAACAGCACGTTGCAGCCGGCTTCGAGATCGGCGGGTTCGGCGCTTTCCTGTTCGTTATGACTGAGTCCCCCGGCACAAGGCACGAAAATCATCGAAGTTGGCGCCACCAGGCAGATCTGGCAGGCATCGTGACCGGCACCCGAAACCATTTGCTGATGGCTATAACCCAGTGAGTTGGTGGCGGCCGTAACCGCCGCGATACAGTCCCGGTCAAACTTGACCGGGGCCTTGTCCCAGATTTCTTTCAGTACGCATTCAACACCATGTTGTTCGACTATGGCCGCAACCCTGACGTTGAGTTGTTCGTTCATTTGTTCCAGCACCCGGACTTCGGGATTACGAATGTCGATGGTGAAATAAACTTCGCCTGGAATGGTATTGCGTGAATTCGGCTTAACCACCATCTCACCCACCGTGCTAACCGCCTGTGGCGCAAACTCGAGCGCCAGCGCCTGTACCATGGTGATGATTTCCGCAGCCGCAACCAGTGCATCGCGCCGTCCACGCATCGGGGTCGAGCCGGCATGCGAGTCCTGACCTTTTATAGTGACGTCATACCAGCGCTGCCCCTGCCCGCCGATAACAACACCAATCTGGTGGTTATCGGCTTCGAGTACCGGACCCTGTTCGATATGCGCTTCAAGCAGGGCACCGATGGGATTACTACCGCAGGGCAATTCACCCATGTAGCCGATGCGCTTTAGTTCGTCACCCATACTTTTACCTTCACTGTCGGTAATCGACCAGGCGTAGTCCTTCTCGAAAATCCCTGCGTAGACACCAGATGCAATCATCGCCGGAGCGAAGCGCGAACCCTCTTCATTGGTCCAGACGACGACCTCGACCGGCGATTCGGTCGTCACATCGTTATCGTGGAGTGTACGTACTGCTTCGAGCGCGGCGAGTACGCCGTAGATTCCATCGAATTTACCACCGTGCGGCTGGGTGTCGAGGTGGCTGCCGGCAACGATCGGAGGCAGCTGATTGTTACGTCCTTCGCGCCGCGCAAAAATATTACCCATGTCGTCGATGCTGACGCTGCAACCGATTTCCTCGCACCATCGAATAAACAAATCTCGCCCTTCACGGTCTGCATCGGTTAACGCGAGTCGACACGAGCCACCAGACTGTCCCGGCCCGATCTCGCCGATTGCCATGATGCTGTCCCATAGACGTTGGCCGTCCACGCGCAAATCTTTAACTTCGCTCATTATTTTTCTCTGCAATTGATTTTGCCTGTTACGTTCGATTTATAAGCGCAAATAATACCGCTTCACTTTCCAATCTAGCGGCCAGCTCCCTCGCCGATCACATCCTCGAGCATTGCAATTTCACGCGCCAGCTCGCGCGACAGGTTAATCATCAGTAAACCAAAAGCGGCGGGGAAATTTACATGCAGTTTATAAAACTGGGCGCTGCCAATGTCCAGCACCAGGCTCTCCTCGGTTGCGACATCGATACCGTTGTGTGGAATCAGACCGATCATCAGATCAAAATCCATCTGCTCGCCCTGACTGAAATACCGGGTCAAAACATCGCAATCTTCGCCATGCTTGTAAAATGCGAATTTGCCTTGCAGCACGACCTTGAAATCTGAGGCGACCTGATCGAGACGGGCAACATATTCGCCCTTGTCGAAGCGCTTGATCACTCCATTGGTTAGCATGTCGGTGATGACTTCATCCGACAAAGCGCCAAAGGTGGACAGCTCGCGCAGGTAAGGAAGCCCGAGAGTTTCGATTACTTTGGCAGAATCGAGTATTTCCATCACATCACCTCTGGCCAGAATTATGTATCATATGAAGTTATTAACTCGTTTCCTGTGATTTAGGACAATAAAAAACAAGATCAGTTTTACTGATTGAGAATTTGATGTAAATGAATTGCCTGGACAAATACCGCAGCAAGCTCGTTGGCGAGATCAATAAGGATCTGCGCATTATTCTTGTGCAGCCCGAAGAAGAAGCAGTGCATGATTTCAGGGTAGGCGTAAAACGACTCACGGCACTTTACTATTTTCTTAGCCGGATCGACACCAACCTGAAAGCGAAGCGGATACTGAAACCCTACCGGTCACTGTTCAAGTCCATCGGCAATATCCGTGATGCGCATATCGCCATGCATTTAATCCAGGGCCTGGATGAAATTAAAACAGCGGATGCCAACATTCTGCTTAAAGCCCTGAGGACCAGAATCAGAAAAGATTACCGGAATTTCCAGGCTACTGTTGGTGCACATTCACCAACATCGGTCAGGATGCCGACTGTCCGTTCCACGGGAATTTCAGCACGGGCCATCCTTCGACTCAAACCGGTCGTACTAAATGAGCTATTGCTACAGATTCTAGACATAGCGGGCAGGATGAATGCTGTGCAATGGCATAAGAAGCGAATACTGCTGAAAAGATATCATCACATGATGGATGCCTTTCACTACTGCCCGGGGCACAAGTCGGATGAAACCGAAATAAAGCAGATAAAAATACTCGAGCAACTGCTGGGCGATTGGCACGACCGCGTCATCACCAGCGAAATATTGCAGTCCTTTGAAGGACTCGAGGTGGCAGCAGGACCCGCCATCGCGATCATGCAAAAACAGGAAAGATTACTGCTCGGTTCGGCGAAGATTTACCTGGGCAAATTCAACCGGTGGCACCAGGGCCGCTAATCTATCCCTTTCAAAAGTTTTGTATTGTTGAGGTAAAATTTCAGTATGACCCGAGACCCACGTTACGATGTGCTATTCGAGCCTGTTCGGATCGGCCCGCTCACCGCTAAAAACCGATTCTACCAGGTCCCGCATTGCACCGGTCTCGGCTGGCTGAGACCACGCATGGTCGCTGCCTTGCGCGGCGTCAAAGCGGAAGGCGGCTGGGGCGTCGTCTGTACTGAATACTGTTCGATACATCCCTCATCCGACGACCTGCCCCACCCTTACGCCTCACTTTGGGACCAGGGGGATATCAAGGCACATTCGCTCATGACCGAACTGGTGCACGAGCATGGCTCGCTCGCCGGGGCTGAACTCTGGGTCGGCGGTTCGCGCACGGCAAACCTGTTTACCAATGAAGTTGCCATGGATGTGGCGAGCATGCCCAACACGGTCGGTATCCCCTACCAGGCACGAGCGATGGACAAGGCCGATATCCGAGAATTACGTCGTTGGCACAAAAACGCCGCGTTACGTGCCAAAGCGGCGGGCTTCGATATTGTCTACGTCTATGCCACACACCATTACCTGCTCTCGCATTTCCTCTCGGCGCAAACCAATACGCGTACCGATGAATACGGCGGTTCACTGGAAAACCGGGTGCGGCTGGTGCGCGAACTAATCGAGGAAACCAAAGATGCTGTCGGCGATACCTGTGCAATCGCTGTCCGATTTTCGGCTGACGCGGGCATCGGCGCCGATGGCAATCCGTTGGTCGCCGAGCAAAGGGAAATGCTTGAAATACTGGCCGAACTACCGGATCTGTGGGATATCAATATCAACGACTACTCGCAGGAGATGGGGGTATCCCGCTTCGTCAAGGAAGGCTCGCTCGAAGCCCATATGTCCTGGGTTAAATCGATCACCAGCAAACCCGTGGTGTCGGTGGGACGATTCACTTCCCCCGATACGATGGTTTCACAGGTCAATCGCGGCATCGTCGATTTTATCGGTGCCGCGAGACCCTCAATCGCCGATCCATTCCTGCCGAAGAAAATCGAGGAAGGTCGCATCGATGAAATCCGCGAATGCATCGGTTGCAACATTTGTTACACGGGCGACAGCAAGGCAACGCCCATTCGCTGCACCCAGAACCCGACCATCAGCGAGGAATGGCGGCGTGGCTGGCATCCGGAAAACATCGCACCCAGGGGGTCTGATTCGACGGTACTGGTGGTTGGCGCAGGACCCGCCGGGCTCGAGGCGACCCGGGCGCTCGGTCGTCGTGGTTACCAGGTGCTGCTGGCCGAGGCTGAACAGACGCTCGGTGGCCGGGTGACGCGTGAGTCCTCTTTGCCCGGCCTGGGTGAGTGGGCCCGGGTACGCAACTACCGGGTGCACGCAATCCAGTCGATGCCTAACGTCGATGTTTACCTGGATAACAGGATGCAAGCAGAGGATGTACTGGCCATCGAGGCCGACCATATCGTCATTGCCACCGGTGCTCGCTGGCAGGCAGATGGCAGGGGTTTGTTTAACCAGACCCCGTTGACCGAGTTAGGCCCGCCAACCCAGGTTTTCACACCGGACGACATTATGGCCGGGCGCCTGCCTGCAGGTCCTACCCTCATCTATGACGATGATCACTACTACATGGGGAGCGTGATCGCCGAACATCTACGCGCCAGGGATATTCCGGTTACCCTGGTGACACCGCAAACCATGGTTTCGGCCTGGGGTAAGCACACTTCAGAACAGGCACTCATTCATCGGCGCATGCTGGAGGCAGGCGTCGAACTCATCACTGCATACGGCCTGTCCTCCTTTAATGGGCAAACGGCAACAATCGAATGCATCTATAGCGGAAACAGCAAAAGCATTGACGTCGAGGCAGTCGTAACCGTGACCATGCGCGCTCCTGACGATACATTGTTTCGCGAACTGCAACAGCGCCTCGAAAGCGGAGTCGAGCACAGCCCCGTATCCCTGTCTCGTATCGGGGACTGCGAGGCGCCATCGATTATTGCCGGTGCCGTGTTTGCCGGTCACCGCTACGCGCGCGAACTCGACACCGAGGTAGACCCCGACAACCGCATCAAGTACGACCGGGTGTTCTTCGAAAGCGAGTGATGCGGATATAGAGCCCGGGTTATCCCTTCGCGTACCAGCCATTGTCGACATAGAGCGCGTTACCGGTAATAAAGCTGGCCTCATCCGAGGCCAGAAACACTACCGCCGAGGATACTTCTTCTGGTTCACAGATACGCCCCTGCGCATCCGCGAGTGCCCCTTCTTCCCACTCCTGCCCTGCTTCATCCAGTTCACTGATTTCACGCAAACCATGTGCGGTTTTGACGAATCCCGGGCAGACCGCATTACAGCGAATGCCCTGATCCCGATACTCGACCGAAATACTGCGCGCGAGTTGCAGCACGGCCCCTTTGGTCATGCAATAGAGCGATTCCAGCGCATAACCCAGCTCAGAAGCAATCGACCCCGTTATTACGATCGAACCACCACCGTTATCGCTCATTTCCTTTACCGCGCGACGACATACCAGAAAAGCGGAGCGAACATTAATATCCATCAAACGATCGTAGTCCGCTTCGGTGGACTCGTGTAAAGGTTTCACGGTAATCGTGCCGGCATGGTTGAAAAGTACGTTATAAGGTCCGTAGGTTTCGATAACCCTGTCAAAAGCGGCATCTACCTGTCGTGCGTCGGAAACATCAGTTTCGATAAACTGAGCCGTCCCGCCACCTTGTTGAATTAGCTGCACGACTTCCTCAGCCGCGTCTTTTTGAATATCGAAAATAGCGACGCTGGCGCCTTCTCTGGCGAAAGCGAGTGAAGTAGTTCGTCCCATTCCCGCGGCGCCACCCGTGATTACGGCAACCTTTCCTGCAAGTCGCCCTGGTCGTGCTTCGGTTTGAGCGTTGTTAGTATCGTTAGACATGTTTCGTTCCCCCCTTTCTATTAAATTTCATGGCTATGTACGGAGCGTCTTAATTTTCTGAAAGAAGATCGAGAACAGTTCCTGTTGCGACGAAATCTGTAACTTTGCGTAGATATTTCGTCGATGGATTCGTACTGTGCCCACGGATATGCCGAGACTCCTGGCAATCGCATCCGAGGAATGCCCTTCGAGTACCTGTGCCACCACCTGGGTTTCCCGCGGCGTAATACGTGAACCGAACAGAGCATTGATAACCGTATCCTCGATGATGGTTCGGTTGTCACTGGTTTTCAGACCCGAAGGCTGGTCATCAAATCTAGTGTGCAGATCGTGCCAATGGCGCTGCGCGAGACTATTAATGATCGGTACGATGCTACTCAGCAACTTGAACTCCCGTGCCGAGAATCGCGAATTGTCGCCCGCACGCATCAGCGAAACTGCCACTGCAACTCCACTCACGGGATAAACGATGTAGCAGATTTCCTCGGCGAGTCCTGTCTGTATGTAGTATGAGCGATAATATTCGCTTTGATAAAAACGGTCGGGCGCTATATCCCGCAGCCGATACAATCCAGCATCAACTTTACGATCACATGCTTTGAAAAATGGATCGAGCAGATAAGGTCCATTCAGATAATCGTCAACAAATATGGTACGTTTGACTGGAGAAAATGTGTGATGCAAGCAGAGCGGCTTGTCGTTTTGATGATAGGCGAAGTAAACCGAATAATCGAAGGGAGCAACTGATTTGAGAGCAGTGACCAGGTTACTGGAAAATATCTCGGTGCCAATAGAGTCAATGCATTGGGATAACAACGCTATCCAGTCAGCGTTCCCGAGGTGGATTTTTTTTACGCGCCTGGGACTAGTCGCCATAGCCACTTTTCCTCCTGAAGAGCATGGCACGTATTTGGAAGTAATTTTTAGATTTAATGATATATACCCTAAAAAGTATAAATTTTATGCATTTACTACATACACATGGTAGAGTATTTGTTCTGCAAAACTCAAGAATAAATTACAATTAGCGGGAAAATGCACTTGTCGGGGGATCGAATTGTCCAGTCAATCCAGTAGTTCAAACGAGATTGATATTGAGTTTCGAGGAGTTACCAAGCGTTTTGATGACGTCGTGGCTGTCGACGATGTGTCGCTCACCGTGGAACGCGGGGCCTTCTTCAGTTTTTTAGGACCATCCGGATGTGGCAAAACAACTTCATTGCGATTGATTGCCGGATTCGATCAACCCACGGAAGGTGGTGTTTTTATTGGCGGTAATTCCGTGGTTGGAATCCCTTCCCACAAGCGGCCGGTGAATATGGTGTTCCAGCAATATGCGCTGTTCCCGCACATGGACGTTACTGAAAATATCGGCTATGGCTTGCGTCAACGAAACCCGAAACCGCCCAAACAGGAAATAATCAAGCGCGTCGATGAAACCCTGGAAATGGTTCGACTGAGTGGTTACGGTAAACGCAGAGTCTGGGAATTATCCGGTGGGCAACAACAACGAGTAGCTTTAGCACGCGCGCTCATCAATCACCCGACCTGCCTGTTGCTTGATGAACCCCTGGCGGCACTGGACCGCAAGCTTCGTCGCGAAATGCAAATTGAGCTGCAAACCCTGCAACGCGAAGTGGGCATCACATTTATACTGGTCACCCATGACCAGGAAGAAGCACTGTCGATGAGTGACCGAATCTGCATCATGCGTGAAGGACAAATCATCCAGTCCGGCAGCCCGCGCGAACTCTACGATGAACCGGTTAACAGGTACGTGGCCGATTTTGTTGGTAAGACGAATTTTTTTAGCGGTGAGGTGGTCGAGGTCAATGATTCGGGGATCTCGATTAAAACTGATTCCGGCCAGGTTCTGTTCGGTACACAACCGCAAGGGGCACCACTCCCCGCAAAGGGGAGCAAGGCTTGTGCAGCTGTTCGCCCTGAAATGATAGCGATCACCGCTGCAGATGAAGCCAATAATGATTCAAACATCGCCATACAGGGACGGGTGATGAACGTGATATTTCTGGGTGAACACTCAGAGTATCTGATCGCAACCGAAGGATATGGTGACGTAATGGTGTTATCTCCAAAATCGATCGAAAGCACCAAAAGAAGTTTTACGCCGGGCGACAATGTGTCCATAAGCTGGAGACCGGAAGCTGCCCTGGTGCTTGGAGATACATAAGACTGTACTGTAAATCCGTCAGTCACAGTCATTATCAATATAACGGATCGAATATAACGAGGGGCATGACATGAGCAAGAGTAATGATGATAGACCAATAAGCGCGAAGAAATTCATGAAAGAATTTCGTCGTTATCAGAAAGGGTCGGTTACGCGCCGGCATTTCCTGGGCGTAACCGGTCTGGGTACAGCGATGGCGGTGATGGGAACAGCTATGCCTTCCCTGTGGTCGGGAAAGGCGCAGGCTTTCGGCAACCTCGGTGACCGGCTGGTTTTTTCTACGTGGCCGAACTACCAGAACCAGGTCAACCTGGATGAATTTTCACAGATGACTGGAGTGAACATCCAGGTAAACGCATTTGGCTCAAACGAAGAAATGCTGGCCAAGTTGCAGGCGGGTGGTACCGGTTGGGATGTTTTCGTACCGACCAATTACACCATCTCAAACTATGTAGAGCTTGACCTGATCCAGGAACTGGACCTGTCGCGGATACCAAACTATGACGCGGCCGCCAACAATCCGAAATTTGCCGGACCGGCCACGGTAAACGGCAAGGTGTACTGCGTGCCGAAAAACTGGGGCACCACCGGGTTTGTTGTTAACACCAAGAAAATCAAGAGCGGCCCTAAATCATGGAAAGACTTCTTCGATGTAACCATGGGCGCCGGGTCCGGGCATACCATTTTGCACGACTACCAGTTGACTACTATCGGCGGCGCCCTGTGCGCGCTGGGCTATTCGTTCAACTCCATCGATGCCAAGGAACTGGCTGAAGCCGAAGCTCTACTGATCAAATCCAAGCCCCACCTGTTTGCCATCACCTCTGATTACCAGCCAGGTATGCGTAGCACAGATGCATGGATGTCGATTTGCTGGAACGGTGACGGCACCCAGCTCAAAAACGATATGCCGGAAATGGACTACGTGATCGCGACCGACGGTGGTGAAATCTGGTCCGACTTCTACGCCATTCCCAAGGATGCACCACATCTGGATGCGGCCTATGCATTCATCAACTTCATGCAGGACCCATACGTCCAGGCACGTGATGCAGCGGTTCATGGCTATGCGCCAACTGATTCCCGTGCTATTGCATTACAACCTGATTCACTGGGCAGCGATCCTATTTTGCATCCTGCGGAAAATCTGATGAACGGCCTCGAGTTTGGTGCGGCACAGACGCTGACCGACCCGATCCGCGCCGAGGTGATGGCTCGTTTCAAGTCGGCCTGATACCGATGTGAATCGAACTGATGGATGACGATGAGAGAAGATAGCAAACCGAACCACTGGCTAACCGTAGCTTTGTTAGCCCCCACTTCGATGTGGTTCCTGTTTATGCTGATTCTGCCTCTCATCGTCATCCTGGTTTTCAGTTTTGGTGAACGCGCGGCAGTCGGGGGTTACGCCGGGGGCTTCACGCTCGAACAGTATGCGAATCTGCCTTCACGCCTGAAGGCGTTCCAGAACACTATGATCATCGCCCCGGCGGGGACGTTGTTGAGCCTGCTGGTAGCCTACCCGCTTGCCTACTTCCTGGCCGTGCGCGTAAGCCGGCAATACAAGCTCATGCTGCTGGTGTTGGTGATTGTTCCGTTCTGGACCAGCCTGCTGGTACGCACCTATGCCTGGATTTTCATTCTGGGCGGACGAGGCATCCCGAGCTTGCTGGAGTTCATCGGCATCGAGGGGGTTCGCTTGATCAACACGCCGGGTGCCGTACTGGTTGGCATCGTCTACGGTTATCTACCGTTGATGGTTTTCCCCATATTTGTTTCGCTGGAAAAACTCGACAAGACCTTGCTGGAAGCATCCAGTGATCTCGGCGGGTCTCCATTTAAAACTTTCATGCAAGTCACCTTGCCGCTATC
>Ga0209271_10000115_pt1 | contig 28517 bp, 31 predicted proteins | sample tdAd002_FD_187123 | JGI IMG/M metagenome (GOLD analysis project Ga0209271, IMG submission 187123) | Marine sediment microbial communities from the Atlantic coast under amendment with organic carbon and nitrate - tdAd00.2 (SPAdes)... | ecosystem: Environmental > Aquatic > Marine > Coastal >... | reverse complement strand
AGCAGCTTTATCTCGGGCAGGACAGCCGATTGATGCGTAAAGACCAATTCATCACCTGCTTCCAGCGTACGGATACGATACTCCCCGGGCGAGAGGCTGGCAGGCAAGCAGCGTGATTGTCCCGGATCAAGCGTACACTGTCCCTTGATGTGCGGGGTAAAACCCGGCCCCGAGCGACAGTAGTAACCATACTCAACCGATCGAATCGACGGGCTGGGACTGAAACTGAGCTCCACATTACGCGCAAAATTAGCCTCGTAATCGATGTTACAGGCCTCGCAATGAACCTTGCTCGGCAATTCGCCGATGTTAACAGTTGTTGCTTTCGAGACACGACAGCGAGGGCACAATATATCCCAGCGTGATTCGAGCAATCCCTCGCGTACAGATTGTAAGAACAACTCGATTGCAAGCCGGGGTTCAACCTGCCAACGATTGGCAAGTGCCAGGGGGCGCATGGTCCAGAGATCCACCTCCTGCTTATCGGTAATAAAGTCGAGCAGCTTGTCTGTCAATCCATGTCCGTATTCAGTCTGATCGATAGCCTGCTTTACTTTTTTGACCCTTTCCTCTGCGGATGGAGACAGCTGGAAATCGGTAGTGAACAAATCAGGTTGATCAGCCCTGATCAACTGGTCGGCAATGTCTAGTAACTGCTGGACTTTACCCTCGAAAGCCCTGCTCAGTCGGCGTGCCAGGAAATACCCCAGGAAGTTTCTGGGGAGAAAGCAGATTTCAATACTGAGACCACTATGTGGATTTTTATCGACAACTTCGGCGCGAGTAGCCATGCTGACGAAAGGGCCATTGTTGAACAATCGCAGCTGCTCGAACCAGAGTCCCTCTATCCAGTTCGCCGGTGGCTCTTCCCAGGAAAGATTCATGCCGGCAATTGAAACTTCACCAAATACTTTAATCGTGCCGTCGGCCTGCAATTGCTCGGTGGACTGATACTTGGGGAACCCGGACGCCTCGCCCCAACGAGGTGTATCGGCAATGATCGACCAGAGCTTGTCTACCGAATGATTGAAGTCGAATTTAAAGGTCTTGCTGATCTCATTCATTCTTTTCTATAACGAGGGTGATCTGCCCTACGTTAAAACCCCATTTGGTCATGACGGATTCGTTGATCAGTACTCGATCCGATACCAGGTACATTCTGTCATCGATATGCAGATCCAGCGTCCCGTCATCGTAGGGAATTCGCAACACGTAATCCAGAAACAGGCTGTTACCGGCAATTTTGAGCGTGGAATTTCCAACTACATCATTTGCGCTGCCAACATAATTTCCAGCATCATCCTTGACCAGTTTCCAGATGCGTCTTTGTTCTTCGCCATCGTCAAATATGAAAACTTCATCGAGTGTTCCGACACCATCTACCCAGTAGGCGTTGATGCTGGCATTGAAATAACGGGTAACCTTACCACCACGATCTTTGACAATTCCGTGGGCACGAAGCGTGCCATTAAAAAACTCCTCCACAACCATAGTTGGTGAGTTGTCGGCATATTCACTAACGGGAACGCTGGAACAGGCCGAAAGCATGCCCAGGCTCAACAAAATTATCGATAAACCTGCCAGGATTCTCATGATGGTTTAGCGCTCAAAAGCAGACGATCGATGTTACAGGCAGTTCCGGCGATCGATTGGTAACGATACTTGATATCAACGATCAAGCCCTTTCCACTTTCATCGTTAATATTCGACAGGCCACGATAGCGGGTCAGCCTGGCCAGGTCCGAGTCATACCCGAGTTCGATCGGCGATGCCAGCATACGGAAAAACCAGTTTGATGGTTCCAGCGTAAAACATTGATCTGCCTCTGTTGCATAACTGCAAATTGAGGGTTTGACCCGCAGCGATACCAGGCTCCCGCGGGATGCGAGCGGGAATTGAAACTGTTGCGTCTTCCCCGAAACCAGTTTGTCCCAGTTACCTCGAATAAATCCGTCGAACCCCGCATCAATCACGACTGGTTTGCTGGCAATGTCAGTCACCGGGTAGGTATTTCTACTCTCCTGGTTGTCGTGATCTGTCACTGACATGGATACGGCTTGCTGATCGAAACTGACCTTAATTTTTTCTTTCGACTGTATATTGTGTTGAACAAAGGAAGGGGTCATATGCCCTGATTGATAGTCGAGCGCTTTATGGGCAATCAGGGTTCCGTCGCCGAGCTGATAAAAAACTTCACTGGCAAGTTCGTCTTGATCCCCGCAATGGGTTTCACGATAGACAAGATCGTTGCTCTTCATTCCAAACGCGTCGCCGACAACATGCTTTATGGATTGATTCGCAGCTGCGCCCGACATGGCAGGAAGCGTAACCAGAGCAAGCAGGCCGAACAGGTATTTTTGCATCACGCTCATTGCTGGTACCTTCGAGTGAGATAGATCCCGGCCGGAAACAGGGTCGCCCACCCAAGCGCCATGACCACCAGGGAGGTTAGAACGGGAGTGCCAAAATAGGCATCGCTTAGTTCGCTACCAAACCAGTAACTGGCCGGTCCCATCACGGCAGCAAAGATTGCCGCGATCCATAAGTACCGACTTAACCAGGACAACGCATGCATGAAGGTTGTCGCGAACAGGGCCCACAGGCAAATCAGCCAGATGGGAATACCGAGGAAACCGGAATCCGCGTAATAGACCATCCCACTAAACGTCATCAGAATATCCCACAGACTGCCAACCACCACCACGATAACAATAAGTTGCCATTCGGAATTCTTTTCGAGCACGTAGCGGTGATGAACGAGCAGCGCGATAGAAGTGAAAGCCATTGCATACAAATCACCACCGACAACGCAAACTATCCAGCCGAGCTGAAAAATAACGAGGTTCAGTATTGTCTTTCCCATTTTCGGGCTAAGCCCAACCCGTCTACTGAACACTATTTTGCCGCCACTCTGGCCTGGCAAGGAGAATTTGAGACGTGCCAATGACACGCTCTTCAAATGCGCCCTGGCAATAGCAAAAATAGTAATCCCACATACGAATAAAAACGTCATCGAAGCCCAGTGCCTTAACCTCATCTAGCCTGGACAGGAAACGCTGACGCCAGACTGCGAGAGTTTTCGCATAGTCCTCACCTATTTCTTCCATACCTATCATTTGCATATCAGTATGCTTCCTGATGGATGACATCACGACTTCATGCCCCGGCAACGAACCACCGGGGAATATGTATCTCTGGATAAAATCGACAGAATTACGGGCGTAAAGATAGCGTTGATCCGGAACGGTGATGGCCTGTATCAACATGAGTCCATCGGGCTTCAATAACGAGGCACATCCACTGAAATACTGCTTGTAGAACTCGTGTCCAACCGCTTCGACCATTTCGATTGATACCAGCTTGTCGTAGCTTCCCTCGAGATCACGGTAATCTTCAAAAATAACGGTAATCCGATCTTCAAGCCCGGCCTCTACAACGCGGTTGCAGGCAACCTCGTACTGTTCCCTGGAAATTGTGGTCGTGGTCACCCGGCAGCCATAATTTTTTGCCGCATGTATAGCCATGCCACCCCAACCGGTACCAATTTCGAGCAAATGATCAGACGCCTGCAAATCCAGTTTCCGGCAAATGACATCGAGCTTGTAGACCGCGGCCTCGTTTAGTCCCGACTCTGCTCGCGGGAACATCGCAGACGAGTACATCATTTCCGGATCGAGAAACAACTCGAAAAATTCGTTACTCAAATCGTAGTGGGCAGAAATATTCTGCCTGGCCCTGTTGGCCGTATTTCGATTGAGCCAGTGGTAAACCTTGTCAAAAAGCCGATGAGTGATTGGCTTCGAATCATCGAGCGTATTTAAGAAATCAATATTGACCGACATTAATCTAACCAGGTCCACGAGGTTAGGAGAAGACCACTTGCCGAGCATGAAAGCTTCTGCAGCACCGATCGAGCCACCAAACGCAATGTCCCGATATGCACTGGGGTCGTGAATAACGATTTTGGCGCTGATGTCGGCAGATAATTTCTTATTGCCGAAACTTTTCGATTCGGAACCATCTTCGATTACAAGAATTCCTCGGGGAATTTTGCTCAAGCGCCTTTCCAGCTGGTTCTGGGCAAAGTTTTCCAGAAATCCTGGCCGGTGATTAATAGCGATATTCGATTGATTTATTGATGTCATAATCTGGTTCTTTAGCTTTTGGTTATCGATTGTTGCTCGCCACTCGAATCGAGATACTTCGGGTGGCTATGGAACGGGTTTTTTTTCGCCCCCAGCTTAAGTGCCTGCCAATAAATCGATGTCAGCACCTTTGCAGTCATCCATGGATGCTCTACGAGAATACCAGCGAGGGCTCCCGCATCAATCTCACGTCGCTTAAGCGCCATGGTCGCATCCACATGCCTTTTACCCTGATGCTGCGTTTCGAGGTTCAGACTCAATATCTTCGATGGATTGTTACTGCTCCAACGGTAAGTCATATCCATCGGATTGAAAGGCGATACATGCATCTCCTTAAGGAAATTTATACGCTGTATGCTCTTATCCGGATCACATTTCAGCACGTAACTTTGCCGCTCTTTCCACGGCGTATTGGTGACTTCGGTGACAATTGACCTGAGATTCTCATTTTCATCAAAGCAGTAATAACAGGTGATAGGATTCATGTTGAAGCCGAAATACCTCAGATTCGCCAGCATCCGGATCGGCCCTGAGTGCGCTTCACCCGTTTCCTGGAGAATTCGCTCCCTCACCGCCGCATCGAGCGAAATATTCGGATCGCCGAGGAAGTCGCTGCGCTCGAACCTGGCGGGTCGCCACGGCTTGTCAGACCACCAGGGTGACAGCTTCAATACAGTCTCGAGCTCTGCCAGGTCGAGATACATCATAAATACCTGGTAAACGAACTTGTGCTCATGCGGGTAGAATCGCCGATGCCTCAAGCTGCCCTTGTAAATGGCACTATGCACAGGCGACCTCCACCGCATGCATCAGGTTATCCGAAGGGAATGGCCTTGCCGATAACCGATTAATTGCAGTTGCTACCTGGCGCCCACTGACCACGCCATCCTCATGAAATCCATTACCCAGGTAGGCGCCGGCAAACCAGGTATTGTTGGTACCGTTGAGTTGCTCGATACGACTGGTTGCCTGCACCGAATCAAGTGAGAACACAGGATGGCTGTAGTTGAAGCGGTCAATTATTTTTGCAGGGGAAATTGATTCGGTTGCATTCAAGGTAACGCAAAATGTCGAATCGGATTTTATCCCCTGCAGGATGTTCATGTTGTAGGTCAATATCGCACGTTCCTGAAATCTTTCTCGTAGCAGGTAATTCCAGCTTGACCAGGCAACCCGGCGACGCGGCAACAGGTTTTCATCAGTATGTAATATCACTTCGTTTTGCTGATACGGTATTGATTTCAGGGCATCGCGCTCCGCAAGAGATGCATCGCCCAGCAGAGACAGGGCCTGGCCGCTGTGGCAGGCCAACACAACATGGTCATAGGCCAGAATCTGCCCATCGGACATTATCAGTTCCACTGTGTCGCCCAGGCGACGGATGCGGCTGATGTTTGCGTTAATCTGAATCGACTCGCTGAATGCTGCAGTCAGCGGATCCAGATAACTTCTCGAGCCGCCCTTGATCACTCTCCACTGCGGACGGTTGTTTACGCTGAGAAGGCCATGGTTTTTGAAAAACTGCACAAAGAAACACAACGGGAAATCTATCATTCGCTCGGTTGACGCCGACCAGATTGCACAACCCATCGGCAATATGTACTGGTATATGAATGCTTCGCCATACTGGTTCGCGCGCAGGTATTCGCCCAATGTAGTCGCTTGAGAGATATCACCGCTATCGAGGTCACGAATGGCCTCGCGATTGAATTTCAAAATATCCCTTATCATTCTGTGAAAGGATGGTCGCAGCAGGTTACGGCGTTGAGCAAACATTGCGTTCAGGTTATTGCCACCGTATTCGATGCCGGTACTTTCGCAGCGCACGCTGAAACTCATCTCTGTGGGCTGGGAGTCGACACCCAACTCATCCATCAATTCGATAAAGTTGGGATAAGTCCAGTCGTTAAAAACAATAAACCCGGTATCGATCGCATAGTCTCGCCCCTGGTGCCTGACATCGACGGTAGCGGTATGACCACCGATTTTATCGGCCACCTCAAACACGCTTACCTGGTGATTCCGCTTTAAGTAATAAGCTGCGGTCAGGCCGGAAATTCCTGCGCCTATAACGGCGATTTTCATTTTTTAATATCCTGGCTGGTTTGTGATTTTGGGCTTGCCTTACTGAGATCGCGTGAAACCATTTTCTGCCAGATCCCGGGCATCAATCTGGAAAACAGCAGCAGTGCCCGCAGCCTTTTAGGGAAGCTGTAGTTTCGCGGTCTGGATGAAATCTGCTTGATGATTCGCTGCGCGGCATCGTCGACATCCATTAAAAATGGCATATCGAAATCATTTTTTCGGGTTAATGGCGTATCGACGAATCCGGGATTAACCACGCTAACGTCGATATTTTCAGAAGCCAGGTCGATACGCAGGCTATCGAAGAAATACTGTAAAGCTGCCTTGGATGCCCCGTAGGCTTCGGCTTTAGCGAACGGGGCATTCGTCACTTGAGAGGCAACCACGACAATATGCGGTCGCGCAACAGTACTTTTTCGTAACAGGGGCAGTGCAATCTGCAGGCAGTTTATGGTGCCAAAAAAATTGACTTCCATTACCCGCCGGATCGCAGACCAGTCAGGGTTGGGGAACTCCAGGTATTCGCAGTGCCCAGCATTCAATATAACCTGATCCAGACAGGTGAAATTGGCTGATACTTTCGTCAGCGCTGCCTCCACACTTTTTTCATCGGTAATATCACAGGGCAGAGCAACAATGGACTCACTGAGCTTCTCCAGTGAGGACAGGGACTCTTCGTTGCGAGCACTGGCTATCACGGTGTGCCCTTGTGCAGCGAGCCTCACAACCATGCTTCGCCCCAGACCGCTGCTCGCACCGGTTACCCAGATTACCTTGCCAGCATTACTCCTGGCTGTTTCTGTATGCGTCATTGGACTAGCTCGCGAGACGTAATCTAAGCCAGCGAGTCACGTTGCCCAGCACTGGCAATCGCTCGTACAACATCGCTCCCATATCGTAGAAATCCTCATGGAAGTGGATCTTGTCGCTCCAAATGAGGTTGCTGACGCCGCGCACATCGATTGTATCTTTGCCGAGCCTGGGATGCCTGAAATGCATGATCCATTTAAGGTAGGCAGAATTGTCCGAAACCACCTGGTCCAGGTACTCAAAACGGCACTCATCCAGATCCGCACACATTGCGGTGAAATAATCCTCGAGCACTACCAGCCCCCGAAGTTCGTGCACCGGGTCTTTGAAAACAATATCATCGGCATAGAGTTCGCCAAGCAGACTCCAGTCTGCTTGCTGTAAATCCTTAAAGTGGTCTTTGAATTCTTCCAACAAGTGATTATTCATGGTCATTTCAGGTCGTGTGTGGGGCTTGATTAAAGGTTGTATACGAACTAATTCCAAAGTTGGATCAATCCTGTGATCCATTAGCAATCCCAGAGCGTATAATGCTCATCCAACTAGTGTTATCCACTAATATGATCCTGCCAATGGCACAAAAAACATCATCGCCAGAGCGAATCGAACACCTTAAGGACTGCCTGTCGAAGGTTGCAAACCAACGCGACAAGGCCGCCTTCTCCATACTATTCGATCACTACGCCCCGTTGCTGCGCTCCTACAGTCTTGCACGAGAGCCCGGCGCCGAGCTGATCGCCGACGAACTGGCGCAGGAAGTTATGATTCGAGTCTGGTTAAAAGCCGACCGTTATAATTCGCAGCTTGCCAACATCAACACCTGGATTTTCACACTCGCCAGAAATTGCCGAATCGACTATTTCCGACGAAATGGCCGTTTCGTGAGCAATATAGATCCAACCGAAATATTCAATGATATGGAAGATGAGGGTCCCAGCCCGTTCCAGTTGACTCATCAAGCCCGGCTGGAAGAAAACATTAGATCAGGTCTTGAAAAGTTGCCAAGAGAACAATCCGAAATTCTGACCAAGGTTTACCTGGAGGGGAAAAGCCACCAACAAACCAGTGACGAGTTAAAGCTTCCTTTGGGTACAGTCAAATCCCGGGTGCGGTTGGCAGTTAACAAACTCAAAGTTCTGGTCGAGAGGTAACAATGGATACTGTCACAAATCATCCCGCAGGCGAACTCCTGGTGTCTTATTCGGCAGCCAGCCTGCCGCTGAGCCAGGCCCTGTGTATTTCGACTCATCTCGAGAATTGTGATGAATGCATTCAAAAACTTCGGCGCCTTAACCAGGTGGGCAGCGAACTGATGCACCAGCTAAAGCCTTCACCACCGTCATCCGGGTTAAAAGCTCAATTGCTCGACCGGCTCGATAGCATTACCGACAATGGCGAAGCGGAACGACACAGCCCTGGAAGTCCATCAGTACCAGGTTGCCTGCACCAGTTCATCAAGACCGGGTACGAGGATGTATCCTGGAAACGAATTTCACGGGATATTCAAAGCTACGAGCTTTGCCGCGATCAGAATAATGCCAAGGTTGAATTGCTGCGTATCAGGCCGGGTGGCACCTCGAGCACTCATACCCACATGGGAGATGAATACACCGTTATCCTTGAGGGCAGTTTTTCTGACGAGGAGGGTCTGTATCACAAAGGTGATTTCCTGTTGAGGGACGCGAGACATAAACACACCCCTGTCGCTACACGGGATAAATACTGCATCTGTCTGGCCGTTACCGAAGCCCCGATTCAGCTAACCGGCTTCTTCGGTCGATTACTCAATCCATTGATTCGTCGCAGCTACGCCTGACATCGAAGCAAGGGCCTTGTTTGGAAATCAAACCTGCCGCTGTTAGAAATAGTGCCCTTATCCTGGAATATGAAAAGCTTGTTAACTCGTGAGTAAGAATCCGGCCCAGATTATCATCGTTGGTGGCAGCGGTGCCATTGGGCAGGCAATGGTTAGCCAGCTACTGACGCGTTTCCCACTGACCAGGGTGCACGCAACCTATCATCTTTCTGCGACCCCGCAAGAACGTGAGCGCCTGCAGTGGCATCAATTGGATATTCGAGATCCAGAACAGATTATGTCGTTTTCGAAGGGCTTCGATCATGTTGACTGGATCATCAATTGTGCCGGCTACCTGCATGGGGAACGCGGCGGTCCTGAAAAAAGCATAAAATCAATTGATGCAAATTTCCTCATCGAGAACATCAAGATAAATACGTTGCCTACGCTGCATTTGGCGAAGTACTTCTCGGCGGCATTGAAGAAAAGCCAAATGCCAAGATTGGCTACCGTCTCCGCTCGCGTCGGCAGTATCGAGGACAATCGGCTAGGCGGTTGGTACAGCTACCGAATTTCCAAGGCTGCGCTCAACATGGCACTGAAGACGCTCAGTATCGAATGGAAACACAGTCACCCTCAAGGTTGTGTGGCCGCGCTTCACCCCGGCACCAACGACAGCCCTCTTTCCAAACCGTTTCAGAACAATGTCGCCCCAGAGCATCTGTTCGATCCGGCCTATACCGCGTCTTGTTTCGTCAAATTATTAACCCGACTTGATCCAGCCAATTCCGGAAAATTCTGGGCCTGGGATGGGACCACCATTCCCTGGTAAGTCAGATTCAGGAGTTAAAATGAAACTATTTCTGGCACTTTTTACCCTCGGTAGCGCACTGTTCAGTTGCACGGTTGCGGCCACCTGCTCACCGTTACTGAATTTCGAAACTACTAAACTCCGTTCAACCTCAAGCGTGAATTTTTGTGATCGTTACCAAGACAAGGTCCTGCTGGTCGTCAATACCGCCAGTCACTGTGGCTTCACGCCACAATTCGAGGGCCTTGAGTCACTGTATAGTAAATATCAAGATCAGGGCCTTGAAATCGTTGGCTTTCCTTCCAACGACTTTTTTCAGGAAGCGAACGACGAGGCGAAAACGGCAGAGGTTTGTTACATCAACTACGGCGTTACCTTCACCATGGTGACCCCGAGCGCGGTTAGAGGCAGGGATGCCAATCCATTTTTCGAGCAACTAGCCAGAAAAACCGGGGCCTCACCCAACTGGAATTTCAACAAGTACCTGATTGATCGGGACGGCAAAACCGTAAGGCACTACGGCTCCGCGGTAAGACCGTTGGCGAGCAAACTTGAGCAGGACATTGTGCAGTCCCTGCAGAAGTAGAGCAGAGAATGTCAGCACGCAGCATTATCCAGGCGCTGGGTTACGCCGGCCTGATTCCATTCATGATTCCCGCTGTCCTGGTGATAACCGGCAGCGACCACACTGATCTGACCATCGTGATCGCTGAGGCTTATGCATTCGGAATCATCTGCTTTCTGACCGGGAGTTGGTGGGGAATGGCATCCAGGGCAGATAGGCGAAGCGTGATTCTTCTCAGCAATATTTACTTTATTACGGCGTTTCTGCTCCTGTTTCTCACACCCGAGTGGTGGTCGTTTGCAGCGTCAATCCTGCTAATTGGCATTTTCGCGCTTGAACAAATTGACAGATTATTCCCCTCACTACCACACTACTATCGAAAAATGCGTTCAATCCTGACCCTCATTTCTGGTAGCTCGATGCTCATCATCCACTTTGCAGGTTGAACGGATTTTGACTCGAATGTGATCCCTTTCGTTGTTTCTTGCGTAATTTACCTGTTGTTCAGAGAATTTAAAGAAGCATGAGACCAGCCACAAACATTCACACCAGGAATAATAGCCTGCAAATCAGCGAAGCCAGCATCAATATCTGCAATCTTCGCTTGCGCACCTTTATTGGCTTCAATCCCGACGAAAAATCCAAGCAACAGGATGTCGTTGTAAACGCCGAGATTCGCTATCGTGCTGACCCGGCATTCCAGAGCGACGACGAGGACGATGCCCTGAATTACAAGATCATTACCAAGCGTATGATTAATCACATCGAACATGGTCGTTTTCATCTACTCGAAAAGCTGACCGCCGACCTGCTAAGCATTGCCACCGAACCAGAGCGTGTGAGTTTCGCCGAGATCAAGGTCGACAAGCCCCATGCATTGCGCTTTGCCGATTCAGTGTCGGTTACCTTGAGTGCCTCACGTGGCTAGTTCACCCTCATCACCCGAACCCTCGTCTCCCGTGATTATTACCGGCGGCGCCCAGAGACTCGGCCTCGCAACCGCCTGTGCACTGCAGCAACAGGGCTATCGGGTTGTGATCACTTATCGACGACATCGTCCTGTGCTTGACGAGCTGCAGGCGAGTGGCATCGACACCATCCATGCCGATTATGGTGAAGAGCAAGGTGCATTGAACCTCGCTAAAGCATTACAAACACGATTCAAGTCGCTTCGAGCAATCATACACAATGCCTCCGAGTGGATTCCCGAAGGCAAACATCAAAGCGATGAATCCGTCATGCAATGCATGCTAAACACTCACGTAATGGCGCCTTACCTGATCAACCAGGAATGTGGTGATTTGTTAACTCGCCACGGAGAAAAACACGGCTGCGCAGATATTATTCATATGAGCGATTACGTGGCAAATACCGGAAGTAAAAAACACATTGCCTACGCAGCCAGCAAGGCGGCGTTGGATAATCTGACCCTTTCCTATGCGAGCAAGTTTGCACCCTGGGTGAAGGTAAACAGCATCGCACCCGCCCTGTTGATGTTTAACCCGGATGACAATGAACAATATCGGCAACAGGCCATGAGCAAATCACTGCTCGGCATCGTTCCCGGGGCACCCGAGGGAATTAACACCATTCAATACATACTCGAAAGCCGCTACCTGACTGGTAAAACCATTGCACTCGACGGCGGTCGTCACCTCGCCCGTGTAAGCTGAGCTGCATATCATTTCAAACCCATAATCAGTAACGAGACTAAAATATTGAAAACCAACCACGCCTGTTCCACACTGGAAATTACACCTGGTTACTCCGTAGAGGCAACCCAGGTACGCCATGCGCTGCTCGAGCGAGGCCTTGAAACCCCATTGATCAACGACAGACTAGACCGCGATACCAAATACCAGCGCATCAAACAGTCGTTTGCGGATATTGCCACAACACTCGGGCTCGATCTGAATGATGATAGCCTCTGCGAGACACCGCATCGCATAGCAAAAATGTACGTGGACGAGATATTCGCCGGACTCGACTATGCCAACTTTCCCAAAATCACCGTCATTGAGAATAAGATGGGTGTCGAGGAAATGATAAAGATCAGTGACATCAGTCTGACCAGCACTTGTGAGCACCATTTCATCACTATCGACGGTACCGCCCGGGTCGCTTACATTCCCAAAAATAAAATCATCGGGTTATCCAAGATCAATCGAATGGTTCGATTCTTCGCGCAGCGTCCACAGGTGCAGGAGCGTTTGACACGCCAGGTTTTGATTGCACTGCAAACCCTGTTGCAAACGGATGATGTCGCGATCAGCATCGATGCGACACACTATTGCGTCAAATCACGGGGTATTATGGATTCCAATTCCCATACTCAGACGACGGCACTCGGTGGCGTCTTCAGAGACAAGCATAAAACCCGGGCTGAGTTCCTGAGTTGATTGATGTCGAAACCCTCCACAATCGATACGGATGAACTTTCATACTATGATCGCCTGGCGAACGAGTGGTGGAATGAAAATGGGAAATTCTGGCCGCTACATCAATTAAACCGGGTACGCGAAGCCTATATCAAGCAACACATTTGCCACCACTTTGGCCGAGACATCAATGCAGATAAACCACTGGAAGGCCTGTCGACAGTAGACATTGGATGCGGTGGTGGCATTCTCTCGGAGTCAATCGCCAGACTTGGTGCAACAGTAACCGGGATCGATATCGGGTCGAAAAGCCTTCAGGTGGCAAGACAGCACAGCCTGAGCCAAGGCCTCAGCATCGAGTATCTCGAATGCACGGCGGAAGAACTGACCCAGCTTGAACAGCCCTTCGACATTGTTCTGAACATGGAAGTCGTCGAGCACGTGGTTGAGTTGCCGACCTTTATCGACAGTTGCGCACAGCTGTTGAAACCAGGGGGTATCACTTTCATCGCCACCATTAACCGTAACCCAGTGTCCTGGCTATTTGCTATTGTGGGAGCAGAGTACATTCTCCGCTGGTTACCACGCGGGACACATAAATGGTCAAAATTTGTAAAGCCATCAGAGCTTGCCGTGTTACTCGCCGACAACAGGATTTTCATAAAAGCCGAGACTGGGGTGAGCGTCAATCCGTTTAACAAACATTTCTCGCTGACCGACAACCTGCTGGTGAATTACATGCTCGCGGCAACGGCTTCACAGGATCCATAACAAAGCAGAAATCAGGGGACAGTATACCCATTTCAATCTAGCGGCCGGTTTTTGGGGAAACGAGATACTGCCTCCGCCAATACCGCAGGATTTGCGCATCTTCGCCCACTCGATTGCAATGGCCCGGATAGCCCTATTGTGAATTCACCCGCCCCGCGTAAACTGCCCTGTTTTACTCCCTGGCGGACCTCGCAATCAACACCACCCATCGCCCCATAGCCGGCATCCTTTACTGCATGTTCGCGCTGCTTGCGTTTGCGACGCAGGATTCGATCATCAAGCTGCTGTCCGAGCGCTATTCGGTGATCGAGATCCTGATGATTCGGCTCGCGATCGTGCTCGCGCTGTTGCTCTTGATAGCACTAGTCTGGCAGGGCCCGGGGATTCTGCGCACGCGGCGGCCACGGCTGATGTTTGCCCGCGGGGTGCTCGCGTTCTTTGCGTTTACCACCTATTACATCGCGCTCAGCAGCATACCGCTGGCCGAGGCGGCGGTGGTGTACATGACCGCGCCGCTGTTCGTCACCCTGCTGTCCGCGCTGGTGCTGCGCGAGCGGGTCGGCCTGCATCGCTGGAGCGCGGTGGTGATCGGCTTCGGCGCCGTGGTGTTCATGCTCGACCCGGGGTCGTCGCTGTTTCGCATCGAGTCGGCGATGCCGCTGTTCAGCGCGCTGTGCTATGCGCTGATTCCCATCATCAATCGCCACATCGGTCTCTCCGAGCACGCGCTGACCATGGGCATCTATACCACCGCGTCTTATTTCGTACTGATGGCGTTGACCTCGCTGGCAGCAATTCCAGCAATTCCGGGGACAGTATACCTAATACGATTCGGGGTATATCATCGGGTGATTGGAGCACTCACAGGGAGGTAGGTGATGGCCAGGATGCCGAGAGTCGTTGTTCCGTCTTTTCCTCATCATGTAACTCAGCGCGGTAATCGTCGACAAAAACCTTCTTTTGTGTCGATGACTATCTTTACTATATCGAGCTGCTCTCCGAGTTCTCGACCCTCGCGGAAACCTGGATCTGGGCTTATTGCCTGATGCCCAATCATGTGCATCTCATCATGGTTCCGGGCCACGAAGATGGCTTAAGGGCCGCTCTGGGGAAGACGCATCGCCGCTACACTCGGCATGTCAATGCCCGCAACGGTTGGCGAGGGCATCTGTGGCAGGAGAGGTTTCACTCATTCCTGATGGATGAGCAGCACTTGCTTGCCTCGGTTCGATACGTGGAACTGAATCCGGTCGTCGCAGGGTTATGCAAATCCCCATGGGACTGGCCCTTTTCGAGCGCCCGGGCTCACCTCGAGGGGCAAAACGACAAGCTCGTTAAGGTAAACCCGATGCTGGAACGAATCAGCGACTGGCGGAGCTACCTCGCCGGTTCGTCGAACGCTGATGACGCAGAGAAAATCCGCCAACACACCCGCACCGGAAGACCGCTCGGTTCGGTCGAGTTTGTCCACAAGCTCGAGGCTTTAACTGGCGAATCCCTGGCCCCCAGGCGGCCGGGCCCAAAACCAAAGCCCGGGTAATTGAGTATACTGTCCCCGGAATTCTTGCCTAACCGAACTCACTGATAAAACTGCACAGGTTGTCACCCAGTTGATCGGACAGGTATCCGCCTTCCTGCACAAGAAGCGTTGGCAGCCCAATATCCGCAATCGCCTTACCGATACGACCAAAGCCAGCCGTTGTGATTGCCAGGCCTTTGAGCGGGTCTTTTTCGTGGGCATCCAGGCCGAGCGCTACCACCAGCACATCCGCGCCGGAGGCCGCTATGCGCTCGATTGCGCTATCCAGCGTCAACAAATAATCATCATCGGCGGTGCCTCGCGCCAACGGCAGATTCAAGTTCGCGCCGAGACCTTCAGCTTCGCCGCGCTCGTGCGCATGCCCCCAGAAAAACGGGTAAAAACGGATCGGATCGGCGTGGATCGAAATCGTCAGGACATCGGCGCGCGCATAAAAAATAGACTGGGTGCCGTTACCATGATGAACGTCTACATCGAGAATCGCGGGGCGCTTCCCGGCACGCAGCAGGTGTTCGGCGGCGACCGCCGCACTGTTGATGAAACAAAATCCACCTGCAAGGTCGGCAAATGCATGATGCCCGGGCGGGCGACAAAGCGCATAGGCCGAAGCTTCACCGCCGATGATTAGCTCGGCGCCGGTCAGCGCCGACTGTGCCGCCCAGTAAGCGCTTTCCCAGGTTCCCTCGCCGATAGGACAGGCAGTGTCAACCTGGTGAAACCCGGCCTGGCCAATGGCCGATTTGGGATAGCTGGCAGTGCGTTTGTCGGGATGGATGTTTGGAATCACTTCTTCGGAAGCGTTCGGCATGCGTTTCCAGCGGGTATGAATGGTCTTCAGGAAGTGCAGATACTCGGCGGAATGGATTGCCGAAATCGGACCCAGGCCGAAATCGCTAGCCTCGCTGAATTCACAACCCGCCGCCAGGGCGCCGGCCTGGAGGGCGTCGATGCGGGCAGGCACTTCCGGACTGGCCAGTTGTAAACCGTTCGCCATGAAATGTTTCGGGTTGTGGCTGCGCTGCCGACTATCGAATATCGCTTTCACGTGTTTGCTCTCAAAATATCAAAATTATCGATTCCCAGTGTCATGACTCTCTCGTGGTGATCGGCATCAAAGCCCAGTTTTTCGTAGGCGGCTATCGCCGACTCGTTGTGATGATAAACGTTCAAGCGCAGAAATGCGGCGCTCCACTGGCGCGCGGCGAAATCACAAACCCCGGACAGCAAGCTGCGCGCAACGCCCGACCCGCGCAGCGATTCCGCAACCCATAAGTCAGATACGAATACGCCGGGGGCGCCACGGGTCGTGGAAAAAAAAGACGAGTAAAGGGTGACACCGACCACCTCGCCGTCCAGTTCGGCCAGCAATGCCGAAAAACAGGGAGTCGGCCCAAAGCCAGCGCTGGCAACATCCTCGTTGCTGGCGCGGTGAACATCGTTCAAGTCTTTCGAAAGTTCACGTAGCGCATCGTTTAAACGAGCAGCGTCGGCCGCCTCGGCCACTCTGATAATCAACCCGGACATGGGTTAGAAAGCTACCCGTTCGAGCCCCTTTAGTCCAAGCATTTCGCGCACCTCGGTGGGGCTGGCCACGCTATGTCCGAGCTCTTCGACTATCGCCCTGATCTTGCGCACCTGCTCCGCGTTCGATTGCGCGAGTTTACCCTTGCCGATAAAAATACTGTCCTCAAGGCCGACCCTGACATTCCCGCCCATCGAAGCCGCCATGGTGGTGAAGTTTATCTGGTGCCGGCCGGCGGCGAGCACCGAGAACCGGTAATCGTCGCCAAACAGCTTGTCGGCGATACGTTTCATATGGATCAGGTTTTCCGCGTCGGCGCCGATGCCGCCAAGCACGCCAAAAACAAACTGAATAAATAATGGCGCCGGGGCAAGACCCCGATCGACAAAGTGACGCAACATGTAGAGATGGCCCACGTCGTAACATTCGAACTCGAAACGCGCGCCGCGTTTTTCACCCAGCTCGGTTAGCACGTGGGCAATATCGCGAGGGGTGTTTTTGAATACAAGGTCTTCCGAGTTTTCCAGGAACGGTTTTTCCCACTCGTATTTCCAGTCACTGAAGCGTTCAGCCGCCGGATAAAGCGCGAAATTCATCGAGCCCATGTTGAGAGAACACATCTCCGGCTCGGCAAGCATGGCACCTTCGAGGCGTTGCTCCAGGCTCATGATCGCGCTACCGCCCGTGGTCAGGTTGAGAACGGCATCGGTCTGTTGCTTGATAGGTTGCAGAAACGCCATGAAATGATCGGCCCGGGCAGACGGGTGACCGTTTTCCGGGTCGCGCGCATGCAGGTGCAGAATCGACGCACCCGCTTCGACGGCGTCGACCGAATGCTGGATAATCTGCTGCGCCGTAATGGGCAGGTGGGGAGACATGGTCGGTGTGTGAATCGAACCGGTAATTGCGCAGGTGATAATTACTTTACTCATTGATAACCACCCTATGGTTTGCTTATTTCAGCGTCAAACTGCTGTAACGATTTATCGAGCTTATCGATGATTTCATCGACATGTTCCACGGTTGCAATCATTGGCGGGCAGACCAGGAAGTGATCGCCTTCGATGCCATCGCGGGTTCGGCGCGAGTAAATAATCAACCCGTTGTCATAGGCAATATCGACGAGTCGGCTGAAGGCATTGAGACCGGCGGGCAACGGTGTCATTGTCTTTCGGTCCGACACCAGCTCGAAAGCAAGCAGCAGACCCTGCCCGCGGACATCACCAATCATTTCGTGGCGCGTCATCAAATCCTCGAGTCGGCGCTTCAACAATGCGCCGCTGACAGCGGAATTTTCCATCATCGCGTTTTCTTCGATTTCCTTGATCACGGCGAGGCCTGCGGAACAGGCCAGCGGGTTGCCGGCATAGGTAAACCCATGGGCGAAGCCACCCGCATCCAACACGGCGTCGACCACGCGGTCATGTGCGATCATCGCGCCAAGCGGCGCGTAGCCGGCGCCAAACCCCTTGGAGATGGCGATAATATCGGGGTTCGTTTGCCAGTGTTCCGCTGCAAAAAAACGGCCGGTTCGCCCACCACCCGACATGACTTCATCGTGGATCAGCAACACGCCATGGCGGTCGCATATCTCGCGGATACGTGGCATATACCCGGCAGGTGGCACCAGCGCGCCGGTGGAAGCGCCACCGACAGGTTCGACGATAAATGCGAGCACGGATTCCGCACCCTCATGCAGGATTTTTTCTTCGAGCATGTCGGCGTAATAGTGGCCGGTGGCCGGATCGTCCATATCGAGGCCATCGAGATAAGCGCGAGGCGCCGGAATTTTCGGCATCACGCGCATCATCGGCGCGAAGGGTTCGGTCAAGGTCGAGTAACCCGTCACGGCAAGCGCACCAAGCGTACAGCCATGATAGGAAGGCGAGCGGGATATAACCTTCCAGCGCGAAGCCTGACCAATAGCCAGTGCATACTGTCGCGCGAGTTTGATGGCGCTTTCGACGGCTTCCGAGCCACCCGAAACAAAAAACACCCGATCCAGCCCCGGCGGGGTCAGTGAAGCTGTTTTACTGGCCAGCTTTTCCGAAGGGTCGGTTTCAAAGTGAAGCCGATAACCAAAGGTGGCTTTCTCCATCTGCTGGCGCATCGCGTTCAGCACTTTCTGATTGGAATGACCGATGTTCGACACCATCGCGCCAGAAGAACCGTCCAGATAACGTTTACCGTTGATATCCCACATGTAAACGCCATCTGCCCGATCAAGCTGAGGCCGACGCGAACGGCTTTGATAAAACAGATGAGAAGGTTTCTGCTTAGTCATTGAGTACCTGCTGTAAGAAGGTTTTAGTTCGTTCTTCTATAGGTGCGCGGATGATCTGTTCAGTGAGATGCTGAATAGTTACGCTTAACCGGGAAGCGCGATTGCAGGCCATGGATTTCACGGTCACTAACCGCTTAGATGTTTGCGAAGGAAGTTCCTGGTGCGCTCTTCCTTCGGATTGGAGAACAACTGATCCGGCGGACCTTGCTCGCATACCACCCCTTGATCCATAAACAATACATGGTCGGAGACTTCGCTGGCAAAGCTCATTTCATGGGTCACGATTAACATTGTCATATGTTCACGAGCCAACTGTTTCATCACCAGGTTCACCTCTTCCACTAACTCAGGATCAAGCGCCGAGGTCGCTTCATCAAAAAGCATCACCTTTGGCTGCATTGCCAGTGCGCGCGCTATCGCGACACGTTGTTTCTGGCCACCTGACAGGTTTGAAGGGAAGGTCTCTGCTTTTTCTTCCAAACCAACTTTTGCCAGCAGCTCCATACAAAATGTCGTAGCCTCGCGTTTTTCCATGCCCTTGAGTTTGATTGGTGCCAAACGCACATTGTCCAGGGTTGATAAATGCGGAAACAAATTGAACTGCTGGAATACCATGCCCATGTTTTGCCGTACCGAATTAATGTGCCGCTCGAATTCCAGCCCCTTCATTCCAGGCTGATTGACGCGCACGCCATCCAGCCAGATCTCGCCAGCGTCGATGGTTTCAAGGTGATTAATTGAACGTAACAAGGTGCTTTTACCCGAGCCCGATGAGCCGATAATTGACACGATCTGACCGCGCGTAACCTGCAGATCAATGCCTTTAAGCACTTCGAGTTCACCAAAGGCCTTTTTCACATTAATAATGTCTAACATGAGATCAGCGCTGGTATTCTTGCTAACTTCTGATTCAACTTCCATCATCTTCTGGCCTCAAGTTTTTTCTCAAAAAGGTTCAGGCTGGTCTCCAGGACCAGATTGAGAATGTAGTAGATCACCGCTATCGAAATATAAAATTCAAAGGGCCGGAAAGTATTTGCAATTTCAAACTGGGCGTTCAACACCAGTTCGGTTACGCCAATCACAGAGAGCACCGATGTATCTTTCAACATGATGATCATATTGTTGCCCAATTGTGGCAGCGCTCGAAAAACCGCTTGCGGCACGATGAAAAACCATAAGGTTTGCATGCGACCAAAACCCAAGGACCTTGAGGCTTCAGTCTGGCCCTTTTCAATCGACAGGATAGTGGCGCGGAAAATATCGGCGTTATAGGCCATGTAGTGAATGCCCAGACCCAGGATACCGGTAAGCAACGCAGGAATCAGAATGCCGACCTGGCCCAGGCCAAAGTACAGCAAATACAATTGCAGCAATAACGGCGTACCCATAAACAACCAGATGAAGAACCGTAACGGATAGCTGAATATTTTCTTGCCATAAAGCGTGGTAAGCGCCACCACCAGCCCGCCCACCAGGGAGAGAATGGCGGCGAACAAGGCGATTAATAAAGTATATCCAGTACCCTCGACCAGGGTCGGTATGTTTTCCCAAACTGGAGTGAAATCAAAATTCATGACAGGTTCCTCCGGTTAGTGGAAAAGGTAGCGGGTGTAGCGGTCGTAGAGCCAGTCCACAAGACTGATTACCCCGTAAATCAGGACGAGATACATGGCCGCTGAGACCGCGAATACTTCGAACGGTTTGTAGGTTGAGCTGATGATTCGCTGAGATTGGTAAGTGAGCTCAACCACTGAGATGATCGATACGAGTGACGAACCTTTGATAACAATCACCCCCAGCACGCCCAGGGAACGAATCATAAGCCCTGCTGCTTGCGGCAAAATAATGGAAATCATGGTTTGCGTGCGGGAAAATCCGAGCGAGCGTGAGGCCTCGTCCTGCCCTCTGTCCACGGCTAGAATAGACCCGCGAATGCCCTCGGACATATATGCCCCGATATTCAGGCCAATCGCCAGCAAGCCCGCCGTGTAGGCCTCCAGGTTAATTCCAAAGGCGGCGCCGCCATAATAGAAAATCAGCAGCTGCACGAAAAAGGGCGTGCCTCGAATCACACTGATATAGATCCGCGCCGGCCATCTGATGATGCGAAAAGTAGACGAGCGCATGATGACCAGTGCTGTAGCGACAGCCAAACCCAGAATGAATGCCAGCCCCGAGATAGTGACCGTGATCCACGCCGCTTTTAACAGTAGAGGCGTAATCTCCCACATTAAAGCAAAATCCATATCTCCTCCCCTTTACAACGCATCAAAATGTGGCGAAAAAAAACCAACGGCCAGGATCATCCCTCGGCCGTTGGTCATCTACTCGTCATATTTAAAAAATGCTACTTCGAAATGTCGAAGCCAATCCACTTGTCCATAAGACGCGCGTAAGTACCATCGGCCTTAATTTCATCGAGGGCTTTTTGAATCGCAGCTTTCAGTTCTGGCTGGTTGCGCTGAACAGTAATCGCTGCTGGATACCGTTCCAGACCGTCTGTAGCAATCCGGTTAAACTTGTAGCCTTTTTCCTTCATGGCAACAGCCACCGGCACGTCATCAACAGCAATCGCGGCAACACGACCCGAATCCAAAGCTATTAACAGATCAGGCAACCCCTGGAAAGTCTGATTAGTCCATGAGCCCTTACCGTCTTTCACCATGTTGACCGCCCAGGTATTTGCAGTCTCACCCAGGGTTGTACCCATGACTTTACCATTCATGTCAGATGCTGATTTAATACCAGAGCCTTCTTTGGTGTACAAAGCAGAGCCAGCCCAATAGTAGTCACTGGTAAAATCAACGGCTTTTCTGCGTTCTTCGGTATCACTCATTGAGCAAATACAGGCATCGTATTTACCCGCCACCAAAGCAGCGATAATGCCATTCCAGGGTGTAGTCTTCACCTCTGCTTTCAAACCCATTCTCTCGGCAATAGCGTTGGCAACATCCACGTCAAAACCTTTTACATTGCCAGCTACATCAACGAAGCTGAAGGGCGGATAGGCACCCGAGTTGGATACCTTTAGCACGCCACTTTCTTTAATGTCATTAAAGTCTCGTGCCTGGGTCGAAAAAGGCAGCATAATAATCAGAGCAGCAATTACTGTAAAACGTGTCTTGGTCAAAAATTTCATACAAATTCCTCCAAAGAAAAAATAATTCTGGTTTTATTGCGAATAAATGCGCATCTAACTCCCTGTTTTCACTTAACTTCCCTTCAGTAAAACCGCGCAAGTACTTAGCCGACGCCATAAACGGATACGTTAACTTGCACCACAAAAGCATTGACCAAAATTTAACCCCGGTTGCTATTCGGTGATTTTTATCGAATCCTTTTTACGACTATAAAACGAACGTCATCGCCCCTGACTTCCAGCAATAACCTGCAGCGCATTGTGTCGCAGGAATCATTATTTGAATAATAGATAATGAAAATGACCAGTATTCATGATATCAATAGTCTTATGAAACCAGAAAGCACCATCAAAGGTAGCCGTCGAACATTCGACTGGAACCTGTTGCACACCTTTGTCGTACTGGCTGAGGCCGGCAGCGTAACCACCGCCGCCGAGCATCTCGGCCGCAAACAACCTTCGGTATCTAACGCGCTACGTCGTCTTGAAGATCAGATCGGCAAAAAGCTAATCGATCGATCACCGGGTACCTATCAATTAACCAATGCAGGAAAACTGCTATATCGCGAAGCCATTGAGGTTTACGGCACAGTAGCAGGCATAAAAACAATCATGCGCGATATGACTGATGAAATTCGCGGCCATGTTCGTGTTGTTATGGCCAGTCAGGTTGCCTGTTCTTTTTTCGACAATAGCCTGCGTGACTTCCACAAAAAACACCCTAAGACTACATTTGCACTCGACGCCATGGCGAGCGAAGCAGCATTAAACGAGGTCGTCGCCAGACGCGCCTCATTTGCAATTTGCCTGGTGCACAAACAAAATCCGAAACTCGCGTATCTCCATATGTATAGAGAGTTTTTCGGCTTGTTCTGTGGACCGAGCCACCCATTGTTCGGACGCACAGGTATAGTGAAAGAAGATTTGCATGGTCACTCATCTGTGAGTTTTCTGACCGACAAGCTGGACGATGCGTTGCGCCCTGTCACTCTGGTTCGAGCCGAAGCGGAACTGGATAGTCATGTCGTCGGTAGCTCTTCTCATCTCGAAGAAATAAAGCGCATGATTATTGCCGGACTCGGAATTGGAGCACTACCGATACACGTGGTAGCACGCGACGCGGCAGATGGCTTATTGTGGCGACTGCCGCCTTACGACAATCCACCACAAATTGACGTACATCTCGTATGGAATCCTATGGCGCGGATGAATCGAGCAGAACAAAGTTTTCTAAACGTGTTAACAACCCAAATCGAAGGGACACCGATCGAAGAAAGAACTTACCTATGAGGACAATTAGAATAACTCTAGCTAACCAGGCAATTTCAGTTTGATTTATTCGAAACCGACGAAACCGGGACAGATCTATTTGTGCATTCACTAGCCGATGAAATTCGGGAACCACGTGGCAAACAAAATAAATCTGCCCCGGTTTTCCACGTAATTGCTCTAGCACTTGAACTAGAAAGAATTAAGTAAACTGCCCCCAGAATACCGTCAGTGTGTTCGCAAAACGAGTTCCCTGATATGATTGACCTCCCACATGACACCTCGCTCACATCAAGGCGCACGATCAAATAATCATGATCGAGATTAATCCCGAACGTCTTTTGAAAGACCTCAGCACCCTGCGTTCCTTTGGAAGCGTTGGCCAGGGTGTGGTGCGTACGGCTTTTTCAGATATTGACATCGAATCCCGGCATTGGCTGGTGGACCAGATGATGACCACGGGTCTGACTGCTTCAATCGATGGTGTCGGGAACGTTATCGGCAAGACCCCGGGTTGCTCTCGGTCACTCCTGATCGGCTCTCATACTGATACCCAGCCCACGGGTGGCTGGCTGGACGGCGCCCTGGGCGTTATCTATGGGCTCGAGATCGCGAGAGCTTTTCACGAGGCAGGACGAATTGCCGACATAGGTATCGACGTCGCCTCCTGGATGGACGAGGAAGGCACCTGGTTCAGCAGCCTTGGAAGCCGTTCCTTTAGCGGAGAATTCACCGACGCAGAACTTAACGACACCCTGAGCGTCAGCGGGGAACCCATGGGAGACCTGATACGACAGGCGGGGCTGGGTGACACTCCACGTGCGATCCTGGATCCGGAACGGTACCTGGGATACCTGGAAGCTCACATCGAACAGGGGCCCTATTTGGAGCAGACCGGCTATAAAATTGGCGTTGTCACTTCCATAGTCGGCGTACGGGATTTAGTCATTCATTTTCACGGTTCCCAGAACCATGCCGGGACAACGCCCATGAATCTTCGACAGGATGCCGGCATGGCTGCTATCCACGTGGCTTACGGCCTCGATCGCATGTTGTCGAAATCCGCCAGGGAGAAGACAGTGTGGACGGTCGGCGATGTTGATTTTCATCCTGGAACCGCCAGTATCGTGCCGGGAGAAGCCCGGGTTAATTTCCAGGTACGCGACGTAGATGAAGACTTTCTCGAGGACGTGACGCTACAGGTGAAAACTTTTGTCGAAGCATTTGATAAAACCGCGAAAGTGTCCCTGCAACTGGAATTGCTCGAAGACAGTGTTCACGCAGTGGAATTGAACCGGGGAATGCGGGAATATTGCGCGCAAGCGGCCGAAAGCCTTGCGCCTGGTAAATGGATGAACATGCAAAGCGGCGCTGCCCATGATGCGCAGGTGCTGGCGCCGAAACTGGCGAGCGGCATGATATTCGTGCCGAGTATTGGTGGCGTCAGTCATGATTTCGATGAAGATACTGCCGAGGAAGATATTATTTTGGGATGCCGGGTCATGGCCGCCGCCGTCGAAGCCCTTCTCCAGGACGAAGCGGAAAAATGTTGACCTTGATACCCGGCATCCACAGAGGAGTGATTTAATGAGCGAGTTTGATCTGGTCATTCAAAACGGCACAGTTGTGACCGCCGCCGATACCATAAAATGTGACATAGGCATCAAGGACGGGAAGGTTCAGGCACTGGCCGAATGTTTAACTAATGCAAAGGAGACAGTTGATGCAGGCGGGATGTATGTGTTGCCAGGCGGTATCGATGCCCACGTTCATCTTGACGAGCCACCCTTTTACGGGGTCCTGCTGAATGATAGCTACGAGACAGGTACCATAGCGGCGGCCTGCGGCGGTACAACGACGATCATCTCTTTCGCCCAGCAGAAAAAAGGCCGCCCGTTACGGGATTCAATCAACGACTATCATGTCAAGGCATCGGGAAACGCGGTCATCGACTACGGTTTTCACGTCATATTGACCGACCCGAGTGAACTGGTGACTAATGAGGAAATCCCGGCCCTGATTGCTGACGGTTATACCTCCTACAAGTGTTTCATGACTTACGATGGCTACCTCAATGACGGGCAGATACTGAAAACCCTGGAGCTGGCCAAACGCGAACGGGCAATGGTCATGATCCATGCCGAAAACGAACACTGTATCCGTCACATGGCTGCGAAATTCGAAGACGAAGGCCATACGTCGCTTGATAACTTTCCAAAAATGGCGCCGATGTGCGTTGAACGCGAGGGCACCCATCGCGCCATATCGATGAGTGAGTTGGTGGATACTCCAATTCTACTGGTCCATGTATCCGGCCGCGAAGCGATGGATCAAATCCGCTGGGGGCAGGACCGCGGCCTGAAAATTTACGGAGAGACCTGTCCACAATATTTGTTTTTGACCGACGAGGTTTACCGTAAGGGAGACTGGGAAGCCGCCAAGTACCTTTGTGCTCCACCACCCAGGGATGAAGAAAATCCGGACGCGATGTGGCGTGGTATTGCGACCGGAATCTTCCAGGTGATCTCGTCGGATCACAATGCTTTCCAGTTCGACAGCACATCGGGAAAGAAGGCCAGCGGCCCGGAACCCCATTTCCGCAAAGTCGCACCGGGCATTCCCGGCATCGAGGCGCGACTGGCCCTGGTGTTTTCCGAGGGCGTGTCTCGCGGGCGAATCGATATCAATACTTTTGTGGCCACTACCGCGACCAATCCAGCAAAAATATACGGCCTTTACCCACGCAAGGGAACCATTGCAGTAGGTGCCGATGCCGACATCGCGATCTGGGATCCCGAGATGAAAAAGACGATTACCCATGACCTGTTGCACGAAGAGGTTGACTTTACTCCTTACGAAGGAATCGAGGTCAAGGGCTGGCCGGTGAAAGTGTTTTCCCGGGGAGACCTGATCGTCGAGGGCGGAGACTATGTCGGTGCAGTGGGCCGTGGGGAATTTTTACGCCGCGAACGCAGCAACACTGGATTCCCGCAGGGGAAACCGGTTAACGACAACTGAGTAAAACGGAATTACACGAAGACCAGGGCCGGTTAGCACCCTGTAATTGCCCTGCCCCGGTTCAACGATAGCGTCGGATCTTGCTCGTTGACACCTGGTATTTCACCAGCCCCGCGGCAACGATGAGCGCACAGACGACTCCATCCAGCACAGGAACCCCCAGTTCCTGTTGCAATCGTTTATCCAGTCCCGTCATTCCCGCACAGCCCAGAACGATCACCTCGGCCAGATCTTCCTCGATGGCTGCCTGTGCCGTTAGCAAATACTTTTCCTCGTCGCCGCGGCTTTCCAGGGCCGCGGCGGGGAATTTAACCGATGCCAGAAGATCCTGTAAGTGGTAGCTTCGAATCAAGGCCTCTTTAATAGGGATGGAACGCGAATCCGTAGAAATAACAGAAAAACGATGCCCCAGCATGGTCGCTATCTTCATCGAGGCCTCCCCAATTCCAACCATGGGTTTATCTGTCAATTCCTTCATAAGATCCAAATTAGGGTCACAGTGACAGGCCACGATGAAAGCATCGTATTCGGTTTCATGCTGCTTTAACAATTCAACCATTCTCGGCAGCGCTGCGGCGGCATCCTGATAAGTGTCGATAAATGTCGGGGCACCCGGGGTGGATAGACAATCCACGTCAAAATCACCGTCGGAAAATTGTCTAGCCGAAGATAAAATGGCCTGTGACATTTGTTCGTCGCTATTGGGATTGATGATGAGCAGGTTCATAAGTCTCCTTTACCTCGCTTGATCGTCCAGGTCAAATCCGGCGCCGATAGAACGGATATCGGTAATCGTCTCTAAAAGGTCTTCATAACAGATGCCGGAGGACATGACCAGAATCCGCAGCACGACAGCCTCATCTAGTTGGGTAACGGATATAGAACGCTTGCCTTGCGCTAATATGGTTTCGTAGATGAACGTTTGGAGATCGTTTCTGTGGTTCTCCGGCACATGGGCTGGCTGGTGCTGAAAGCAGAGAATCCCCGTGTCCGGTTCGTGCCAGCAATGAAAGTCCTCCTGGGCCACAAGATGCTCGGCCAGTCTCTGGATATTCCGAAACGGAGCACGCAGTTTTTCCAAAATCTCGTCCATGCCCTGGTGAAGCAGAGAGGTGACCAGCGGCAGGGCGGACATCGGGCGGGTGGATGGCGGCGACTTGATACCGGGGTTGGGCTCGCTGCTCGTTTCCCGATTAAAGTAGTGACTAAATAAATTAATTCTCGCAAAGTCCTGTTTGTCGTTCACGAACAGCACCGAATTAGGGATCGGGATTCCTAGTTGCTTGTGGGGGTCCCAGGTAATCGAATCCACCTTTTCAATACCCTTAAACAGCGCCTGATACTCGGGAAGCAGGCTGAACGAAAAACCATAAGCCCCGTCGAGATGCAGCCACGCATTGCATTGTTGGGCCGCTTCGAGCAATGCTTCTATGGGATCAATCGCACCCGTAGAGGTAGTCCCAGCCGTCGCGACAACGCAACACACATCCTTGACCCCTTTCAATTCAGCCAGAGTTTGCGTGAGCTGCTCCGGATCTATCTGACGATTGCTGCCTACCTCCAGGGAGATCAGATTCTGCTCACCCAGGCCCAACATTCGAGCAGATTGATTTATTGAAAAGTGAGCATCGCTGGAGGTCAGAATAACCAACCTGGAAGGATCCTCAAAACCGGACATTCCTTCCATTCCAAAATCGAATCCTTCGAGTTCGGCCTTTCTATGGATTGCCAGGTAAAGCGCCTCCTGATTTGCATAGGTGCCCGAATACATGAAAGTCGCGTCGGCCTGCTCGGACAAGCGGAATAGACGGCACAAACTTTGACAGCACAATTCTTCCAGCATCGCGCCACCGGGAGATACCTGCCAATTGGTCACTCCCTGGTTATGGACCAAAGCAATCCGGGCCCCTAATGCAGCCCCCTGTTCAGGAATGCTGTTGTACATCGATTGAAACCCGGCATGATCGTATCGCATCAGGTGGGGGAGTAACTTTTCTTCAACCAGCCGATTGATATTTGTCAGCGATTGCCCCGCGTCTTGAAAATCCACCAACGGCAACAGATCTTGTTGCACTTCTTCCGGAGAGGCACCTGAAAAGAGGCGGGTTTGTTTTGTATTCATTCCGAAACAGTTAGCCGGGTCGCAAAGAGTATTGAAGAAATAGACACGCCTCTTTTTAACAGAAACGGGGGCTGGCATCCAGAATCGACGCCTCAAAGTGGTAACAGCCTGATCAAAAATACCCGATTGAATCTGGCAACTTTTCCGCCACCTCGGGAATTCGGGGGACAGTATGCCGATTACAGTCTCAATTCGGTGGACAGTATACCTGTTACAGTCTCGCGGAAGAGACAAACGGGCATCAGTCCGCCGCGTACAGC
>Ga0209271_10000113_pt1 | contig 28755 bp, 22 predicted proteins | sample tdAd002_FD_187123 | JGI IMG/M metagenome (GOLD analysis project Ga0209271, IMG submission 187123) | Marine sediment microbial communities from the Atlantic coast under amendment with organic carbon and nitrate - tdAd00.2 (SPAdes)... | ecosystem: Environmental > Aquatic > Marine > Coastal >... | reverse complement strand
CAGGTGAGTTTTGTTCGGCAGGTAATTGACCAGGTTGGGGAAAGCCCCGGCGATGGCCAGGCCGAATAGTTGCAATACGATAAATGCCGCCGCACCTTTGTAAATCTGTATGGTGGTGACACTCTTCGGCGCAACTCCACGCAGGTAAAACAAAGAGAAGCCGAAGGGTGGCGTCAAGAATGATGTCTGGATATTCAAGCCCACCATCACGCCGAACCATACCGCGGTCACGTTGGCGCTGGGATCGGCTAACAGAATTGGCGCGACAATAGGGACCACGACAACCGCGATCTCGAGGAAGTCGAGAAAAAATCCGAGAAAAAAGATAACCGTCATGACCACGATAAACTGGGTCCAGAATCCACCCGGCAGGCTGGTCAAATGCTCCTTTACCAACTCTTCCCCGCCAAACCCGCGGAAGGCCGAGGTCAGCATTGCCGCACCGAGCAGGATGATAAATACCATCGATGTCGTCTTCGCAGTTTCCATCATCACGCCGCGCAAAGTGTCATCGATGCTGAATGCCCGCCAGGTTGCCCAGACGATGGCAGCGATCAATATGATGACTGCGATGCAGGTGAGGGCGATACCAAAAGCGTCAAACCCATTTTGAATATTCTTGATATTCAGGTTGAAAATGTTCAACAGAATAATAATCGCGATGACCGAACCGATAGCCATGATGGCCGGGTAATAGGCCCGGGGTCGGCCTTCCATGAGGCGATAACTGCCCATGATCATGGCGCCGATGGCGCCGATGGCGCCCGCCTGGTTAACCGTGGCGACACCGAGAATTATCGATCCGAGGACGATGAATATCAGGGCTAACGGCGGTACCAGCGCCAATACGACATTCATAATAAACTTGTGATCGTATTTACCTTCGAAGGGTACCGGCGGTGCATTTTCCGGTTTGATCAATGCCGATACCAGGATATAGGCCATGTACAGGCCGACCAGGATCATGCCGGGGATAAAGGCTCCCATAAACATGTCCCCTGCGCTGGCGGTAACTACATCGAACTCGCCCGGCATGGAAAATTCACCGGTGGCCAGTTTGTAGGCAGCCTTGCGCGTGGTTGCGGCCTGGTCGGCCGCGCTGGATAGTTGATCGGCGAGGATAATTAGCACTATCGAGGGCGGGATAATTTGCCCCAACGTTCCGGAGGCGCAGATCGTGCCGCAGGCAAGCGATTTCGAATAATTATTGCGCAGCATTGCCGGCAGTGAAATCAGCCCCATGGCGATGACTGTGGCGCCGACGATGCCGGTGGTGGCCGCGAGCAACGCGCCGACAAAAATGACTGAAATTCCGAGACCGCCCGGGATCGGGCCAAATAGCTGCGCCATGGCCACCAACAGATCCTCGGCGATCTTGGAACGCTGCAGCATGATGCCCATGAAAATGAATAACGGGATTGCGATCAGCGTATCCCTTTCGACGTCCCAGTACAGACTTCGATAGTTGGTAACCCCGGCGCTTAGCCACTGATTCGGTCCCCCCAGTACAAAATAGGCATCGGGATTGCCTTCGAAGATCCAGCCGCAAAAAGCGGCTATCGCGATCGTCGCTATGGCTGCTCCAGGCAATGAAAACGCTACCGGAAAACCCGAAGTCAGTGCGAACACCATGATTGCGACAAGCAGGACGAGGAAATAAAGTTCCATGCTTAAGCGCCTTTACCGGAAACCAGTTGCCGGTAACTGACATGATCTTCATGGTCGACCGGGTCTTGCAACTGGGCGATGTTATAGAGCAGGTAGCTAACGAATTGAATCAGCATCGAGACTGCAAAAACGATCAGAAAAGCGGCCATCAGGTACTTCACATACATACCGTAACCACTTTGCGAAACCTCGAAACTGAGTAGCGGGCTGTTGAGGCTATTGCCGCGACCACCCATGCCCTGCATCAGGATTACCCAGCAAATGGGTATGCCGAGCAGGCTGCTGCCTATCGAATCGAACCAGGCTTTCCTGCGCCGACTGAATCCGGTGTAAATGACATCGACGCGAACATGCCCTTCCTCGACCAGGGCAAAGGCACTCGCAAACAGGAACAGGGCCGCATACCAGAAACGTACCAGGTCACCCATGTAGGCCTGTTCATAGGAAAATACAAAACGGGTGATAACAATTAAAAATTCGGCCAATACACACATCAACGCCAGCCAGGAAAAACTGATACTGCGAAAACGGGCGGCGAAATACAGGGAGACCAGCATTAGCGGATAGTGAACAAAGGTACCGCGGAAAATAGGACGGCCGAGTTGCTGGGTTAGCCATTCACCGGCGAAGAATTCAAGAAATCCTTCTACCCTGAGAAAAGAGATAAACATGTCGGCGAAGCCAATCAATAACACCGACCAGAATGACGCACGGATAATGTAGGCGGATAACCGGGCAAACCGAATGCTATCCTGCTGCAGGCTTCGATTCCGGGACCTGAACGCGTAACCGATACAGGCCGCTAGTACCAGCAGGTAAACGATAACCTGGGCCCAGCCCCGGATGACTTGATCTGCATCGAGAGGACTGTTGAGTGCTTCGAGACCGAACCAGCCATAATGCGAGAACAGTACATAACTTCCAGGCATATCCTGCCAGTAAACCAGGTAATTATTGATTAAATACAGGAATACGCCGCTGACCATCATATAGCCGAACGCGCGGCTAATTAGCGTGGTATTGGTTCCAGGCATAAGCTCTTTGTGCCGGGTACGAAAGAAAACGGAGCCCGGGGGCTCCGTTTACATTCCGCTTAACCGCTATTCCTAGAGTCCAAGCACACGATTGCGTTGGGCTACATAGGCTTGATCAGAGATCTTGGCCCAGGCGCCAACTTCATCACGCGAGGCAAGGAAGCTCTGGTGAATTTTCTTCGCCAGCGCGCTGTGTTGCTCTACCTCGGCGAATACTTCGCCCGCAGCGTCACCAAAGCTGTCGTAGGTATCATCGCTGAAACTGCGCAGTTTGACACCTTGATCGGCAATTAAACTAGCTAGCGCTGCACCGTTTTTGGCGTTGTATTCGGACATCATGACCGAGTTTTCAGTTTCCGCGGCGGCCGTTATGATGGCCTGATCGGATTTACTCAATCCATCCCAGAATTTCTTGTTGATGCCCAGCGACAATTGCGAACCCGGCTCGTGCATGCCAGGGTAATAGTAATACTTGGCCGCTTCATAAAATTTATAAAAGCTGTCGTTCCAGGGGCCCACCCATTCGGTTGCGTCAATTGAACCCGATACCAGATTTTCATAGATTTGGCCACCGGGCAATGAAACGGGCGAAGCCCCCATTTTAGCGATAACATCGCCGCCGAGGCCTGGCATACGCATCTTCAGCCCTTTGAAGTCTGCCGCGGAACGCATTTCCTTGCGAAACCAGCCGCCCATTTGCACACCGGTGTTACCGCATGGCAGGCACTTTAAACCATAACCAGCTGCGATTTCGTCCCATAAAGCCTGACCACCACCAAATTGAATCCAGGAATTGATTTCAGTGTAGGTCATGCCAAAGGGTACCCCGGTAAAATAAGCCCATCCTGGATGCTTGCCTTTCCAGTAGTAATCCGCCGCGTGGTACATTTGCGCGTTGCCCGAGGCCACCTCATCGAAGGAGTCAAATGCCTTTACACGCTCTCCGGCGGCGAAATAGTTGACCTTGATACGGCCATCGGTCATCGCGGTGAGGCGCTCGGCGAAGCGCTGTGCGCCGGTGCCGAGGCCGGGGAAGTCTCTACCCCAGGTTGCTACCATGGTAATTTCGATTTGATTCGCAGCGATCGCGGGTGCTGAGACCGCGGTTGCTCCGGTTGCGAGGGCAGCGGCGACGCCACCTTTGAGTACATCACGACGTTTCATTGCTTACTCTCCGTTTATTATGATATTGCTTGAATAGTTCTTATAGTGATCAGGGGATATGAATTCGGCCCCCTTCGATACAACGCATCCATTTTGGGCCTTCTATGTTGAGATTTCAAGTTTTAACACTTGCCGGGTTGTTGGCCGAGGGGTTTTTATGCTGCGCTTTCAATAGCTCCCAGGCAGCCTGAACTTGCGGGTGCACCGGATCGCAGTGCGCGCCGAGAAAGCGCTCCGGGATATTGTGCGGATGTAATACCACCTCCGGGTGACCCTTGGGGAATTCGGCGTTGTAACTGAAGAAAAGAAGGCCATGTATTGGCATTCCACCAGACAATAACTTTAACGCGGTTAGTTGATTATCCAGCTCGAACAGCGGGTTTACAAATTTAAAGCTCTTTTGACCGATGACCTGGGTCCATTCGGCAATACGATCGGCACAGTAAATGTTGCCGCCATAAGGCTTGTAGACAATTAGCAGTATCGCGTTCTGGATGAGGGCCAGCCGATCGATCGTGTAATAACCGTCGAGACCATCTGGACAAATTAAATTACGAATTTGAGCGCAACCTATTTGTTGCAGGCAACGCTGGATGCGCCATTCGCGCAGTCGTAGCAGCAATTGCTTACGATTCACGAGTAAAATCAATATGATAACAAGCCCGCCAGCGGCCAATGCTAGCGTTATCGGTTCCATATGCAGCTGGCTGATAATTTCATCTGGGTCCATGCGCAGGAATAATATCCGAACCTCTCAAAAATGCCATTGTCATTTGCCATCGTCAATTGTAAAAATTACACTAGCGCGGCTTACGCAGGAGCCTTTGACATGTCCACACCTCAGCTGACTGTAAAACAGTTGTTCGATAGAGAAAGTTGTACTTATACCTACCTGCTGATCGATACCGATACTGGCGAGGGGGCGATCATCGACGCGGTGCTGGAAACCTTCGATCGGGATATGCAAATTATCAACGAGCTAGGTGTGGAATTACTGTTTGCGATCGAAACCCACGCACACGCCGACCATATCACTTCGGCTGGAAAAATACGCGAAACCACCGGCGCCAGGCTTGTCTATAGCGAAAGCTCGGGGATTGAAGCAATCGACTGCCCGTTAAAGGATGGCGAGTTTATTACACTTGGACATTACCAGATAAAAGCGATTTCAACTCCCGGTCATACCAGTGGATGTACCAGTTACTTTTGCGACGGCCTGCTGTTCAGTGGCGATGCACTCTTGATACGAGGTTGCGGGCGCACCGATTTTCAGTTTGGCGACCCCGGCCAGTTATACGACAGTATTACGCAAAAACTGTTCGTACTCAGCGACGATACCATCGTATACCCGGGCCATGATTACAATGGTCGAACCTCGTCAACGATAGGGGAGGAAAAAGTCTGGAACCCGAGATTGGGAGACAGTCGGCCCCGTCAGGAATTCATTGATTTGATGAACAACCTGAACCTGGATATGCCGAAGAGAATCAACGAGGCAGTGCCGGCCAACATGAGTGTCGGCATCAACTTCGACGCAAATCGATACCTGCTGCGCGACTTCGATATGAACGATTTACATCAGCAGTGGCAGGATCTTCCGTCGAATACCCTGGTCATGGATAATCGTACGCCCGAGGAATTTGCTCGCGGACACGTCCCGGGTAGCCGTAATATCCCGCTGGGTACCGAAAATGCGCATATCGACGAGTTAAAACAATTTGACCAGGTATATCTTTATTGTCGCTCTGGTCGGCGTGCCCAGACCACGGCTACCAATCTGCATTTTCAGGGGCTCAACCACATCGTCTGCATCAGCCACACCGGCATGCCCGACTGGGAAAAAGCCGGTTACCCAGTCGAAACCTGATGCCGAAATTCCCAAACCACGAACCCTCGGGGTCAGACCACGTTTTCGCCAACCATGTCAATCCAGGCTCGGAAAGCACCGAAAACCGTGCTCTGACCCCCTCGAAGGGACTCTTGTTCGCTCTCAGCTGACATTTTTGGAAATCACCGTGTAAGCGTGAACATAATCCATGCCATGACCTTGCGGATTAGCGCGCACCATGTCGCGGTAGCTGTCATAGTAGTCCTCGATGATTTGACGGCGTTCTTCCAGCGGACGAGCATCAGCTAGTGCACTAAAGAAGATGCTTTCGTTCCAGCTGCGGATTGTCGGGATGTACTCTTCGGCAAAACGCGCGGCATCACCATGTTCGGCAAAGGATTCGGCGTAAGGGCAGGCGACTATGCGCGTGTCGATATGATCGAGGCGTAAACCTGCCTGGTAAACGGTTTCGTCCCGATTCTGCAACGGTGCGCTGAATTCTTCCACCGTATTGTAGTATTGCGGCAGCGTCATATTTTCATATTCCGTTGTATTGATTCGCCCCTGCTGCAGGAAGTCCTGCCAGATCTGGTTGAAAGTGTCGAACATATTGACGCCACCGGTGTTACCCAGGTAGCGGTCCTGCTCATCACGCGCGAAGTTGATCAGCACCAGCTTGCCGCCCGCTTTTAATTCGCGTGCTCGATGTAACAGGATTTGACGCCAGTCACGATGCGCCTGATCACGAAATGCCGCCAGTTCTTCACCCTCGGCGCCGACTGCCTGCACATGGTTGGAAATATTACAAACCTTGTTGCTCAACCAGTGCATCGCGGTTGCCGAAAAGCCTATGTCCAGGGTCCCGCCAGGGACAATCTGTTTGTAAAAAGTCGTACCCGAAACCATGGGAAAGATATGGTCGCGACGATCGAGATAAGTCTCGAAAGAGCCAAGACCATAGACATTCGCAATCAGTGCGTTGAAATCATTGCGTGGCTGATCCGAATAAACGATCGTGATCGGGGTATCCGGCGCACGCGCGCAGACTGCGTCAATCGCTTTGCCAACCATCGACAGGGAAGTCCCGGCGTCCGCGGTGCCCATATCCGAAAATGTGAAACCTTGCGCAATGGCTTCCTGCGGCAAGCTGTCTATCGCCTCTATAACAATCGGTGTGGCGGCATCGATTACATGTTTTGCGCCAATCGTTGCCAGCGAGTAGAGACCGCCACCGCTCATGGTTATACCTTCAGAATGTCCCCTGGATCCCATTACCCCTCCGTCAGATTCCAGGCAGCTGTTTTGTCAACAACGACAAAACCAGTTGTGCCATATTGTGTGCACCATTGCCGGCGCCGAGATTTTCACGTACCCGACTGAGCCCGGTTTTTACCTGCTCTCGATACGCGGAATTTTCCATTAACTCGAATAATTCCCGGCTCACCGTATCCGGCCTGGCGTCCTCTTGCAAGAATTCACGTACCACGGCTTTACCGGCGACTATGTTGGCGAGGCCAATATATGGAATCGTTACCAGTCGGCTCATGATCGAATATGAAAACCACGATATCTTGTAAAGAATGCACATCGGTACGTTGAGCAGGGCAATTTCCAGGGTCACCGTCCCCGAGCATGTGGCGATCACATCGCAGCATGAAATTACATTATATATTCCACCCTGGCTGACAGTAATATCGATCCCACTATCATCACATTGTCGCGAGATATCATCCAGATGCTGGTTGGTGGCAACCGGTAGCAGGAACTTTAAAGCCGGGTCCTGAGCCTGCATCTGCCGGGCGGTGGCGAACATTAGCGGTAACAGACGGGTGATTTCGTTATGGCGACTGCCAGGGAACAGCCCGACCACTTTTGCCGCTGCCGGAATTCCCATTTGAGCCCGAATATCAAGTGTATCGATATCGGTTTTAACCTTGTCGACCAGCGGATGCCCGACGAAGCTGACCGGGATGCCGGCATCTTCGTAGTATTGTTGTTCAAATTTGAAGATAACCGCCATGTGATCGATCAGGCCGCCGATCTTGTGTATACGTTTCGGTCGCCATGCCCACACCTGCGGGCTGATGTAAAACAGGACTTTGATGCCGAGTTCGCGTGCATGACGGGCCATCTTCAGATTGAATTCGGGGTAGTCCACCAGCACCAGTAAATCCGGCCGGGTTTGATCCAGCGCCCGCTTTACAATATTCATCGCCTGCTTGATATCGCCCCAATGGCGCAGCACTTCGATGAGTCCGGTTACCGCGATGATCGATGAATCGAAAAACACCTCGACCCCGGCATTTTTCATTTCCTGACCACCCATGCCACTGATACGGATATCGGGCTGTGCGAGTTTCAGCTGGGCGGCGACCTCGGCGGCGTGCGCATCGCCGGATGCTTCGCCCGCGAGGAACATGACGTGAATCTCGCTCATCAGGCGCTCAGTATCGCCTCGCAAACGGATGCAATTTGTGCTTCGGTCATTTCCGGAAAGATTGGCAAAGACAGGCAGCGATTTGCGCTCGATTCGGTAACCGGCAATTCTACTGTTGTGGTATCGGCGAAGACCTTTTGCTGATGCAGTGGAATAGGGTAGTAGACCGCGCAGGCGACTCCTTGCGATAGTACGTGCTCGCGTACCGCGTCACGATCATCGCAAAGCAGGGTGTACTGGTGAAACACATGATCGCGATCATCCGCTATAGCCGGGGTCTGGAAACGACTGTTTGCCAGGCGCTGGTTGTAAGACCTGGCAACCGCCAGTCGTTTTTGATTGTACTCGTCTATATATTTGAGCTTGATGCGTAACACCACCGCCTGCAGTTCATCGAGTCGACTGTTGTAACCGATGACGTCGTGGTGATATTGCTGACTACTGCCATGATTGCGCAGTAGCCTGATCTGTGCCGCTATTCCATCGTCGTTGGTGGTGATCATGCCACCATCGCCATAACAGCCCAGGTTCTTGCTGGGGAAAAAACTGTATGCGCCGACGCAACCCATGGTGCCGGTGGTTTTCCCCTGGTAGCGGCTACCAAAGGATTGCGCACAATCCTCGATTACCAGCAGTCCGAATTCGTCTGCCAAGGCCTGGATTTCAGCCATATCGGCGGGTAGACCAAACAGGTGTACCGGCAAAATCGCGCGCGTCTTATCGGTTATCGCCGCCCTGATCTGAGCCGGGTCTATATTCAGGCTTTGCGCCTGTATATCGACGAATACAGGTTCTGCTCCGATATAACGGATGGCTTCACCGGTGGCGATAAAAGTAAACGCGCTGGTGATAATTTCATCACCCGGTTTTATCCCGGCGGCGAGCAATCCCAGATGTAGTGCATCGGTACCCGAGGCGCAGCTAATGGCATGTTTCGCGCCAAGGTAGTCACCAGCCTCCTGATCGAAAGCCTGTACATTCGGACCGAGGATAAAACGTGTTTCGGCCAGCGCCTGCAAAATCGCGGTATCGACCTCATCTTTGATAGTTTCATACTGACCTTTCAGGTCAACCATAGGTATATTCATAAGGATTCTTTGATTAGCCCGGTTATGGCGATAGCAGTTTCAAGCGCGCGTTTCCCGTCTTCGCCGTTTACCGTCGGTCGTGAGGTGCTTTTGATTGCCTTGATAAAATCGAGAACTTCGAGGTTCAACGCGTCATTGTCTTCAAAACGAAGCTCCTGGTGAGTGATATCCTTGAAGCCTTCATCGTTATCGGTTTCGCCTTTGCGGTTTATCGCGAGAATTTTTTCCTGGAAGTCCGCCGAAAGATACGCATTTTTCTGAAAAATACGTAATTTGCGCTCACGTTTACGACTGATACGGCTGGCGGTAACGTTGGCGACACAGTGATTTTCAAATTCAATGCGCGCGTTGGCGATATCGATGGTTTCAGACAGTACGGATAACCCACTGGCTGAAATACGCCTGATCGGGCTGTCGATCAGGTCGAGAATGATGTCGATATCATGAATCATCAAATCGAGAATAACGCTGACATCGGTGGCACGCGTGGTAAAGGGGGCTAAACGGGTCGATTCCAGAAACTGGGGATTGTCGATATTCTCTTCAATGCCAAGCATGACACTGTTAAAGCGTTCGATGTGCCCCACTTGCAACACCAGTTCCTTGCGCCGGGCAATTTCGATCAATGTTTCGGCCTCTGCCACGGTTTCAGTTATCGGTTTTTCGATTAAACAGTGAATTCCTGCTTCCAGAAACTCGCGCGCGATTTTATAATGCAGGCTTGTTGGTACCACCAGGCTGATCGCATCGACCAGCGGGATGATATCGCGGTAATCGGAGTAAGCATCAGCACCATGTTTGTGGGCCACATCCCTGGCATTCTCGATATTGGTATCCACCACTGCAACCAGTTCACAATCGGCGGCCGCAGCGTGTTTGTCTGCATGCCATTTGCCGAGGTGACCAACACCGACAACAGCAACCTTGAGTAATCGTGACATAGTGATAAGTGTGAAATCCAAACGGCGCATTATATATGCATGAAATCCCAAATGCGAAGCTTGTCGCCGGTGTCGACGAAGCCGGGCGCGGGCCGTTAGCGGGCTCGGTAGTTGCGGCGGCGGTGATCCTCGATGAAAATTTTCCAATTGACGGTCTCACCGATTCGAAGAAGCTTTCGGCGTCACGGCGCGCGTTACTGGAGCTGCAAATCAAACAGCGAGCGAAAGCCTGGGCGATTGCCGAATCCAGCCAGCTCGAGGTCGATGAAATCAATATCCTGCAAGCCAGTCTGCTGGCAATGAAGCGCGCAGTGCTGGGGCTGGAATTAAAACCCGGGCAGGTTTTGATAGACGGCAACCGGTTACCGCCGCTCGAAGGCTACCAGATGCTGGCGATTGTCAAAGGGGACCTGTCTGAACCCTGTATTTCAGCGGCCTCGATACTGGCCAAGCAATATCGCGATCGTCAGATGCTCGAACTCGACCAGTTGTATCCCGAGTACCAGTTTGCGCGTCACAAGGGTTATCCGACCGCACTTCACCGCCAGCTGCTGATAAAACATGGTGTATCACCAGTGCACCGCCGCAGTTTCGGCCCAGTCAGGGATCTACTCTAGATGAGTAATGGTTTCGTCCATCTGCACGTGCACAGCGAATACTCGCTACAGGACAGCACCGTCAGGCTGCATCCCCTGATACAGAAACTGCGCGAACGGGATATGGGTGCGGTTGCGTTGACCGACCTGAACAACATGTTTGCCGTGGTAAAGCATTACAAGGCGGCAACCGCTATGGGCGTGAAACCCATATTTGGAGTGGATGTATGGGTGCGTCATGCAGAGCGCACGGAAACCCTGAGTCGCCTGGTTTTGCTGGTGCAGAACGACCAGGGCTACCTGAATCTGAAACGGCTGGTATCACGGGCCTACCTGGAAGGTCAAACCGCCGATCGCGCGACTATCGAAATTGACTGGCTGCGGGACGCAAACGAGGGTTTGATCGCATTGTCCGCGTGCCTGGAGGGCGATATAGGCCTGGCGCTAAGAATACAGAATACCGAACTGGCCGAATCCTGCCTGCAGCAGTGGCGTGACATTTTCGATGAGCGCTTTTTTCTCGAGTTGCAACGCACCGGGCGCGCGCATGAAGAAACCTACATCAACCAGGCGGTCAAATGGTCTGCAGATTTGCAGGTACCGGTGGTAGCCACCAACGACGTACGATTTATCGATGCCGAAGATTTCGAAGCGCATGAAGTCAGGGTTTGTATCTGTACCGGTTTCACGCTCGACGATGAGCGCCGACCCAGGCTCTATTCGTCGCAGCAATACCTGCGTTCAGCCGATGAAATGATCGAACTATTTGCCGATATTCCGGCGGCAATTACAAACTCGGTAGCAATCGCGAGCGCCTGCAACCTGCGTCTCGAACTGGGCCAGGCATTTTTACCGGAATACCCGATTCCCGACGGCTATACCACCGATAGCTTTCTTGAGCATGTCGCCGATGATGGCCTCGAACGACGCCTGCAGTTTCTACAGCAACAATTACCGCAAGGACAGGAACTGGATCGGTCGCCCTATTATCAGCGGCTGAAAATTGAACTCGGTGTGATCATCGAAATGGGGTTCCCCGGTTACTTCCTGATTGTTATGGATTTTATCGAGTGGGCCAAGAAGCATGCTATACCGGTAGGGCCGGGACGTGGCTCGGGAGCGGGTTCACTGGTTGCTTACGCATTGAACATTACCGATCTTGATCCGCTCGCCTACGAACTACTGTTTGAACGCTTCCTCAACCCGGAGCGGGTATCCATGCCGGATTTCGATATCGATTTCTGCATGGACCGGCGTGATGAGGTAATCGAATATGTTGCCGAACACTATGGTCGTGACCAGGTGTCACAGATTATTACCTACGGCCGCATGGCGGCGAAAGCGGTAATCCGCGACGTGGGCAGGGTGATGTCGCACCCCTATGGTTTTGTCGATCGCATCGCCAAGCTGGTGCCGTTTGAAGTAGGTATTACCCTCGACAAGGCGCTGGAGCAGGAAGAAGCCTTGCTCGAACTGTATCAGCAGGAAGAAGAAGTCACCATGCTGATCGATATGGCCCGTTCGCTGGAAGGACTCACGCGTAATGTCGGCAAACACGCCGGTGGCGTGGTGATTTCACCCAGTAATCTAACCGACTTTACACCGACCTATTGCGAGCAGGGAGGTTCGGGACTGGTATCGCAGTACGACAAGGACGATGTCGAGGCGGTTGGCCTGGTCAAGTTTGACTTTCTCGGCTTGCGTACGCTGACCATCATCGACTGGGCGGTGCGCGCCATCAACGCACGAAAAACCGATGACAAGCTCGAAATCGAACGTATTCCGCTCGACGATGCGGCCACTTTCAAACTGTTACAGGCCTATCAGACCACGGCGGTGTTTCAGCTCGAATCACGGGGTATGAAGGATTTGATCCGTCGTCTGCAACCGGATAGTTTCGAAGATATTATCGCCCTCGTTGCCTTGTTCAGGCCGGGACCTCTGCAGTCGGGCATGGTCGATGACTTTATCGATCGTAAACACGGTCGTTCACGGGTTGAGTACCCCCATCCAGCACTGGAAACCATCTTGCAGCCAACCTATGGAGTCATTCTCTACCAGGAGCAGGTCATGCAAATTGCCCAGGTGCTGGCGGGCTACACGCTGGGCGGCGCCGATATGTTGCGCCGGGCGATGGGTAAGAAGAAGGCGGAGGAAATGGATCAACAACGAGCCATTTTCACCGACGGCGCGGTTGCCAACCGGGTCGAAACCGCTACTGCCACTTATATATTCGATTTGATGGAAAAATTTGCCGGCTACGGTTTCAACAAATCGCATTCAGCGGGATATGCGCTGGTGTCGTATCAAACAGCATGGCTGAAAACCCATTATCCGGCGGAATTCATGGCTTCGGTGCTTTCGGCCGAAATGGATAACACCGACAAGATAGTTACCCTGATCGATGATTGCCGCAATATGAAACTGGATATTCGTCCGCCCGATATCAACCTTTCGAACTACCCGTTTACTGCGGGTGAGAAGGGTGAAATCTACTATGGCCTCGGTGCCATCAAGGGCGTTGGCCAGGCCGCCATCGAAAGCATTATCGCCATCAGGCAGGAGCGCGCCTACCAGTCGCTGGACGACTTTTGTAAGCGCATCGACTCGGCCAAATCCAGTCGCAAGTTTATGGAAGCCTTGATCAAGGGCGGCGCGATGGATTGTTTCAGCGAAAATCGGGCGGCGCTGATGACGCATCTGACGTACGCGATACAGGCCGCCGAGCAACAACAGCACAATGTTAATGCTGGTATCAGCGACATGTTCGACAGTATTTCTCCGGTAACCGAGGCGGATCGCCCGCTGCCCGAGTGCGAAACCTGGGACGAGAAACAACGCCTGATACTGGAAAAAGAAGCACTCGGTCTATTCCTCACCGGGCATCCGCTGGCAATGGTTGACGATGAAATCAGACAGTTTGCTCCGACCCGTCTGGGGCAGTGGCTGGAGCGGCTCGACAACGGTGGTAATGGTGAAAGGTTTCGGCAGAAGGAGCAGGATGCCAGGGTTTGCGGGCTGGTGGTCGATATTCGCATGCGCAACAGCTTTCGCGGTCGCGAGGCGTTCGTCACGCTGGATGATCGTAGCGGGCGGGTTGATGTTCGCGTGTCGCCCGACATGCTGGCGCAGATTGAACCGATTGTGCACAAAGACCTGGTGTGGGTTGTCGATGGTGGGATTGCCTACGATGATTTTAATAATGGCATTAAGTTGCGCGCTGCCCGGGTACAGTTGCTGGACGACTATCGTGCAGAAAATGCGCGTGCTCTGCATATCAGGTTGAATGGCCAGGATGATGGTGAAATTGACACCATAATTAGCGTGCTCAATCACTACCAGTCTAGCGATGCGACGCCGGTAGTATTTCATATGCAGCGCGAAGATTACGCCTACCAGCTGCGCACCAACGGTGGTTGGTCGCTGAAGCCGGATGAACAGTGTCTGCTCGAACTGCAGCGATGCCTGGATAAGTCAGAATTCTATTTCGAATACCAGTAGTTATCGATTAATCAGAGGCTCCCTAACCTGGCGGGCGAGAAAATCTCGCCGTTTTCGTTGGCGGCGGTACTCATCAGGTAGAGGAAAGTATCGACGTGGTCCTGCGGCAGCGGGAGCTGGTTATTATCATCCGCCGCGGGATAAGCGCGAATTTGCAGAGCGGTGCGAGTCTTGCCGGGGTTGAAGCAATTCACATGCACGTTGCTGCCTTCGTATTCGCGCGCCAATAAGCCGGCCATAGCCGTGACACCCTGTTTGCTGACCTGGTAGGCATCCCAGTAAGCGCCTGTTTTGTCATCGATCATAAATACTAGCGAAGCCCAGGGCGCACGACTCATCAATGGCAGGCAGGCGCGGGTCAACAAGTAGGGAGCATGCAGGTTGACCTGGTGTACCTGGTACCAGGTGGCGACATCGCTTTGCGCAAACACCGTCGGTGCGCCGAGGCTGGCGGCACAGTGAATCATGCCATCGAGGCGTCCTAACCCGGATTCAATATTGTTCGCCAGTTCCACGTAGTCGTGCTCGGTCGCGCCCTCGAGATTCATCGGGTATATCGCGGGAGTAGGACCACCCGCCTGCTCGATTTCATCGTAGAGCGCTTCCACCAGGCGCAAATTTCTGGCCAGTAAAACCACCGTGGCGCCATGTCGGGCCAGCGCATTCGAAACGACCTTACCGAAGCCCCCGGTGGCTCCGGTCACCAGGATGACCTGTTCTTTTAATAGATCGGGTGTCGCGGAAAAATTTTCGGGCAGGGTGATCATGCAAGTCCCAATAGTGGATGTCCAAGCAGGTCGCGAGGATGATCAATTACGCCGTCAGCCTGCCAGGCTCCGATACTGGCGGCATCCTCGATATAGCCATAAGTGGCAACCAGCGTTTTCATGTTGGCGGCCTTTCCCGCTACGATATCGCGTTCGTCGTCGCCGACATAAATACAGCTGTTACAACTGACCCCGAGTCGTTCAGCCGCGACCTGTAAGGGCAGCGGATGGGGTTTACGCTGCTCCAGGGTGTCGCCCCCGATTACCACCCCGGTACGTGGCGCCAGATCGAGCTGTTCGAGTAGTGGATGGGTTAGCCATTCGGGTTTATTGGTGACTATTCCCCACGGAATCGAACGTGCCTCGAGCTCATCCAGGATTTCGCTGTAGCCGTCAAATAATCTTGATTCATCAGCGACGATCGCATGATAGTGATCCAGGTAACGCAGACGCAGTGGTTCGATTTCTGCATCAGGAACCTTGCCGGCAAAACCGAGCCGGGTCAACACCAGGCCACCCTGTGAAACCAGAGGGCGAATAGTGGTCAATGGCAACGGCTCGAGATTCTCTTCGATCAGCAAATTGTTGAGTGCAGCACCCATATCGGGTGCGGTGTCTATCAAGGTGCCGTCAAGGTCGAAGAGGACGGCGTCAATCATCGAAACGCGCAGTCAGCAGATAATTGACGTCGATATCGCGCCCCAGCGAATAACGCTTGCTGAGCGGATTGTAACTCATGCCGCTGATATCGTTAACCTGCATGTCACAGGCGCGCAATTGTGCGGCTATTTCCGAGGGCTTAATGAATTTCTTATATTCATGGGTACCACGGGGTAGCATTCTGAGGATGTATTCAGCACCCAGAATCGCCAGTGCAAAGGCTTTTGGATTGCGGTTGATGGTCGATAAAAACATTACTCCGCCAGGCTTCAACAAATGCGCCGCCGAGGTAATGACCGAGGCGGGGTCGGGTACATGTTCGAGCAATTCGAGACAGGTGACGATGTCAAATTGTGCCGCGTGGTGTTCGGCAAAGGCTTCGACCGTCGATAGTTGATAGTCGATCTCCAGCGCCGACTCGTGCAGGTGCAGTTTGGCTACCTTGAGTGACAACTCGGCCATATCGATACCGGTAACCCGGGCGCCTTGCCGTGCCAGCGCTTCGGCCAGGATGCCGCCGCCGCAGCCGACGTCGAGGACGCGTTTACCCTCGACTCCCTGCGCCTGTCGCTCGATATAGGAAACCCGTAACGGATTAATTTCATGTAGTGGTTTGAACTCACTCTCGCGATCCCACCAACGGCTTGCAATCGATTGAAATTTTTCGATTTCGAGCGGATCTACGTTTGATTCTGCTGACATCGTCTAACTCTTCATTTTTTGCGCCCAGGACGCTGCTTTACTGATAATTTCATTACTATCCAGATGGCAGAATTCGAAATCCCGCAACTGGGCGACGCCGTCGATCCAGACGTGTGAAACCTGCCGACTGGCGGCAGCATATACGATCTGTGCCACCGGGTCATAAAGGGGTTGCGTGTTGAGGCTCGATAAATCGATGGCAATCAGGTCGGCGCATTTGCCGGTTTCGATGCTGCCGATACGATCCGCCATGCCGAGTGCTCTGGCGCCGTTGATGGTCGACATCTCGATCGCTTGCCTGGCGTTGCAGGCGCGGGCGTTGCCGCTACTACCCTTGGCGAGTAATGCTGCGGTGCGCATTTCGCCGAGTAGATCGAGATCATTGTTACTGGCAGCACCATCTGTACCCAGGCAGATATTGACGCCTCGCTCAAGCAAGGCCGCCACGGGACAAATACCGCTGCCCAGCTTGAGGTTCGATTCGGGACAATGCGCTATGTTAACCCCGGCTTCTGCCACACGCTCAATCTCGAATTCGTCGAGTTCTGTCATATGCACTGCAATCAGGTTTGAATTCAACAGGTTGAGCTGATCGAGACGTTGCAAAGGTCGCAGACCGGTCTTTTGCAGGGCTTCGGCGACTTCTGCAGCGGTTTCGTGGACATGCATGTGTACCGGGAGATCAAGTTCGTTACTGTACATGGCTAGTTGTCGGAGCGGTTCGTCCGATACCGTATAGGGTGCGTGTGGCGCGAAGGCGCTGCTAACCAGGGGAAACTCCCTGATTTCGTCGTGTACCGCGAGTGCCTTGTGTAAATATTCATCGGCGTTTTGTGCCCATACGCTGGGGAAATCAAGCACGATCAGGCCGATTACACTGCGCATTCCAATCTGCTGCGCGCAGCGCGCGGCTTCATCGGGAAAATAGTACATATCATTCAGGCAAGTGGTGCCGGAGCGAATCATCTCGGCTGCCGCGAGTTTGAATCCATCGACGCTGAATTCCGCGTCGACCCAGCGTGACTCGGCTGGCCAGATGTGTCCGGTCAACCATTCCATCAGTGGCAGATCATCGGCAATTCCGCGAAACAGGCTCATCGAGGCGTGGGTATGACTGTTTACCAGGCCCGGCAGCAGCGCACAGTTTGGTAAGTCGATGATTTCGGCTTGCGCATAACAGTCGAGTTCAGCAATTTCATCACAGGCAACCAGGCTGTGGATAAGATTGTCTTCGACCAGCACGGCAAAATCCTGCAATACTTCGAAGTCCGCGTTTACGGTTACAACCCAGTCCGGCTGGAGAATTTGATAGTGGTGCCGCATAGCCGAACCTTACAAGATTTAGCATCTACTGAAAACGAATAATGAGGTTCCCGACGTCAGTTCACGCAGTTTCGTCTACCGATTGTTCGAAAACCCTCAAATCCGCTTATTTTAACGCTGGCGGGACGTTCTTATCAGTAGTGTTGACCCTTGGGTTTATGGTAAAATCCCGCAGATTCAAAATTAAACATTCCTGCGTCATTCCCAAGCATTGAGTATTGAGTTTTATGGCTGATATCGCCAAAGAAATATTTCCTGTCAATTTAGAAGACGAGATGCGTCAGTCGTATCTTGAATACGCCATGAGCGTCATCGTCGGTCGCGCCTTACCCGATGTGCGTGATGGTCTAAAACCGGTCCATCGTCGTGTCCTCTACGCGATGAATGTGCTCGGCAACGATTATAACAAGCCGTATAAAAAATCTGCCAGGGTAGTCGGCGACGTCATCGGTAAATACCACCCGCATGGCGATACCGCGGTCTACGATACCATAGTACGCATGGCGCAACCCTTTGCCATGCGTCACATGCTGGTCGATGGACAGGGCAACTTCGGTTCGGTCGATGGGGATTCGCCGGCGGCGATGCGTTACACCGAAGTTCGCATGTCAAAAATTGCGCACGAACTGCTCGCCGACCTGGAAAAAGAAACCGTCGACTTCCTGCCCAATTACGATGAATCTGAACACGAGCCCGTGGTATTGCCAACCAGGGTGCCCAACCTGTTGATCAATGGATCCTCGGGTATCGCTGTAGGCATGGCGACCAATATCCCGCCGCATAACCTGGCCGAAGTCGTCGACGCCTGCATTCTGCTGATCGACGAACCCGAAGCCGACATCGAGCGCTTGATGCAGTGCATCCCGGGACCGGATTTCCCAACCGCGGGATTCATCAACGGCGCCAGGGGGATTCGCGAAGCTTACCGCGGTGGCAAAGGCAAGATTTACCTGCGTGCGAAGACCCATTACGAAGAAGACAAGTCGGGCAAGCAAAGCATCATCGTTAGCGAACTGCCTTACCAGGTGAACAAGGCCCGCTTACTGGAAAAAATCGCTGAACTGGTCAAGGAAAAACGTCTCGAGGGCATTACCGGTTTGCGCGACGAATCCGACAAGGACGGGATGCGCATGGTAATCGAACTGCGTCGTGGTGAGCTGGCCGATGTGGTGTTGAATAACCTCTACAAGCAAACCCAGATGCAAAACGTGTTTGGTATCAACATGGTGGCGCTGGTCGACGGTCAGCCGCGACTCCTCAACCTGAAGGAAATTCTCGCCGCCTTCATCGTGCATCGGCGCGAAGTGGTTACCCGGCGTACGATTTTTGATCTGCGCAAGGCGCGCGACCGTGCTCATCTACTCGAGGGCCTCGCCGTAGCCCTGTCCAACATCGATGAAATCATCGCCATGATCAAACAATCCGCTAGCCCGGCGGTTGCCAGGGCGGCCCTGCTCGAAAAGGCATGGGCTCCGGGTGTGGTTATGGACATGCTACAACGCGCCGGTGCCGAGTCTTCCAAACCGGAAGGTCTGGACGAACACTGCGGTCTGGTTGGCGATCAATACCGTCTCACTGAAAAACAGGCACAGGCCATTCTGGACTTGCGGCTGCACAAACTGACCGGCCTCGAACAGGACAAAATTATCTCCGAGTATCGAGAGATTCTCGAAAAAATCGAAGATTTGCTCGATATCCTGAAACGCGATGAGCGCTTGAAGCAGGAGATCAGGCAGGAACTCGAAGCTATCAAAGAAGAATTTTCAGAGCCGCGGCGAACCGAAATAATCATCGATCATTCCGACCTGACGGTGGAAGACCTGATCAGCGAAGAGGACGTGGTGGTTACGATTTCTCATCTGGGTTACGCCAAGGCACAGCCGCTTGAAACCTATTCGGCACAACGCCGTGGTGGCAGGGGCAAAGCCGCTACCCGGGTAAAAGATGAAGATTTCGTCGAGCAAATGTTTGTCGCCTCGACACATGACACACTGCTGTGCTTTTCGACTCGCGGCAAGGTTTACTGGCAGAAGGTGTACCAGCTGCCGATTGGCAGTCGCACCGCACGTGGACGGCCGATGATAAATTTGTTGCCATTGGAAGAAAACGAACGCATTACCGCGATTCTGCCGGTACGGGAATATCCCGAGGACCAGTTTATTTTCTTTGCAACCGCCAGTGGCAAGGTTAAACGAACCTCACTTTCAAATTTTTCGCGCCCGCGGGCAAATGGTATTATTGCGCTTGATTTACGCGATGAAGACAGCCTGATCGGGGTACAACTGACCAATGGCAAGTCTGATCTGCTGATGTTTACCAGTGCCGGCAAGGGCATTCGAGTTGCCGAGACTAATGTTCGTGCCATGGGCCGAACCGCGGCCGGCGTCCGCGGCATTAAAATTAAATCCTCGGATGAAGTTATCTCATTGATCGCTACCGAATCCGACGAAGGACAAATCCTGTTTGCCACTGAAAACGGGTATGGCAAGCGCACCCGGGTTGCTGATTTTTCGGTTCAGGGCCGCGGCGGGCAAGGTGTCATATCGATTCAGACTTCACCCCGTAATGGGCGCGTTGTAGGCGCGATCAAAATCACCGGAGACGATGAGGTTATGCTGATCAGTAACAGTGGTACGCTGGTGCGCACCCCGGCAGACGATATTTCCATACTGGGACGTAATACCCAGGGTGTTACACTCATCCGACTGGGTGAAGATGAACAACTGGTGCAGATTGAACCCGTCGCCGCGAGTGTCGATGATAATCCTGACAGCAACGGCGCTGAAAACGATGGTCCTGTATATGATGGCCCAGAAAATGATGGTCCAGAAAATAATGGCCCGGAAAATAATGGTCCAGAAAATAATGGCTAAGATGCATCCATGAATGACGATGCATTGGAAAAACTACGCGATCGCATCGACGCAATCGACAAGCAACTACTGGAATTATTCAATCAGCGTGCCGGTTGCGCGGTCGACGTTGCCGCGGTCAAGCGTGAGCGCAGTGAAGCAAGTGGCGAGAGTGTGGATTTCTTTCGCCCCGATCGCGAAGCGCAGGTCATAAAACGACTTAAATCTTTAAATGCGGGACCGCTTAGCGATGATGAGGTTGGTCGCCTGATTCGCGAAGTAATGTCAGCCTGCCTGGCACTTGAACAACCGCTGAAAATTGCCTATCTTGGCCCGGAAGGCACCTTTACTCAGAGTGCAGCGCTCAAGCATTTTGGCCATTCGGTATCGACGATTCCGATGAGCAGCATTCCGGATGTTTTCAGTTCGGTTGAATCCGGCCATGCCGACTATGGACTGGTGCCGGTCGAAAACTCCACCGAGGGCGTGATCAGCCATACGCTGGATATGTTTATTGATTCCAGCCTTAAAGTTTGCGGTGAAGTCGAGATTCGCGTGCACCATCATCTGGCGAACCAGTCGCAGAAGGTAACAGCTCTCAGGCATATCTATTCACACCAGCAATCTTTCGCGCAATGTCGCCGCTGGCTCGATCAAAATTTCCCCGGTATAGAGCGCATTCCGGTTAGCAGTAACGCGGAGGCGGCAAGACTGGCCAGCATAGAAGACGACGCTGCTGCGATTTGCGGGTTGCCGGCGGTAGAAATATTCGGTTTGAAGATTTGTTACGAGAATATTGAAGACCTCTCCGACAACACCACCCGTTTCGTTATCATCGGACGCCAGGAAGTTGGCCCCAGCGGTAATGACAAGACATCGCTATTGATTTCCACGAAAAATATTCCGGGAGCGTTACTCGGGTTATTGCAACCGCTAGCCGATCACGGCATCAGTATGAACAAAATTGAGTCTCGGCCGGCACAGGGGCACAAGTGGGCTTACGTGTTTTTTATCGATGTTGATGGTCATCAGCAAGATAAGAATGTCATCGATGCTTTTAATGAGCTGAAACAGCAGGCCGCCTTGTTTAAAATACTGGGTTCGTATCCAAAAGCCTCTCTCTGATGTCTGTTATCGATTCCGCGCTGCTGCAAATCAGGCAATTGCAACCTTATTCCCCCGGGAAACCCGTCGAGGAGCTCGAGCGTGAGCACGGTATTAGTAACGCGATCAAGCTTGCCTCGAACGAAAATCCGCTAGGGTATTCTCCACTGGTAGCTGAAGTGCTGACGCGCGCGGGTGAGCATATTGAACTTTACCCGGATGCAAACGCTTACTATCTAAAACAGCGACTGGCACAAAAGCTCGGTGTAGGGCAAAACCAGATCACTATCGGTAATGGCTCTAACGACGTTCTCGACCTGGTAGCCCGCAGTTTCCTCGATCGCGATACCGCGGCGATATATTCGCAATATGCTTTCATGGTGTATGCCATGGTTACCCAGGCCTGCGGGGCGCAGGCGCAGGTCGCCGATGCCATGGGGCCGAGCGCCACACAACCCTATGGCCACGACCTGGATGCGATGCTGGCATTAATCAGTGAAAACACACGGGTTATCTTCATCGCCAATCCGAATAATCCAACCGGCACCTGGCTGGAAAACGATCAACTGAAGCGCTTCATCGAACAGGTTCCAACGCATATCGCCATCGTAATCGATGAAGCCTATTTCGAATATGTTGAACTCGAAAGATATCCGGATTCACTGCAGTGGCTGGATCAGTATCAAAATTTAATTGTGACCCGGACATTCTCCAAGATTTACGGCATTGCCGGGTTGCGTATCGGTTACTCGGTATCGAGTCCTGAAGTTTGTGATTTGCTCAATCGCGTCAGGCAACCGTTTAACGGTAATACCCTGGCATTGGCAGCAGCGCGGGTTGCGCTCGATGATGAAGCCTTTGTCGAGCAAAGCCGACGCTCCAATCAGCAGGGTTTGCAGTTGATGCAGGCCTGGTTTGATAAACGCGGCATCGATTATATTCCATCGGCGGGAAATTTTTTGACTGTGCGCTTCGGCGACAACAGTGCCCGGGTTTACCAGCAGTTACTCGAGCGCGGGGTAATTGTCAGGCCTGTGGGGAATTATAATCTGCCGGATTTTCTGCGTATCAGTGTCGGCAGTAAACCTCAGCTTGAACAGATGTTCGCTGCCCTGGAAGACATTTTATGATCGACAGGCTCGCAATAATCGGGGTTGGGCTAATCGGTAGTTCACTGTCGTTGGCACTTAAAGAAGCTGGTGTAGTGCGGCAGGTAATCGGCTTTGGACGTAATCAGAAAAATCTTGCCCGTGGTGTCGAACTCGGTGTTCTTGATGAATTTACAGATACTATCGAGGCCTGTGTTAGCGATGCCGATGTCATCGTCGTCGCAGTCCCATTAGGGGCGATGCGAGCGGTATTTTCCGAGTTAAAACAGGTCATTAAAAAAGGCGCCATTATCACCGACGTTGGCAGTGCCAAAGGCTCGGTGGTTACCGCGGCACGCGATGAACTGGGATCAGTATTTCCCCGTTTTGTGCCTGGCCATCCGATTGCAGGCACCGAGAAAAGTGGTGTCGAAGCCGGTTTTGCAACGTTGTATCAAAATCGTCGCGTTATCATTACGCCGGTGGAGCAAACTGATCAGGATGCTATCTCAGTAATCGACGAAATGTGGCGTCATTGTGGCGCCATTATCGAATACCTGGAAGTGGGACATCATGACAAGGTTCTCGCGGCAACTTCGCATTTACCGCATATGCTTGCCTTTGCATTAGTACACTACCTGTCAAACCTGAACGATCACGAGGAAATTTTTCGTTATGCTGCCGGCGGCTTTCGCGATTTCACCCGTATTGCTTCTAGTGATCCGGTTATGTGGAGCGATGTCTGTATTTCCAATGGCGAGTCGCTGGTAAGCCTGATCGAGCAGTACCAGCAGGAACTCGACAGCGTCAAATCGGCCATTATCGCAGGCGATGCCGATGAACTGCTCAAGTTATTCGGCAGAGCCAAGTCGGAACGTGATTCGCTGGTAGGAAACTGCTGATGACGCAATTCATATGCAGCCCCGGGGGCAGGGTCAGTGGCAGCATCCGAGTACCCGGCGACAAATCGATTTCACATCGCTCGATAATCCTGTCTTCTATTGCTGAAGGGAGCAGCCATATATCCGGTTTTTTGACCGGTGAAGACAGTCTCAATACCATCAGGGCGTTTCAGCAGATGGGGGTCCCGATCGAGCGTGACCAGGCCCAGGTTAAGGTTTGTGGCGTTGGTTTGCATGGTCTGGCTAAACCCTGCTCCGATCTCGATATGGGAAACTCTGGTACCGCGATGCGCTTGCTACTTGGGCTGCTGGCCGGACAGGCGTTCGATTCACGAATGATCGGCGATAGTTCGCTTTCGTCACGACCCATGCAACGTGTCATTGAACCTTTGCAGGCGATGGGTGCAAGCATTGACAGCGAACCTGGTGGCCGCGCACCGCTGGCAATAACAGGCAATCGCGGATTGAACGCGATCGAATACGATATGCCGGTGGCCTCGGCGCAGGTTAAATCCTGCCTGCTTCTCGCCGGCCTCTATGCCAGTGGTGAAACCGTTGTACGTGAACCCGCGCCGACGCGTGATCATAGCGAACGCATGTTGCGCGGATTCGGCTGCGAGGTATTGAGTAATGGCGCCGAGATCAGTATTCGGGGTAACCAGGCTTTGGTAGCACGTGATATCGAAGTGCCTGCCGATATTTCTTCAGCCGCGTTTCTGATGGTGGCGGCATCGATCGCAGTAGATAGCGAAATTACGTTGCGGCACGTTGGTGTTAATCCAACCCGCACCGGGGTAATTGATATTCTTAAACTAATGGGCGCCAATATCGAATTGTCTAATCAATGCGATATTGGCGGCGAACCGGTAGCTGATATCACGGTACGCAGTGCCTGCTTATCAGGCATAGATATTCCTGCGCAGCTGGTGCCACTGGCCATCGATGAATTTCCGGTGTTGTTCGTTGCCGCCGCCTGTGCTGATGGAACCACCCGTTTAAGCGGCGCGGAGGAATTGCGCGTCAAGGAAAGTGACCGTATCCAGGTAATGGCGGATGGCCTCACTGTGTTGGGGATTAATGCGCAATCACAGGCCGACGGGATCGTCATTCAGGGAGGAAAGCCGGGTGGAGGGGTCGTTGAATCCCATGGGGATCATCGAATCGCGATGGCCTTCAGCGTAGCCTCCTTGTGCGCAAGCCGGGACATTCGCATCAATGAGTGCACCAACGTAAACACCTCTTTCCCGGGATTTGTAGAACTTGCACATCAAATAGGAATCAGGATTACAGTCGATGCAGGGTAAGGATGCTTTTGTTGTCACCATCGATGGTCCGAGCGGTTCGGGCAAGGGTTCGCTCGCGCTCAATATCGCTCATACGCTCGATTTTCATCTGCTCGATAGCGGCGCCATTTACCGCCTGCTCGCGTTAAAAGCACTTCAGCTCGGCGTTGATCTGGAACTCGAAAGTGATGTGGTCGCCGTACTGGATGACTTCAACATACGCTTCGCCGCGGGTGACGAATTATCCATTCCGTTTCTTGACGATGAGGATGTATCGACCGAATTACGCCAGGAAACAACTGGTGACGCCGCTTCGAAAGTAGCGCGGCACAGCGCGGTGCGACAACGTTTGCTGGGCTTACAGCGGTCTTTTTTCAAGGCTCCGGGACTAGTCGCCGATGGGCGGGATATGGGCACGGTAGTGTTCCCGCAGGCCCGCTTTAAGTTCTATTTATATGCAAGTATCGAAATTCGCGCGCAAAGACGATATAAGCAGTTGATAAATATGGGGTTATCCGCTAGTATCGCCCACCTTCAAGCGGAAATAGCCGAAAGAGACGAGCGCGACCAGAGTCGCAGCACCTCGCCACTCAAGCCCGCAGAAGACGCATTGATCGTAGATTCGAGTTTACTTGACCTGTCACAGGTTACCGAACTCGTAATGAGCCATATCAGAGATAGCGGCACATAGATCGGGCAAAGGTCCTTGTAGATACATTGTCTGCAGGGTTTTTTAACTTAACTAAATAGTTAATCGAGTTTGGATTAGCTATTGAAATACTCTTTATTTAGGAATCTTCCATGTCTGAAAACTTTGCAGAAATGTTTGAGCAAAGCATTACCCAAATGAATATGCGTGTCGGTGAAATCATCACCGGCGAAGTTGTCGATATCAACCGCGATGTTGTCATCGTCAACGCAGGCCTCAAGTCTGAGGGCGTTATCCCGGTAGAACAGTTTTATGATGAGCAGGGCGAACTCGACGTCAAGATCGGTGATACCGTCGAAGTGGCGCTTGATTCGTTCGAAGACGGTTATGGCGAATCACGCCTATCGCGTGAAAAAGCCAAGCGCGCTCGTGCCTGGACTCGGCTCGAGGAAGCTCAACAGGCTGACGAAATCGTTACCGGTCGTTTTACCGGCAAGGTCAAGGGTGGCTTCACCGTTGATATCGGCGAAATACGCGCCTTCCTGCCAGGTTCGCTGGTCGATGTACGTCCAGTACGTGACACCGCCTACCTTGAAGAAAAGGAACTCGAATTCAAAATTATCAAGCTCGATCAAAAGCGCAATAACGTGGTTGTATCGCGTCGCGCAGTAGTTGAAAGAGAATTCAGCGAAGAACGTGAGAAGTTACTCGAAACATTGAAAGAGGGCGAACGCGTACGCGGTATTGTAAAAAACCTTACCGATTACGGCGCTTTCCTCGACCTCGGTGGTATCGATGGTCTGTTGCACATCACCGATATGGCCTGGAAGCGGGTCAAGCATCCGTCTGAAGTTGTTGAAATTGGCCAGGAAATCGACGTTGTGGTACTCAAGTTCGATCGTGACAAGAACCGCGTCTCCTTGGGCTTGAAGCAAATGGGTGACGACCCCTGGGAGAATATCATGCGTCGTTATCCGGAAGGCCAACGCCTGTTCGGACAGGTTAGCAATATCACTGATTACGGTTGTTTCGTAGAAATTGAAGATGGTGTCGAAGGACTGGTTCACGTTTCGGAAATGGACTGGACCAACAAGAACGTCAATCCCAACAAGGTTGTTACCCTGGGTGACGAAGTCGAAGTGGTTATCCTCGAGATTGACGAAGAGCGTCGCCGCATTTCACTGGGTATGAAGCAATGCAAGGCTAATCCCTGGGATGAATTCGGTACTACCAACAACAAGGGCGATATCATTGGCGGCAAAATCAAGTCGATTACTGATTTTGGTATCTTTATCGGTCTGGACGGAAATATCGACGGCTTGATTCATCTTACCGATCTATCCTGGAACAAACCGGGTGAGGAAGCGGTGCGTGAATACCAGAAGGGACAGGAAGTCGAAGCCATGGTATTGTCAATCGATCCGGAGCGTGAGCGTATCTCGCTGGGTATCAAGCAGATCGATAAAGATCCGTTTGCAAGTTTTATCTCGGACAAGCCAAAAGGTAGTATAGTATCCGGAACCGTAATCTCGGTTGATGCCAAGGCAGCAGTCATAGATCTCGGCGATGGTATTGAAGGCCTGTTGCGAGCTTCCGAAATGGCGACAGATAGAATTGAAGATGCACGTCAGTTCACCCATGAAGGAGAACAGATCGAAGCCAAGATTACCGGTATGGATCGCAAGGGGCGTAGTATCTACCTTTCGATCAAGGCTAAGGACAGCGATGAAGAGCAAGAAGCACTTAAGGATTACACAGCCAGTAGCGATACCCAGACCGCAACTACCAGCTTTGGTGATCTGCTCAAGGAAAAAATGGATTCCTGATCCACAATCGGGTGGCGGGGATAAACCCGCCACCCAATCAGATTATCGGACCATGTGATGAATGAAGCAGAATTTGTACCCTCGATGACCAAATCGGACCTGATCGACAACCTCTCGAAGAACCAGGGGCATCTGGCTTATAAAGATGTAGAGTTGGCGGTAAAAAGTCTGATCGAAATGATGAGTAGCGCCCTGTCTAACGGTGAGCGCATAGAAATCAGGGGTTTTGGCAGCTTCAGTCTTCATTACCGTCCCCCGAGAACCGGCCGCAACCCAAAATCTGGTGAAAAAGTGGATTTACCAGGTAAGTACGTACCGCATTTCAAACCTGGTAAAGAGTTGCGTGATCGCGCAAATAATCAGAAATAGGTCTACTTTCTTGCTCCAGCACGGGCTGGATAACAAACTATGGATATCTGGCTATTTCTGCTAATCCTGGCAGCAATTTTCATCGGCTGGTTGCTTGGCCGATGGCAGCCATTTCATAAAAACAACGCACGCCAGGCTGATGTCTTCTCTGAAAAGTACGTCAAGGGGTTGAATTACCTCCTCACCGACGACTCTGACAATGCGATAAAAACCTTTACCGACCTGATCGAGGTCAACAAGGATACTATCGAAATTCATATTGCCCTTGCCAACCTGTTTCGTTCGAAGGGAGAAGTGGACCGCGCCATAAAAATTCATCAGAATTTGCTGGCACGTCCAAATCTCACACGTCGGCAACGCCACATGGCGATCGCCGAACTGGCAAGCGACTATCTCAAGGCCGGACTGCTGGATCGCGCAGAAAAACTCTACCGGGAAATGATTGAACTCGATGCCGATCGCCAACAGGCGTATCGTCGATTGCTGGAATTATATATCACCGAAAAGTCCTGGGAAGATGCCGAAGAGTGCGCACAGGTGCTTTATAAAATGGGGGAACCCGAAGCCGGTGTCGCGTATAGTCAGTGTTTATGCGAAATTGCCAGCAATGCAATCGATAGTGGTAACAATCGTCTCGCGCGCAAGAGTCTGGATCGAGCGCTCGAGGTCGATGCCGGTAGTGTTCGCGCTGCGTTGATATTGATTCACCTGCAATTGCAAACTGGTAACACGGCGACGGCCAAGGGAATATTTCTGCGCCTGATCCGCCAGAGCCCCGAGTATATGGCCCTTTATATCGAGCCGGCTCGACAAATTTATCATAGCAACGAGAGTCGGGTATACCAGGAATTCCTGCAAAAGCAGTACCAGCAACATCCTTCAGCCCGACTGGCGATAGCTCTGCTCGAACATTACGCCCACGATGATGAAATCGACAAGGCACGACAGTTTTTATCCGATATTCTGAACAAAT
>Ga0209271_10000112_pt1 | contig 28920 bp, 26 predicted proteins | sample tdAd002_FD_187123 | JGI IMG/M metagenome (GOLD analysis project Ga0209271, IMG submission 187123) | Marine sediment microbial communities from the Atlantic coast under amendment with organic carbon and nitrate - tdAd00.2 (SPAdes)... | ecosystem: Environmental > Aquatic > Marine > Coastal >... | reverse complement strand
TACGACAATCGGCTGGTCGATAGGAGCCGGATGAACCGAGAGGTTCACGTCCGGTTGCGTGAGAGACTGTGGGGGAGGTTCCCTCGGTCCACTCGACTCTGTAATTTTAAAGTTTTGTGCAAATCACAATATCTTGGATTCCACATAATTTTTAAAAATCAACACTATCTATTGTAATCCACGTTAGCTAACTGATATTAATCATCAATCACTTTGGCAAGAAGTGTGCAATTTGTTTTTCAGATTGATTTCCTTTAAAATGCCTCGTATTATTTCAAAAAAAGAAAACAGGACATTCTCAAGCGACATATTAGATGTTTCCGTTTTAATTTATTTATAAACCTATATTCATTTTCGTGTAAAAAAAAGGTGGAGAATGAGAAAATTTCTAATATTCATCTTCTTTTTAATGCTTATTGCACCACCTCAATCGGCTGGCGAAAAGCTACTGTACGCCATTAGGTATGGAGGTCCTGCCAAATCTCCTTTTAAGTTTAAACAAATAAGCACCCAAATTTTTTCTCTTGATCCTGACAATAGAGAAAATAAGCTGGTCTTTTCTGATGAAAATACCCCAATAGCGTTATCAGAACGACCAAATGTAGAAGGACAAATTTTTACAAGCAAAAATAGACTTTATGCCTTTTCAAAGACAAGAACTATCGAAATAGGACATGATTCTTCATGGCGTCCTTTTTATTATTACCGTTTTGGAAGGACACATTCAATTTATGAAGTTTTTCTTGACGGTACCAATAGATTTAGAAAAGTTTCTGATGTAATCGGAACCCAGTACCCAAGAATGATGATTATCGACCCCGCTGATAACAGAATCAGTTATTTGAATTACGCAGACAAAGCATGTAAAAAACCAACTCTCTACACACACGGAACCACGTCAGGACGACTCTACAACAAAATAGAATTAGCAGAGATATTTCTTGATTGTTTTGCTACAAACATAGGTTGGCTTCCCGAAGGGGAAAGACTCTTTTTTACCTTGGATACCGGCGATGTGCATGTCACCTCTGAGGAATCTTATCAAAGAGTAGGAACTTATGTTATGAAAAAGAATGGTACGGATACAAGGCTTCTTTCGAGTTCCTTGTTTTCTTTTCCGTCAAAGAAGGGCTTTTCTGGTGGTATTCAGCCCAGATGTATAGGGGCTAGACCAGACGGAACCCTGATCATTAGAGATGTGAAACATAAAAGGGGCAGCAAGGGAGGCACCTGTTCTTTTTTATATCTTGTAGATCCAGATTCCAAATCAAAAAAAGAGATTCCGATGAAGGTTTTTGAAGGTCTTAAAAACTTTAAAGTTTCCCATAACGGCAGAAAGGTAGCTTTTATACAAGATTTTTATAAAGATACTTCCGTTTACATCTGGATTAAAGATTTAATGACTGGAGAAGAAAATAAGGTATTCTCATATCCTATCAGGCAACTTAAAGGCTATTCCCTTGGACTGGCCGGCTGGATTGTAGATTAAAAACCCGGAAAGCAAATAAACGTTTTCTTTCCCGATTTTCATTTATACCTTCCGGAATACATGGGTTTTTATGTCAATAAATTCTCATCTCATTAATTTCAAAATACCTAACAAAAGTTCACCCGCTCGCGATTGCAATCACCCAAGTTGGCTGGCCATTCCATTCGTCCGACCCGGGATTTTGCACCTGCCTCGGGTCGAGGATCGGGGTGAGCAACGGGTTAGCAGTATGGTTTACAAGCCCGCCCCTTTTATAACTTTTTCCAGTACAGCTTTAGCCCTGAAGGTTTTTTCTTCGGCGTCTCCGATCTGGCCATTTACCAGTATTACGCAGTCATATCCATGATATCGCCCGACAAAAGAGGTATACATGTTGTTTACGTTACCCCCATGCCCGATTAGTCCATCCATATTCACCGTCCCAAAGCCGTAGAAGCCCAGCCTGCCTGAGACCGGTTTCATATTGAACTGCTCCGAATGGGCCTGTGGCGACAGAAGCCGGCCCTCGACCAGAGCTTTTGCCCAGATAAGCTGATCGGCAGCCGTGGAAACAATGCCGCCCGCGGTCCAGAACACAGACGGATGTATTGAATAGGTTGCATCGATCACTTTCCCCTCCTCATAGAGATAGCCGTGCGCGTAAGGAGTGGGCATTTTCAGCTCCGTGAGCATAAAGGTATGGGACATGCCCAAGGGCTGAAGAATTCTCCTTTTCATTTCATTATTTAAAGAATTGTTAGTAACTTTCTCAATCAGCATGCCCAAGAGGATATAATTGACATTGGTGTATTGAAATTCCTTGTCGGGTTCTATTGTCTTATCGAGGCTGAACTTCACAAGCTCTTCCGGCGTGCAAGCCCGGAGAGGATTGGGTTCCATGAATTTTGTAAACTCGGGATTCCGCCCATAGGCCCCCAGGCCGCTTCGCATTTCCAACAGGTGCCGGATGGTGATTTTATTTTCTCGAGGGACAAGGCCGGGCAAGTACTTCCCGATAGGTTCGTCGAGTTTGATGAGCCCGTCATCAACCAACTGAAGAACCATTGTGGCTGTATAGGATTTTGTGGTACTCCCAATCATAAGATATAAGTCCTTGGACATTGCCTTTTTAGTTTCAAGTTCGGCCAGGCCGCTCGTCCAGGTTTGTGTGTTCCCGTCCATGTCTCCTAATACTAAAATCGCGCCAGGAACATTGTACTCGGCCACAGCGGCATCGAGCGCCGCCTGCATGTGCTGGTCCATGGATGGATCGACCCGTGAAAAAGAGAGGTCGTTCTTTATAGCACATCCCTGCGCCGCCAAGAGAAAAAGAATCAGGCAGGCTGATTGAATGAGTCTAAATCGGATTTTTAATTTGATGTAGGTTTTCATTTTCTCCTCCCTGTATGATCTTTTTGTTATAATAGGCACTGCTTCCGCTTGAGTTTACCCTGTTGTTGCAAGGTTTGCCTGCATTTGGGAAAGGAGCGGAAAACGTCAGGTGAGACGATTCTTTATGTGTTTCTTTTAATTTCTTGTCCTTAATGGTCTTGCACAGATTTTCTGTCCTTTCGGCCTTTTTTACCAAGAGACATGTTCAGGAAACACCAATCTGCTTATCGCCGCAAATAATCCTCCCGACCAACTCTTGTCATCCAAGTCTAAACGATTAACGTTTATCACAATAACAGAATCCTCAGCCGGCAGATAATACATTTCTGTCGAAAATCCGAAAATAGTTCCGTTATGGCCATAAAATTCACCCTGCTTAAGGATTCCTTCTCCGTATTGTAAAATGGGAGGAGCACCTTTAAAAACTTCAGTCTCTAATCTTTTTTGCTGAGTTTCTCTTGATAGTAGCGCTCCTTGATATAGGGCCCTCGCATATTTTTCCAAATCGTTCATGTTGCTTATAATCGCACCTCCCGCATTTGCACAACTTGTATTCAGCTCTGTTTTATCAGCAAAACTACCTGAAGAATTTTCCCACGAGTATCCGCGATTATTACTTTCTAAATTATACTTATGGGGTTCTGGATAAGAAGAGGATGTTAAATTTAAAGGCTGAAAGACCTTTTCATTTACCAGGCTTGCAAAACTTTTACCTGAAACGATCTCGGCAACCTTAGCAAGAATCGTATAATTACCATTACAATAAATTGTTTCCTTTCCTGCTTCAGTGAATTTATTGCCACATGAAGCCATAATGTCAATAAGGGTATCTAATGAATAATTTTTATGTACATCATTATACCATTCCTCTAAGACTTTGGAATCAGCAAAGTCTACTATTCCACTTCTCATTCTGAGTAGGTTTCTAATCGTAATATTTTCAGAATTCGGAAAATTCGGTAAGTATTTTGATAAAGAATCAGAAGTATTTAACAGACCATCGTCAACAAGAGACAATACTACCGTTGCAGTAAATGTCTTTGTAATGCTTGCAATCCTGAATGGATCATCGAACTGTCTTTCAGTACCTGTTTCGAGATTTGCTTTTCCAAACGCTTTCAAGTAATTGGCTTTGCCGGGAATCCATACCCCAACAACAACACCCGGTAAATTTTTTGCCGACATGGTGCTGTCAATAAGATGATCAAGCTGCATTGTTAATTTAGAGGGGAGTTGCAATTGAGGTTTTGGATCTATGGATTTATAACAACCTGTCATCAACAACGAAAAAATCACAATACTCAATAGCCCAAATTTAATAAATTTTTTCATACTTTCCTTCTTCAACCATTATGGCCGCCAGCAAAGCGGTCATCGCTTTCGTATCAGAGCCTATATGAAAGCGGTCGTTTATAGTTACTGGAATGGTCGAGCCTGATTTGCGCGTTCCAACAGCACCGTATGAGACGATCTCGCCTCCCTTTACTACGGCTGCGGCTATGGCAGGCAAATCATATTGACTGAGGTAAGGTTTAAGCTTTGAATCAAGGGAAGTCTGGCCGCTTATGATCGGTGCATTAAAAAATATAAATATGATAAACAGAGCTACTGTAGCATACCACCGAGTGTTTTTCATGATTGATTTCCTACTAATATTCAATAGTTAAAAGACAATGGGGGGCAGGTCTTGCAATGCAACATTATATTTTCTCCTTCCCCACCCTCTATTATAGTCTAAATTATGGGTTGGGAAGTGTCTCACTTATACTGGAACAGGGGGACCGCCGGGGCAGGCGGCCAAAGGATATCGATCAACTCGTGCACAAAACCTTCATACACCAGGACGTCTTTCCTGGCTGACAGATTGTTAAAAAAAACTACGATGGTTGTGTCCGTTTCGGGATTATGGGCGATTCTGCTGTAGTAGCCATCGACGGCCCCGGCGTGTCCGATAAAACCTTCTCCAACCAGGTCGACGCCAAGTCCGTACTTGAACTTGCCGGGAAGGGCCGCTTCGATTTCGATCCAGTCGGTCATTTCTTTGTAGGAATTTTTGCTCAGCAACGTTCCCCGACCAAGCGCTTCCGCCCATTTCTTCTGGTCCTCCAGGGTGGAGACCATGTTCCCCGAAGCCCAGAGAATCCAGACATCAGGTCTTACGGTGATATCGATCGTCTGATCGGGTAATAGAGCATACCCGTGAATGTGCTTGCCCTCAATCTCCGGCTTCGTCGCGAAGACCGTATTTTTTAGGCCGAGCTTATCGAATATCTTTTTGCGAAAGACCGTTCCAAGGTCCTTTCCCGTGACCTTTTCGACGATCAGGCCGAGAGCCTTGTAGTTTGCGTTGGAGTAATGTCCGCCTTTCCCGGGCTTGTTATAACGGGCATGTTTCATGGACGTTTCAACGATTTCCCGGGGAGTCAGCGCTTTGGACGGATTTTCATCCACTGCTTTCCGGAAATCATGGTCATCGTTCTCAGCGTCGAATATACCGCTTGAATGGTTCAGCAGCTGCCGGACGGTAATCCCGCTGTTCTCGGGAACAAATGCCAGATACTTTTCGATGGGATCATCCAAGGCGATTTTACCCTCGTCCACCAGTTGTAGGACGGCCGTGGCGGTAACGGTTTTTGTGATACTTCCGATTCGTGTCTTGTCTCCTGTTTGAGAGGCACGGCCGCTTTCAATGTCCGCTTTTCCCCTCGTCGCAATCCAGGTTCCCTTACCGGGAGCCCATATGGCTGCTATGGCTCCCGGAGAACGGGACTCCTTCATGGCTTTGTCCAGGGATTTCTCAATCTTCTCTCGTGTTTTAGCATCGAATCTCTCTGCCCTTTCGGATCCGAAAACCTCTGAAGCCAAAAAAGGCAAAAGAAAACCCATTATAATGGCAGCGATTATTAGATGTTTTTGTATTTTCACAGTCATTGATAAGAAGTTCCTTTCGGGGTTTGGAATGATGGAAAATCTAAAGTTGGGTGCCGTAGCAGGAAGCATCCCTATCCCACTACAGACTATTTAAAATTCAAAACTCTTAGATTTTCCATCAATTCATTTTCTTTATGTATAGGTGCCTGGTATTTGCTTATAATAAAATCATCGGTTTTTTGGTCAAGAGTTGCATAGCCGGTAAGCGTAAAAGCATCTAAAACATAAGGCAAGCCTTCGCTTCCGATAAAAGAATTGCCGTCTGTAATTTGAAAATGCAAGTGGGGCGCCGTGGACATTCCCGAGTTGCCTATTAAACCGAGGACATCGCCTTTCGCAACCGTTTTGCCAACCGATACCTTAATGCTGCCGGGAATCATGTGGCAATAAGCTACGAAATGGTTATCGCCAACATCTATTATTACATAATTGCCCGCCATATCCCGGACCTTCAAGTCCGGGGATGTATGGTCAGCAGGATAATTCTCCGGCACACCGTCATGTGTGGCAGTTACGATGCCATCTGCCACTGCGATTAATTCCTTACCATAACAAACCCAGTTCTTGTTTTGACGTTCATCCCCAACAAAGAAATTGTTATCGGAATCTATTTGTAGATAATCAACAGCATAGCGCTCGGGATGCCATTCCTCGCCTTTATAGGTCACCTCATTCTTAAAATGATGCGTTAACAGTTCCGTTGTTTCCATGGATACCCATCCCTGGCCTTCCATAGGCGGAGAAATGGTAACCGGATGAATATTTCTTACCTGCACAACCGCCCCGTTTTTGAACACTTCCTTATTATTATCCCATTCATTTACAAAGGTGAATTCATGAGATATTTCCTCCGGAACAGCTGAAGGTTCGAGTTTTAGCCAAACAAAAAGAACGGGATGGGCCTGTTTTTTCGTACCGTCCCACTTTTCCTGTTCCGTAGGCAGGGGGGATGAGGTCATGACAAGGTGTGAATCCAGAATGGAATCGGTATAACTTTCAATAACGGTTTCTTCTATACTATTAATGATTTGGGCTTTTACCAACTTCAGCCCCTCTTGCGTATAATCGGAAAAATCAACACCATATGCTATATTCATTTTCCCCTCGCTAAGGATCGGTATCGGAGGAGTATCCACTTTCACTATAACAAGGTCACCATTATTGTCCGCGCATGAAACAGATAACATCAGAACAGACACCATTATGAGGGCGGCCATGATGGGGTGTTTTTTCATTAAAGCAATTGGGGTCAGACTTGACATATTTGAATACTCAGGGTGAATTATTTTCATGGTATGAAAACCTCGTATACATTTTTCCGGCGCAGTTTAAAGTGATAAGAATTCCCTTTTTGAGTTCGGAATAAGGGAAAACTCATAAATTGTGTTCCGTAACAGAAAGCATTCCAGTATGTAGTAGGGCCGGAGATCACGCAGCAATCATACTGCGGTAGCCGCAAGTTTGAGTTTAAATACCGGATACCTATCGTATTGTCAATCTATCGAAAGATATCGAGTTCCGCTCCTGGGTTGCCATTTTTTTCGCAAGGGTGGCCTTGTCGTGTAATCGCCTCTTCGATGTCCTCTACCCCACTGAAATAATTAGATCTAAATTTAAACTTTTCGATGTAGCATCTTTGAGCAAAATACACATTATCAAATATTTCAGGTAGTTATTTGTTTCAATGTGCGTGCGACCGCCTTTCGTCTCCAGCAGGCGCTCTTTCGGTCATTATTCAAAATATATTGTGGAAGATGGACAACCTGGTTTTACAACAAATCACAGATTAATCGCCAGATAAGTTTTTAGTATCACATCGAATTGTAATCATTAGATATATGGATTTTTTGCACCCCAGAACCATTTAATGCCCAAGATACGAAACAAGTATCTCAACTGTGGAACCCACATATTAAGGTCGATTCTTTTTTTGCAATTACACAAATGTGTATTTACATTTCAGAGATTTTTGTGTACCAAAAATGTACCAATTCAAAACAACAGCATGCACGGCATGCAATGAATACAGGGGTTTACAACAGCATGCACGGATAAGGCATGAAAGCCAGGATAAAAGGAATATGTTTTGAATTTAATAGGTTAGAGTTAAGATAATTGGAAGGGGGGAACTTCTTTGGGAGCAGGAAGTCGGAGGTTCAAATCCTCTCGCCCAGACCAAGTAACAACTATAAAAACAGCGAGTTAGCGTGATGGTGGCTCGCTGTTTTTTTATGGGATTACGGATTGTGTTTTTGCTGGGTAAGTTGACAAGAAAATGGACAAGTTTTGCGGCATCTCGTCATTGGATTCCAAGTTGATTCTGTCCATTCAATTATGGAATTAAAAGACATATTCAAGCCTTCCAAGTAAAGTCGACCTTTCGTTGCGGATCAGAATATTTTTTGGTCTGTTTCCAGAACTCTGGTCCGAGGTCGCTTCGGCTATAAAAAGCCAATCTATAAAGCGGTGCTTTATTTGGTTGTCGTATCAAAACAGTGTCCATCAGGTCAACAGGCTTATAGTTCAACGTCGCCATTTCTTGGCTGAAACAATCAAGCAAATAATCTGAGAATGAAATGTGGTTCCATTTGGCATCTGGCCAATTATCTCGCCAGCATGGGTTGCCAAGAAAACATTCTACAACACTATTGTCTTGAGATAGATAAATTTTTTCATTCCTTTGAGCATCCATGCCACAGGCAATCACAACTAAGAAGTCCATGAAAAAACCTGATAGGCTTTTAATGGTTGCAAAATCTAAAGTGGATAGGTTGAAGGGGTCAACCACACAGAAGGATAGTACTTTGTAGCGACCACTGGGCTTTGGGATGGACTCAATGACCTCATCGACTTTCAGGTTAACATCTCCTTGAACAAATTTTACGTCAGCATCTCCGTGGTCTTGTTTAACTCTTTGTGAAAGAGCATCCATTAGATCAGGATCAAGTTCACAAAAAATATACCGATCAAAAAGGTCTCTGACACTTAACGCCAGCAAGGGAGAGGTATATACAATCCTGTTTGAATCTCTGATTTTCGCTTTTCCAGCGCCAGCAAAAAGATCAATATATACTCGGCAGTCCCACTTGTGCTTCATCCCTGTTGCGAACACTTCCGCATAATTCTGGACGAGCTTGTATTTTTTATCTGACCATGGGCCGACTTCAGGTGTCAAAAGCCCATCATCTGATCCTTGGAATTGTTTTTTCATCTTAGCACAAGATTTTGAAAGATCAGGCCAAACCGCAATGGTTTTTTCTGGTACTCATTCCTCTGTAAAATAATCCGAATCTATCCTTTTGACCTCATAATTTTGCACGGGTGTCACCCCAACATTCTGATCAATCATGATCTGGCCAACCTACCCCTGACAAAATGTAAGGTTTTCGGAGATTGTCGTGCTGGCAGTTTGATAATTGTATGGTTAAATCTTGGTTGGTCATATTATCCGGCGCAATAGGATAATGGGTTGTTTTTAAGAACCACTTTTTACGCGATTTAAAAAATTACGTATGGTTGAAGGGTACCATTTATCTTTATCATCAAACGTTGGGAAACCTTTGTCATTGAGGGCCTTCGATATTTGCCACTCATCCCGGCCTTTCTTATCCATTTCAAGGATCAGATCATGAATCGGTTTTTGCTCGAGTTCTCTTTCCTGTTGTTTTTCCACAGGCACTTCAAGGGATATATCCTTCAACCCAACGATGGCACGATTAACGACGGACACCAACGATTCACCGGTACATTTTTGTTCCTGTTCCAATATTTCACTGGCCGCAGGCGAAAGCATGACTTGTATGAGCCTGCCGCCCTCCATCTGCTTTTTTCCTCTATAGCGACTTGATCTTTTCCGGTCGGATTTGCGTCTTTCCTGTAATGTTGCCAATAGTTTGTCCTGTTAAGTGTAATGTTACATGTAACATTACACTTAACAGGTTTTTTTGGTGCTGTCAAGTTGTTATAAGGTTACGCAAAAAGGCCTTGTTTTTTTATATACCATAATGGTCCCGTTCGATTTCGCCTTCATCCATAATTATCTATTACATCCGTGTCTATTTATAATTGCGATTCAATCGGCCAAATACTCATAAAACCGATACCAAACCGGCGCCAAAAGCCTGTGTGGGGCTCATGGGTATAAACCACCTGTTTCCCATTTTCCCAACCGTGCCAGAGAAGCTGTTCGTGCCCGTTTTCGTCTTTTTTTAGCTCCAATCGAAAGGCCACCTGTTCAATGTTCTCTTCAAACCCCTTTGCCATCTCTTCTGCGATTTCAGGCACTTTCAGCACCACGCCGATTTCGGTGTTGTGCAGTACGGCCCGGGGATCGAGATTCAAAGAGCCGATGAAGACCTGTTTGCGATCGAAGACAAACGATTTGGCATGCAGACTGGCCTTGGACGAGCCACCCGCTCCCTTTTTCTCTTTGCGCTGTTTCCGAGTTAACTTTTTGTTCAGCTCATAAAGCTCGACCCCGCCGCGCAGCAGCTTCTTACGGTATTTTTGATAGCCGGCATGCACCAACCCCACATCGTTTGAGGCCAGGGAATTGGTCAAGATGCGCACCCGAACCCCGCGCTGGGCCAGCTGGGTCAAAAAAGCGGTTCCCGGCTTGCCCGGCACAAAATATGGAGAAAAAATGATCAGCTCTTTTTCCACCCCCTCCCAATAGGGTTTGAGCATCGGCGAGAGATGATATTCGGTTTTGCTGAAATCGTGAAGAAGTTTTTCCGGCTGATCAAACACAACCTCAGCATCTCCCCACCTGAACTCAACCTGCTCTTTTCGGATTGTGTTGGCCAAGTCCGAATTACGCAACGCCTGCAGATATTCAGAATCGTTTTGATCGGCCACATATTCGTTCAACTTCCCTCGCAGTTCTTCGACCTTTTCAGGTGTCGGCGGGTCGCCTTTGAGAAGTACCGAAGCCGGATAGGCCAGTTCACTGTTCCAATAGCGATCAAAAACAGAAGAAACTTCTTTGACCACCGGCCCGATGCATAATACATCCAGATCGGCAAAGGCAAGATCCGGATCAGCATCAAAGTATTCATTGCCGATATTGCGTCCCCCGAGGATGGTAACCTGGTTGTCCACCGTAAACGATTTATTGTGCATACGCCGGGTCACAGAGCCCAAACGAGTTACAAACTGCGAGGTCCGGCCCACATTTCTACTGAAGGGATTGAATATCCGCACCTCCATGTTGGGATGGCTGTCCAAAGCAGCCGCTCCCAGATCCCTGCCTGAAAGGTCCATATCATCCACCAGCAGCCGGATCCTCACGCCTCGGTCGGCCGCTTTGAGCAGTAAATCGGTGAACAATCGACCGACCAAATCATTGTGATACAAGTAATACTGAACATCGATGCTGCGTTCGGCGTAATGGGACAATACCGCACGGGCCACAAACGCATCCAAGCCGTTGCCCAACAAATAGAATCCGGATTTTCCTGTGTGTGCCGCTCTTTCCTGAGCGCGTTCCTTGCCGAAAGCAGTATCCTCCGTATCGGTGAAAGCATACGATACGGGTCGATCAAAATTTTCTGGCAGCGTGGCACATCCGGCAATCATAAGTAAAGCCACTGCTGCCGCTATATGAGTGATAATGGCAGGTCTATACATTTTTAAACCTATTGTTTTTGGAAAACTAAGATGGCAATTATATATAAAAATACAGGTAGAACTTGTGATATCCTCATATACTCGAGTGAACAATCTTATCATTGCCCTCGTATTTCTAATTTGCAGCATAGAAAGGATAATATTCGCTACGTGGCAATGTTTGAAATTCGTATATTATTGCGATATGTTGAAAAAATGTCAAATCCAAACAAGGAGCATGCTTTCCTGTGCCGCTTTGCGGGAACCGAAAACCCTTGTGCGGCCTTGATCCGGACAAAAATTACTTGTTTATGAATAGGAAACGCATCGTGCCCATTTTACAATTGTGGATGGACACTATTTAAGCCAAAAGCCGGAACATCAGCGGCACCGTTATGCCGCTTCCAATAGTCGTGGTAAATACAAGTTTTGAAGCAAGCTTCGCATCACAGCCGTAGCTACTGGCCAATACGACTGACAACATGGCAGAAGGCATGGCCGCTTCCAGAACCAGAACCTGTACCTGCCAGTCCGGAATGTTCATGGCCAGTGTAGGTAGCCAAACCATCACCGGTTTTAGGATCAATTTGAGAGAGCCCGCCACAGCAGTCATTAAAAGAACAGCCTTAAGCCCGGAAAATCGAAGTAGAACGCCGACCGTCAAGACCACTGCAAAGGTATTGGCGGTGGCCAGTACTTTTATCCCTTGAAAGATGGTATCAATTACAGGCATGTCTGTCGGAAGCTTTAAAGAGGACCATGCAATACCGGCCACTACCGAAATGAAAATAGGAGAGCGGAAGAACTTAAGTGGGGCGGAAAACCGGTCTTTCCCTTCCACTTTTTGACCCCCGTAATACATTGCCAACATCGTGCCAATGGTGAACAACGCAGGCCCTACACCGATCTCAGATACCACAACAGCTTCAGTTAATGCTTGAACATTTTCCGGGAATACCTGGCTGATCAGTGCGTAACCGAGTAACGATGAGCTCCCAAAGCCGGAGACCAACATGAAAGCGCCTTGCTGAGGACCGGATAGCTTCATCCACCGGCCCAACACCCAGGCGAGTGCCAGGGATGATATCTCGGCAACAAACATGATCAGGACCAAGAAGCCTTCGCTCCAATCGATGGAAGTTTTTGCTAAAGATACGAATATTAATGCGGGGAGTGTTATTTGGGTAACCAGCTTGGAAAAAATTTGTCCGTCTTCTTCTTTGATGATCCCGATCCATCGAAGAAACATGGCCAGTCCGATCAGACCTACGAGTACTGCGATGGAAGATATAAGCTGTTGGTAGAGCGCCATGAGTAAAACCTCCTCTCAAGATCACACCTCTTTAGCAATAGGGTAATCTAACCGCATTATAATAAACCACAAGATTTTTCTATCACGCCACTATTCTCATTCCCCCCCAACCGGTTTTCGATTTAAGCTATCGAGCCTGAACCTTAGATTTCCCAAAAGTTGCGATACCATCAGGACTCCTTGAAATCCATTCATGCTGTTTGCATATATCTAAAAATTACCGAAAAAGCAAAGAAGCAATCCCTAATAAATGGGTTTGCCCTTGTTGAAAAATGACGTTACAAAGAATTAAAGCCCCTGATTATTACGGAAACACGGCTGATATAAAAGGTTAAAATCAGTGTAGCGGTTGGGCTTGCATAGCTTTTGGAAGCATTTGGTTGGAGCATTTGAGGGATTTAGGTCGCTGCCAATAGTTTCTTCCCCGGGCAAGTTGCAGATCTATCGTTCGGTTTGTTCAAGTGAATTATAAAGGGGCGCTGATATTGTTAAGTGTATCGCCGGACCGGGCTGTACGATATTGCTTCTTTACGGTTTTCGCTGAAACTTTTACAAGTTTGGGGGATTCAGCATCATAGTGCTTTTTCGCGTTTTTCTCGGGAACATCTGCACGTCTGGCGGGTTCGACTTTCTGGGATCTTTCTTCTGCCGTCTTATTCTGCCAACTGTCCAGGCTGTTTTCATTGTGATCCATTTTTAACGTCTTGGATTCTTCCAATAGGGCAATTCTGTCTTCAAAGCTTTTTAGCTGGCTTTTAAAGCCGATGACGGTTCCCATTGTTGCTCCCAAAATCAGAATCAACAAGATTGTTGGAAACAAAACCAATACGGGCCAAGACGGTCTTTTGTGCGTTGGTTTTCCCTCGGGTTTTTTCTGAATCGGTTTTTCCTCAATGGTTTTATACATTTGTTTTTCCTAAATTAGAGATTTTTGGGTTGATCATTTAAATTGTATATGAGTTTCCTTAGCTCGGCTATCCGGAAACCTTATGTCTTCTATCCTTATTCTGTTCACCTTTATTAAGCTCGATGTGCATCGTGTTTTTATATGGTTATACAGAAAACCCGATAATTAGATGCACGGGCACTCAAGAATCCGAATCGGTTATGTTTAAAGCAAAAATCGTGCAAGGTTTAACATTCTACTTTGAAAAAATAGATTATTATATAAATATCAAAGCATTAAGCCATGATGACGAGTTGGTCGCCAAAAGTGTCTGACAATAAATGGCAATAAATTTGCTGATTTTTGACGATCGCCGACACATTCAGAATAAATTTTCAATGCTCGACCGCATTTTGAACATTTCACCTTGTCAGAATAAAAAGATTTATCTTCAACTCGTTTAACACCGTCTTTTTTTACCATTATCCATTGCCCCATTCTTTTTAAGTTGAAGGATATAAGCGTGCGGTTCTTTACTTCAATCACGCTTTGCTGTTGGCCACACTTAAAATCCCCTTTGAATGTAATATGTGCTAATTAAATCAATGGGTTAACGGTATTCAAAAGAATTTGTTAAGTCAAGTATTATTTCACGCATCGGCATTTTTCGGGGGCTGTATAAAGCGGGTCACGCAGGTTTTGTCAAGAGAAAATGAGACGGCTGCTGGATATGGTATTTCTTATATGAAAAAGTCTGCAAAATTGGCGGGATGTGTTGGCTGAAATAAGCATCCGTGGATGCCGAGGACTGAGTAATGGGGCTAAATAATTCAGATTTGAGATCTTTAAACGTGCAGGGTAGTACCGGGCCGAACGAATTTAATCATTATGTACCGTCCGATTCCAGTCTTCAAGGGTCGGGATTCCGGTACGTCCCCCGAGCTTAAGGCTGACCATGGCGCCGGCCCATGCTGCAAAATCGAAGCACTTGTCAACATTCCACTTCTCGAGCAATCCATAAATAAACCCTGCATGAAATACATCGCCACAGCCCGTGGTGTCCACCGCCGCCACCGGATATGCCGGCTGCCGGATCCTCCGGCCCCTGTCCAGGGCTACATAACCTTTTGGCCCTAAGGTTACACCCACAACACGGGGACCGAGTTCCGCCAGCTTGATACAGGCGTCCATGGGTGTGTCCTTGCCCACAAGCTTTTCAGCAAATGTTTCAGAGGCCAAAAAATAGTCGCTCAATCGGGCCAGCTCAAGCATACCTTCTCTGAGAGAACCTGCATCCACGACAACCTGGACACCCGCTTCCTTGGCAGCTTTGCATGCTGCAAGGGATGCCTCGAGAAAGATCCCATCGGTATGGAATACCTTGGCGTTGCGTATGATAGGGTAATCTATCTCGTCAGGGCTCAGGGCAGGGCCTGTGGGTCTTCGCCAAAAAATCGTTCGTTTTCCGGCACCGGGTTCAGCAACGATAAAGGCAAATTGAGAGTCAAAGCCATTCCGTACAAGGATACCACCGGTATCTATCCCTTCGTTATCCAGTGATGACCTTATCATGGCACCAAACTGATCATCGCCAAGCACACCGGCAAAGGCACAGGAAACCCCCCATCTTGAGAGGGCGACCAGGGCTGTCGCCACCGGACCACCCCCTTGAATGACCATGTCGGAAAATTCACACTTTGTATCCGGCGGCGGATAGGAGACTATTTCTCCGATATAGTCCAGGCAACACTGTCCCAGACCCAATACTTTAAAAATGCCTTTTTCCATGATCATGTCTAAAACAGTTTCAACTGGCCCGAGTTTTTTCCCCGGTTTGGACAAAATATTTGCTCTGTTATCCGGTCAAGGTCTTTGCGTTTCAATTCCTTTGCCCAATCTTTACAGAACTCTTTTTGCGGTTCTTCACGGTATGTTACCTGGAACGTATCGTCTTTAAAGTCTTTTAGGTCCATGAGGTCATTTAAAATCAGTTCTCTTTCTTGAGACGTCATTACTGGAAATCCGTAATAATTGTTTTGGTATTTTAACGGCCCCTTTTCTCTAATCCGCTGAATCACGAATTGAATATGCCGCAACAATCTTTGTTGGATATATCTGTTTGAAAACTGGATGATTTCATTCTTGATTTCACCAACGGTGTCTCGGAATGCAGCATCTATTTCGTATCCGATACTGTTTCTTCCTGATGCCATAGCGGCATAGGTGGTTGTTCCTGTACCCAAGAAGGGGTCGAGAACCACATCCTCTTTAGCGGAGTACATGTTTATCAGTCGATAGACCATTTCAAAAGGGTAGGCCGCACTCCTTGAACGCGCACCCGTCCTTTTAAGCGTCTGTGTCGTCCCTTTGATGTCAAACCATATATCTGAATAAAACACATTTCTTTCTTCCCAGAAGACGGCGCTTTCTCGTCGGTTCATTTTGTCTTTTTCTTCTTTGAATAGACGCTTCGGCCCTTTTCGGACGATCAATACATATTCATGCTCCAACGTCACATAGGCGCCTGCCGGGAGCATTCCGGAACCCATGAATTTATTGGGGGCGTTTGTCTGTTTCCGCCATAAAATGTCAGGCAGGGCGGTGAATCCAAGTTCCAGAAGCTGCTTGAGTATTCTCATGTGATTTGGATACAGCACGAAGTTGCCCTTGATGGTTCTTGTTGCATCTCCGATGTTGATACAGGCAAATCCGCCAAATTTTAAAACACGATAAACCTCAGCCCAAATAGGGTCTAAAATGGTATGCATCAATTCAAAGGCATCCGGCCCATTTTCTTTTTCCAGAGCCTTCCTGACATGAGCGTTTTGCCGGACGAACAATTCATCCCACATTTGAATCATCGGGTAGGGCGGGGACGTGACTATGAGGTTTACGCTTTCTGAGGGAACGGCGTCCATTCTTTTGGAGTCAGAATATATAACGCTATGATTTGTTATCATAGTATATTGCCTTTCAGATCGTCAAATGGGACCTAATTTTCTGTTTCCTTTGTTCTCTATACGGTGAAAACTTCCTGACAGTAAAGAAAACTTATGGTATGGTCATTCCCATGAGTACATCCAATAGATGCAACATAGCATTTGACGACACAGGTCGAGGAACACTCAAGGACCATCAGCAAGTTCTTGCCGAAGTCAATTACTTTCTATATTATGATAAAGTCCTCGAGAGCGATCCTGTTCCGGAGCAGGAGCATGAGGGCGTCCCTGATGTTTATGGCCAATTTGAAACCGTCGATGGCATCCCCACCATTAAACAACAAGGCCACTACACCCTCTGCCTGCAGAGCAGACTCGAGCTTGAAATCGAGGTTGATTTTGTGTACCCGCCCGGCATAAACACCGTGTCTTGCGATTTTAACGTTGCGGGTGACAGTGTGAAAAAATTCTATAATTTATTGTCGTGAACGCCTTAATCGTTTTCCCGCGCCTTTGGCCACAACCATCATGCCGCATTTTCAAAAAAAACTAAATTCCTCCGGATGGTATGCAAAGATATTTTTTTTGTTGCGATGTGAGAGTTGAAAGGGGCTGTTTCGACCCCTATAAAAAGGCATTATTTAGTCACCTGAGTACATTTGCAATGCTAAAATGTCAAGAATATTAAATAAATTACACCTTGATCCGGATTAGTTGTTGACAAACAGTATTTATGCTGGCAGTTGGATTAAAATAAAAACAATTTCAACCCATCATTCAGATAAGGAATATCCCCATGACACTGACAAAAGTCCAGATTATTGAAGAAATCCGGCAGCGAAACGGATTTTCGAGAAAAAAATCCATGGAAACCATCGAAGCACTGCTTGAAATTATGAAAGAATCACTTGCATCCGGGGAAAATGTTCTCATCAGCGGTTTTGGCAAGTTCAGTGTTAAAGAGAAACGGGAACGCAAGGGAAGAAATCCTGCTACGGGTGATGCGATGATGCTGGCACCCAGAAAAGTCGTTACCTTCAACTGTTCTGGAAAATTGAGAAAAAGGATTAATGGGTAATTTAAGTGTCCTGATCCATACTCGATTCCGCAAAATCAGAAACACCACAACGCGTTCTCGACCATGCTTTCGAATTCCTCCAGCCGGATCCGCAGATCGCCCAGGGTCCGGCGCTGGGGCCCGGAACTGAAGCATCCCATAAGCCCGAGAAATTCAACCTCAACGGTTACACCCACCTGTTTTTTCTACACGACGCATATCATTTCTCCATTCGCCGTTTCAAAACCTTCCGTTCGTTGGCTCGAGCCTTTTGTAACGCGCTGTGCTCAATCACGCCGGAGACGGATTAATTTGAAGTACTCGGGCGATTGCTCTCAAACAGCTAAAAAATTTATCTGCTTTATGGAAGTTTGTAAATCTTACGTGTTGAACATCCGGTCTGTTTTTGATATTTGAATGATTGCCTTTACCGGTTGCCGTAGGGATTCATGTTTTGCAGCCGGGGTTGAAAATGGCACACCATTCAATTTTCTCTATCCATCTAATTTTTAGCATTCGTTTTATGGGTATTTCCAAAGCAAAAGGATGCAGGGCTTGTGTTGATGATATCTTGGACGCGTATTTATGGGGAATGATTTGAAGCACTACAAAATTCCGGGAAGCAAATATTGCGGGCTCATTTTAAACGGGAATTACAGTGATGAACTCAAAAACCGTGTGGCAGACTGTATTCTCCGATTTCATGCCTTTGATCAAAGCGGGAGTCCGGCGATTCCGTATATTTCGGCATGGCATGAAAATGAAAAAATCGTCTGGTATGAGTTCGCCAGCAAACGCTTTGTAGAACTGTTGGGATGCGACGTTTCAGAATTGCCCGAATCTTTCCGAAAGAGCATCATCGACCGACGCGAATACAAGGATTTAGATCAGGGCATCCAGCAAGAAGTCATCAGCAAAAAGAAGTTAAGAGACCTTAGAACAGATTTGAGAGATGAGATTAAAAAAAAAGGCGTGGTGGAGGCTGTGTACAAAATTGTCTCCGAAAAAGAAAAAACGTTTTGGCTGAAAGATCAAGCAACGATAGAATCCTACGAAGAAGATGGCATCAATATCTCTCTGGGATGCCTTACCATTGTTACGAAGGAGATGGAGGCTGAGGAGTATCTCAAACGAACCGAAGAAGCCTTAAAAAAAAGCGAGGAAAAGTTTCGGAGGCAGGCCATACACGACAATTTAACCGGCCTTTACAATACCCGATATCTTTACAAGGCCCTGTCTGAACTGATATCGGAATGCTCTGACACGGGTCTGCCTTTTTCACTGATCTTCATGGATATCGATGACTTTAAGAACGTTGTGGACACTTATGGGCACTTGAGCGCCAGTCAAGCCCTACAGGAGCTGGCTTCGACAATCCGGTCGACCCTTCATGAACCGGCCTACGGCGTGGCCTACGGCGGTGATGAGTTCGTGGTGGTACTTCCGGGTTTTAACAAACTCCAGGCCTTTGATATGGCAGAGAGCATCCGATCACGGATGAAGGAAACCGTCTACTTGTCAAAGATTGGAGCACATGTAAAACTTCGAGCAAGCTTTGGTATCTCTAGTTTTCCAGACGACGCCACCGGCCTGTCAGAGCTGCTATCCTTGGCAGACGAGGCCATGTTCAATGTCAAGGAAAGGGGCAAGGACTCTGTGAATTTCATCGGCAGGGATACCCTACCTTGAGCGGGCAACAGGTGCATTTCCCATTAACGCAAAACCCCCCCCCTCTGAATCATCCACACAGTCCTTTTTCTCTAAGGCTTGTTCTTTATCCGGCGTCGCAGCTGAGAAGATTGCCTCCATTCCATTCTGAATTTGTTTGGCCTTTCTGCTGCAACCGGGGAAGAGAAGGCTATTTCTTTTGAGGGCATCGCTATTCAGCCTTTTTGGGTCTGAAGCAGCTATCTTGGGGTGTGTACGTATTTCAGTGTCGTTGGGATTCGTTTTTTATACAGGGACGACCATCACGGGACAGGGTGCATAGCCGATGACTTTTTGGGCCACACTGCCCATAAAAACCCGCTTAAGCCCGCTCATCCCTCGCGTTCCCATTATGATGAGATCGACATTCCTTTTCTTTGCCTCTTGAACAATCGGTTCATGGGGCTGTTCGTCAATACGGACGACGGTCTCGCATTCGATGTTTTCTTCTTCAATTCTACGCTTTACTTTTTCAAGGAGTTTCCTTGTGTTTTTAGACAGTTCTTGTTCTAACTGAAGAGCAGATGATACATACTCCGGAAAAAACGGAATAATACTGATGGCAACGATAACACTGTTGCATATCCTTCCCATACTGATTGCCTGATCTACAATGATATCCGTATACTCCGATCCATCAACAGCGACAAGTATCTTCTCACCTCTTGTTATGGGGCATGCCGATTCCTCTGGTACCATTACAGTGTCCTCCTTTTCAGATTTTCAAACAATTCGCCGAATAATAATCGTGCCATCCGTTGATTGTCAAACACTTTCTATGGCATTATGAATATCCTACCCTTTGGTGGTATGGGTTGACAAACTGCCCGGATCTACATACCATAACCATTTGACATACACCGATTTGGGAGCGTGTGACATGCTGAAAAAAAAGAAAATAAAACTGATTTCCTGGAATGTGAACGGCATTCGAGCGGCCGTTAAAAAGGATTTTTTCAAATCATACCAACAGATGGATGCCGATATATTTGCCATTCAGGAAACAAAGCTTCAGGCGCCCCAAATTACGGATGAGATGAAGGGTATTGAAGGGTATAATGCATTCTGGTCTCATGCCACGGTGAAAAAAGGATACAGTGGGGTCTGCACCTATACACGGATTAAACCCAAAAGAATCGATTACGGTATGGGTGAGCCGAAATTCGACAATGAGGGACGCATCATCGAGATGGATTTTGATGATTTCATATTCTTTAACGTCTATTTCCCCAACGGCCAAATGAGCGAGGAACGGCTTCAGTACAAACTCGATTTTTATGAAGAATTTTTTAAATATGCCGATGCGTATAAAGACCAGGGACGAAGCCTTATCATTGCGGGAGATTACAATATAGCTCATAATGCAATCGATTTGAAAAATCCGAAAACCAATGAAAAAACTTCCGGATTTTTGAGAATCGAGCGCGATTGGCTCGATGGGATTATTGAAAACGGCTACATAGACACCTACAGATATTTTAATCCGGATACTGTAAAATATTCATGGTGGACCTACCGATTCAAGGCAAGGGAGCGGAACATCGGGTGGCGTATCGATTATTTTTTTGTCACCAAAGATATTATAGATAAAGGTTGGGTTAAAGAGGCTTTTATCGACAACGATATTTTTGGCTCAGACCACTGTCCCGTCGGTCTGGTTATGGAAATCTGAACCTGTTTTCGTCTGGATAATGGGAAGGGCATAAAGGAGCAAAATGGGACGTCCGAAAATTGTTGCGATCTACGGTAGCCCACGTCGAAATGGAAATACGGCAACACTTTTGAGACACGCCGTCCAGGGTGCACGGGATTCCGATGTCCAAGTCGAAGAAATCGTCCTGAGGGATTTAAAAATATCGCCGTGTCTTGAAATTTATGGGTGTAAAAAAACCGGGGAGTGCGCCATTAAAGACGATTTTCAAAAAGTTCGAAATCAGATTCTGGAATCCCAGGGATTGATTCTGGCTTCACCCATCTTTTTTTATACGGTCAGCGCACATACAAAGATTCTTATGGACCGATTTCAATCTCTTTGGGTAAAAAAATACTGGATTGACAAGACGCCCAAAAATCAACGAATGATAGAACGCAAAGGGCTTTTTATTGCCGTGGGCGCCACCCAAGGTAAAAAGCTTTTTGATGGAACCCTTTTGACGGTCAAATATTTTTTCGATGTGTTGGATATGGAGCTTTTCCGGTCGCTTTTGTATCGCGGACTCGATTTTGAGGGTGATGTTCTAAAGCACCCGGAATATCTTGAGGAAGCCTATCTGGCAGGGAAAACCTTTGCTGAAGCGCTTTAAATAACACTCCGTGAAGCGCGCCAAAATATAGAAGTCGTTACGTGTATTACGCTGCTGTTAAAAGTAAGTCTTCGCGCCTGCGTACTTTTTTTTAAAATATCGGTTGTTAAGAGACGTTCTTTTTACGTCCTTTCCCTTTCCGGGCGCATGAATAAATTGTCCGTTTCCATCATAGATGCCTACGTGGGAAATTTTCCCGATGCCGGCGGTATGGAAGAACACAAGATCTCCTTTTTTCAGTTGGCTTCGCCTTACGGACACGCCTGCATTCCACTGTCCTTGAGACGATCTGGGAAGTTCCAATCCGTTCAGCTGGTATACCGTCCTGGTGAGCCCGCTGCAGTCAAATCCTTTCTCTGCGGACGCTCCGCCCCACCGATAGGGTATCCCGATGAAACTGTCGGCGGTTCGTACGATTTTATCTCTTAAATCAACCGTTGAATAATTCTTGAAAGCGACAACATAAAAATCGTTGATGATTCCTGCGGAAAGAAGTTTTTTTGCCCTGTTATTCGCAGCGGTCCTGGATGCGAAATTCCCGAAGCGAACCTTATAAAGACCCGTCGGATCGATAAAATGATACGCATCTAATCCTTGGCGCCGTAGTTTATCGGTAAACCGTAGTGCGTTTTCCATATCTGAAAACACGGCGGCCTGAATTGTATAATGGATCGATGCCAAAGGGGTCTGGAAAGCAGGCTCCAAAGATGATTTCTTGGGAGTACGGGCACATCCTGGAAGAAAAAAAAGCGTAAAGACAAGGACGAACGAAACCGAAAGTTTCTCGAAATCGACACTTTTGTTTTCGGATGAACCAGAACAATCCATATAAGATTCAACAATGTATGTCACTGGAAGTTTCAGTAGTAATATAACCCACTGAAAATTTCTATGATAATTTCATGGAAGGGTCTGCAATTTACGGCCATGGCTTATCATCATTCCTGAACATCAGTTTCCGTTTTGATTTCAGGGGAATAAATGACCAACTGGTCACCGGGGTGGATATATTTTTTCCGCCCCAGCCGATTCCATATCAGCAAAACCGGCAGCGGAACATTAAAGCGTTCGGCAATGGTTGTCAGATTATCGCCCTCCTTAACCACATACGTCCGCTCCTTTCTTTCAGCCAGCCATTGGTCGACAAGCGCTTTAAAACGGTCATGAAAACTCCGTGCCGAACCCTCGGGGATCAGAATGGTGTGCGTTCCGACGGCCAGGAAATGACCCCTGATTTCCGGGTTTAAATCTTTTATTCTTTTGAAATGGGTATCGGCGGCCTGAGCGACAATGAGAATGGGGATTTCTTGAAAACATTCGATGGTTATTCGTTCGAATCTTAAGGGGGGATAAAAATCTTCTTGTTTAAACTGAAAACCGTATTTTTCCGGATTTTCCAGGATGATTTTGGCTGAAATGACCCGGAAAACATATCGTTGCGTTTCCAAGGGGAGATAAAGCCGATAGTAATTGTTTGTTTTTTGCGCGAGTATTTCTGCCTGCAAGCCTTCTTCACCCATGTTGTAAGCAGCGGCTGCAAGTGTCCAGGATTCAAACAGGTCATAAAGATCTTTAAAATACATAATGGCCGCTTGGGTGGATTTGAAAATATTGCGGCGCTCATCTTTTTCGGCGTCGATCTTTAAATCATATTTCCGGCCGGTGGCCGCCATAAACTGCCAGAACCCGATGGCCTTTTTGGGAGAGCCGACATGCGGTCGCAAGGCGCTTTCTGCAATTGCGATATATTTGAGATCATCCGGCAGGTGTTGTTCTTTGAGCAGTGATTCAATCAGCGGCAGATATCGGGCAGACCGCTTGATCCAGAGAATCACCTGGGGCCGATCCCACAGCGTAAGCAGCAACTCTTTTTCCAGACGCTCCCGGATTTCCTGTTCCTCCAGGTCAACGGGTTCTCCACAGAAATCCAATGAACCGTTGGTTCGGATGCTGGTCATCAGGGAAGGGAATTGGGAAGGTTCAAGCTCGTGATCCGGCTGGCTCCAAGCGTCTGATGCCGTCCAGACCATGATAATTAAGCATGTAAGTACAATGTTCCGAATGATCGATCCTGCCATAGCAAAAAGTTTCATGTGGGGTTCAAAGTCGATAGATCGTCAATGGGGTTCAATATGTTTGTTTTTAACCGCTGGATTATTACCGCTGCCTGAAGCTGTGCTCGATCCAAATTAATTAATAACAGGTTTCGACAAAAAATCAAAGGCCAAAAAGAGATTGATTAACAAAGGAAACCTGCTATAAATTTAGACAATCATATGAGATGCCAATAAAAACTATTGGATATTATAAGGAGGCAGCAATGAAAAGAGCATTTATTTTATTATTGACGGCGACGTTACTCTTCATGGCCCATTCTTCCCTTGCCCAATGTCCGTCGGGTTCGAATCGAAGTGTAATTCTTACCGAAGGTATGGCCGAGGTGACGGGACAAAACGATTCGGCCAAGATTTCTTTAGCCGTTGTGACCGAAGGACGAAATTTGGATCAGGTTAGCTCAGAAAATACCGGTAAAACCAACACCGTTCTAAAGGGCATAAAGGGCTTGAATATTAAGAACCTTAAACTTAAGACCGCCAATTATCGCGTTGCACCCCAAAAGGATTATAAAGCCCGACCGCCCAAAATTAAAGGTTATGAAGTGTCCAATGTAATTGAAGTTATCCTGGAAGGATTTAATCCTGAGCCTTTATCCAAGAATGTTTCCAAAATTATCGGAAAAGCTCTGGAAAGTGGCTCCAACAATATCAATTACATTCAATTTTACATTAAAAACAAAGGGCTGCTGGAAAAAGACGCATTAAAACGCGCGACACAAGAAGCCATGGATCGGGCGAGAATTTTAGCCGAGGCAGCCGGGGTGAAACTGAAACGCGTTGTTTCACTGAGCACGCAACCGATTCACATCCCGCCCCGGCCGCAGATGTTACGCGCAGCAGAAATGAAGACCGAAGCCGCCGCCGCGCCGCCCATGGAGATCGGGGAAAGCCAAATTCGCGTTACGGTGAACATCGCATATGAAATAGAACCCTAAATTCTTTCGATCCGGGTAGAATTGCGGGACGTTTCACTGATCCGGATTCCTGCACCTGCTGCCGGTGTTTTGTGTGATAAACAGGGATATAAAAGGAGACGTGTATTTATGTCACATGGCGCTGATTCTGTAAAAAGTATTATTTTTGCCTTATGCGCCAATCTGGCCATCGCCATTTCAAAGCTCATCGCCGCTGCTGTTACAGGCTCCAGTGCGATGATGGCCGAATTTGTCCATTCATTGGCAGACAGCGGCAACCAGCTGCTTTTGTTGCTGGGGATCAAGCACGCAAAACGTCCCCCTTCGCCGGATTATCCCCTGGGTTTTGGCAAGGCCGTCTATTTCTGGTCGTTTATTGTCGCTTTGATATTGTTCAGTATGGGGGGAGTGTATTCAATTTACGAAGGCATCCGCAAATTGCATCACGCTGAACCGCTGAGTTACCCATATGTGGCGGTTGGCGTATTACTGTTTTCCATAGCGGCAGAAAGTTTTTCCATGTGGGGGTGTTTGCGGGAAGTGAACAAGGAACTGCGGGGAAGAAGTTTAAGACAGTGGTTTCGGGAAACTCGTCAAAGCGATCTGCTGGTTGTTTTTGGTGAGGATCTGGCTGCCCTGTTGGGCTTAAGCTTGGCATTGATTGCTGTTATCCTAACCATTATCACCGGCAATCCCGTATATGATGCCGCCGGAAGTATATGCATCGGGGTTTTACTGGTGGTTATTGCTTTTATAATCGGGTTCGAAGTCCAGGCCTTGCTGATCGGCCAGAGTGTCGAGCCGGATCAGAGGGTTCAGATGCTCGAATTTTTACAGCAACGTGACGAAATCGATAAAGTTTTTAATTTGCTGACATTACAGCTGGGCAATGACGTGATGGTCGCGGTTAAAGCTAAAATGATCAAAATGGACTCTGCCGAGTCTCTGATTGAAGCTGTCAATCGTTGTGAAGTGGGGCTAAAGGAGGCATTCCCTCAGGTGCTGTGGTCGTTTTTCGAACCGGATTCAGAGGATTAGAACTGTTTCAAAACCTCCCATTCGTTCACAGCCCTTGTGTCTGCTCCAATTTTAACGAAGACTTCGGAATGTAAACATACGACAAGAATACCTGAATGATAAAGCCGATGAGGGTCATGATTGCCGCGGCCACGAAGGCCATTTGGTAGGAAAATACTTCCGATGCACCGTAAACCATAAGTATATCTGTAATGGGCCCTGCGATGAAGGTTCCGGCAATTCCCCAGCTGAGAAAATATGTGGCATTGTATATGCCGAAAAGTTTGGCCCGTCTTTCCGGAGGGATCAGCACGGATGCAAATGCATACGAAGACGCAAGAACGATGACTTCGGAACATCCTCTCAAAAAGTTACTGATGTAGATGATCACCAAGTCGCCGGTGACGGCGAGCAGAATCAGCGACCCTATGGCGAGGGCCGTTCCCAACAGCAGGGAGTTCCCATTTCCGATTTTCCTTCCGATCCAACCTGCAATGAGTCCGGTAAGAATCATTGCCGCCGATTGTGTATTGACGATATAGCTCAACACCTTGCTCGACACCGCAAAGCCGGAATCGAGAACCAGGTACTGTGACTGAATCACTGCTATGGAATTCCTTCCGAAATTGATAAAAACCATTGCAGCAATAAAAACCCAGAAAACCTTTCCGGAGGATTCAAAAAGGCCGATTCCCGGTGTGGACGCCTTTTTCATCTCCTTTTTGATGCCCCCCTCCGGGACCCAAAGCATGGGGAAAATGGAGATAAACATTGCGCCGGCGGCAACAAAAAACAGCGCGCCTTCGTAAAAGCCCCATCCCTCGTATTTAAGGCTTAATCCATCATACAGCAGACCGCCGATCCATACCCCGGCGATACGGCCGATTCCACCGACGCTTGCCAAACGACCTTGGATGGTATTTCGGTCCTCCTGAGGATAGATGTCCGATATCAATGCGCTCCAGCCGACATTGGACATGGACCAGAAAATCTCCACTATCGATAGACCCATGATAATCACATATCCTGCCAGGATCAGATTTGCTGTGAGGGTGTGGGCATACCATACCAGGACCGTGCCGAATCCCGCTAATATTTCGCCGCATACGATCAATGTCCGCCTGAGTTGGTATTTATCTGAGAACGCTCCCCATACAAACGTCTGAAAAATAATATTTATGACCATGGGAAAGGTTGCGAATAACGTTGTTTCGGTGACGCTCAATCCCAGAAAGTGCCTTAAATAGATGGAGAGATAACTGTAAAACAATCCCCGTCGGAACATGGCGAGTATCTGAAACGAGGATATTCCGAAAAAAACGCTGGTTGATTGGATGCGGTTGGACATCATTGGAAATACTATTTGGCCATCAGGTGATTGACCGCTCCCTCCAGGCCATCCAGCGATAGTTCAAACATGGGGAAAATCTGGCGAATGGTGGCAATGGTCGGTGTGTGGTGCCATATGCGTGAAGATACGGGATTCATCCATGCGCAATGGGGAAAGATTTGAGCCAAAAACTTGAGCTGCTCGATGCTCGGTTTTCCGCTTCTTTTCTCCACATGTATGGATCCGTCTGCGGCCATCAGTTCATACGGCGCCATGCTGGCATCTCCCACCATGACCAGGCGGGTTTCCGGGTCAAAGGAGATAAAATCTTCAACTCTCAAGGGTTTTTTTCTCCGAGAGGGATCTTCCCAGAGAAAATCATAGACCGTGTTGTGAAAAAAGCAGGTTTTAAGATCCTTGAACTGATCCCGGGCATAGTCAAAAAGGGTCTGAATCACCGGTATGTAGGTATCCATCGACCATCCGCCGTTATCGATGGCAAGGATGACCTTGAGGCGGTCTTTTAGGCGCCGTGAAAAGAGGATTTCTATTTCGCCCGCGTTTTTCATGGTCTGATAAATGGTTTCATCGATATTGACGTTATCTTTGGGGCCGACAGGAATCATATTACGAAGCCTTTTCAACGCTTCACCCATCATATCCTGGGTCAGCGGGCCGCGATGTGAATAGTCCTTATATCTTCTTTCCATGGCGACTTTGACGGCAGACTTGTTTCGGGATACACCGCCCACGCGCATTCCCTTTGGATGGTATCCTGAATGGCCCACCGGTGAAGTTCCGCCGGTCCCGATCCACGTTCTTCCCCCCTCATGTCTTCCTTTTTGATCTTCAAGCCGTTTTTTGAAATATTCGATAAGTTCTTCAGGGGTCAGATCGATCAGATCTGATTCATCCATCTCGAGTGCGGCGGCAAGTGACGCAGGATCTTCCAGCCATCCCTCCAACAACGCCCGGGTGACCTCATCGAGCACAAGAGCTTCAAGTTCGGGCATCTCGGCGTCCTGAAACCGGTGGGCAAACACCTGATCATATACATCAAAGTACCGCTCACTTTTCACCAGGATCGCCCGGGCGGAGGTGTAGAAGGTATCTATGGAGTTGATTAACCCCATATTCAGTGCTTTCTGAAGTGTCAGAAACGACGTCGGACTCACCGGAATTCCGGCATTTTTTAATTGATAGAAAAAATCGATAAACATATGCGTTGTTAAAACAGGCTGCGGCGGTTCGTAAACGCGACAGCTTTTTGATAATCCTGGCTTTTTTTAAACAGAACGCCCAGAAACGGGATGTCTCTTTTAGCCAGTTTTTTGGGATTAAAATCAGGATTGGTTTTAAGTGCCCTTATCCAATTGATCAGTTCCCGTGTGGCCGGCTTTTTTTCAATGGCATCAATTTTACGCAGCTCGTAAAATGTCGATACGGCACTATCCATGAGATTCGAGTCGATATCCGGAAAATGAACCTGAATGATCTTTTGCATCATCTCCGGATCCGGAAACGCAATATGATGAAAATTGCATCTGCCCAGAAACGGATCCGACAGATCCTTTTTGGCGTTGGAGGTGATAACGATTACAGGGCGGTATTTGGTCTTGATGGTTCTGTCGATTTCGATGATATCAAATTCCATCTGATCGAGTACGTCGAGCATGTCGTCCTGAAAATCGGTGTCGGCCTTATCGATTTCATCGATCAACAGGACGGTTCTTGTTTCTGATGTAAAGGCCTGGCCGATCTTGCCCATCCTGATATATTCTTCGATTTTACTCACATCCCGCTGGGAATCGCCGAAACGGCTGTCGTTAAGACGTGTGAGGGTGTCATACTGGTAAAGGGCGTCCACGAGCTTCATGCTTGATTTGACATTGAGTACAATAAGGGGCATTTTCAAGCTTTCTGCAATGGCATGGGCCAGC
>Ga0209271_10000111_pt1 | contig 29269 bp, 24 predicted proteins | sample tdAd002_FD_187123 | JGI IMG/M metagenome (GOLD analysis project Ga0209271, IMG submission 187123) | Marine sediment microbial communities from the Atlantic coast under amendment with organic carbon and nitrate - tdAd00.2 (SPAdes)... | ecosystem: Environmental > Aquatic > Marine > Coastal >... | reverse complement strand
TGCGGAGAGCGTTGGCCCTGCGGTGGGCGCGGATCTGCAGAAGAAGGCCCTGCTGGCGATTGGTTTTTCGCTCGTCGGGATGCTCGTCTACATCTGGATTCGCTTTCACCTGCCCTATGCGGTGGGCGCGGTGGCGGCGCTCTTTCACGATGTGCTGATCACCCTGACCGCAGAAGTCGCCAGGACCTATGTCCTGATCAGGACGCTGGAAGAGCGCATCAGGCTGGCCCGGCAAAATATTACCATCCAGACACGCTCACTGGAATTAACCACCAACCAGTTTGAAACCGGCTCCGTCACGGAGCTGGATATGCAGCAGGCGACTACCCAGCTGCGCAACACCCAGGCGTCCATCCCCAACCTGCTGATATCGCTTGAACAGGCACAGCACGGGCTGAGTATATTGATGGGGATGCCGCCCCAGGACCTGGATGAGCTGCTCGGTGCCACTAGCGGTATACCCACTGCCCCGGCTGAAGTCGCGGCCGGTATACCGGCCGACCTGCTGCGCAGGCGGCCGGACATCAAGCAGGCAGAACTGCAGGCAGCGGCACAATCCGCACAGATCGGTATTGCCGATGCTGAGCTGCTGCCCAGCTTTACCCTGATCGGTTCCATCGGCTGGAACGTCAATGATGCCGGTGATGACAGTCTTGGTGACCTGTTCGAATCAAACAACCTGGGGTTTTCAACCGGCCCGGCCTTCCAGTGGAAGATCCTGAACTATGGACGATTGAAGAACCAGGTGCGTGTACAGGATGCCCGCTTTCAGCAGTTACTGATCAATTACGAGAATGTCGTACTGGGCGCAGCCGCCGAAGTGAAGAATGCCATGAGTGGTTTTCTGCATTCCAGGGTTGAGGCCAGATACCGTGAGCAAAGTGCCGCAGCAGCCCAGCGTTCTACAGACCTTTCCATGCTGCAATACGCCGAAGGTGTCAGCCTCTACCAGAGTGTGCTGGATGCGACCCGCTCGCTGGCCGCGCAGCAGGATTCCTACGCGGTGACCCGGGGAAATATTGCGACGAACCTGATTGCCCTGTACAAGGCGCTGGGCGGTGGCTGGGAAGTGCGCCTGGGTAATGATTTTGTGCCGGCAGATGTCCGCGATGAAATGAATGAAAGAACAGACTGGGGTGAATTGCTGGAAACCAGCAACGACAGGGTCCCGGAACGCGACCCGGATGCGGCCCAGCGGAGAAGCCTGGACTGGTAGTGTGGTGACATGAACATGGCAAACATACCCATGGAAATAGCCATCGGCGGAATCTACTTCCCGCCGATCATGTTTGCCATCCTGCTGGGTGTCGTGCTGGCCGGAGTTGTTGCCAAACTGCTGAACAAGTTTAACCTGACACGTTTTATATGGCATCCGCCGCTGTTCTTTATGGCGCTGGCAGTGGTGTGTACGCGCTTCGTGGATATTTTTATTATTCCGGTATAAAGGTAAAAAAATGAGTAGAAGCAAAACAAACTTTATCCGCTATACCATCACCCTGGCTGCAGTTGTCCTTGCAGGATTTGTCCTGGCGAACATGTTTCACGAATACCTGTTCCAGCCCTGGACCCGGGACGGCCATGTGCGTGCACAAATCATAAAGATAACACCACGGGTAGGTGGCCCGATTGTTGATTTGCCCATCCAGGACAACCAGGCTGTTAAAAAGGGTGACCTGCTTTTTAAAATTGATCCACGTACCTATGCACTGGCAATAGAGAAGGCCGAGGCCAAGCTGAAGCAGGCGCAGGCCACGAAAATGGTCAAGCAGGACCAGGCTACACGTGCCAGGGACCTGAGCAAAAAGGACAAGGGCGCTATTTCAGAACAGGCGCTGGTCAGAAAAGAGAATAACCTGCTGGTGGCAATCGCCGACGTTGATGCTGCAGAGGCCAATCTGCATAAGTCCCAGCTGGATATGGAATTTACCGAGGTAAGGGCGCCGGTTGATGGTTATGTCACCAATCTGCTGCTGCGCTATGGCAGTCAAACCGTGGCCAACCAGCCGGCACTGGCGCTGATTGATACCGGCAGCTTCTGGGTGCACGGCTATTTCAAGGAAACCCAGATAGAAAATGTCCGCTCGGGCAACAAGGCTGTCATTAAATTGATGACCTACCCGGACGCTCCACTGGAGGGTGTTGTTGAAAACATGGGCTGGGGTATCGCCCAGCAGGACGGGGCCCCGGCTGCAGACCTGCTGCCTGCCATCAATCCAAGTTTCGACTGGATTCGCCTGGCCCAGCGTATCCCGGTGCGTATTCGTATTACCCGCATCCCCGAAGAGGTGGAGCTGCGTGTAGGCACCACGGCGTCCGTGTTTGTAATGACCGAGTAATACTACTGTGGTCCCGCAAAAACTCCCTCTCCCTTCGGGACGACTGCAGGGATGCAGGAGGTAGTGCAACGCAGGACGCAGTTGCCGAGAGGGTTGGGGAGAGCGAAGCGAGGGGTCGGGGATATATTTAGATTGTTTCCTTAATTTTTGCCCCTCATCCTGTCCTTCTCCCGAAGGGAGAAGGGACGCTTGATTTTGACTCTTATGGCTGGTTTTCATGTCCAGTATGTAATAGCACGTATAAATAAATATATTCGTTCATCATGACAAAAACGGTACAGCTGCAGGAAGCCTTCAAGCTCGCGCTCAGCCTGATGCTGTTCTACTGGCTTGCGCTGTACATGGACTGGGAGCTGTCGAAATACGGCGCACTGGCGATCGTTGTTACCAGTCTCTCCACCAGCGGTGCCAGTCTCAACAAGGGGGTCATGCGTGTCACCGGCACCGGCATTGGTGCGCTCGCCGGTTTTGTGTTGCTGTCCTGGTTTTCACAATCACCGCTCGGCATGCTGCTGGCCACGGCCGTGTACCTCGTTTTCGTCGGCTACTTTATACAGACAACCCGCCAGGGCGATACCTGGTTCAATGCCGGTCTGCTGGCTGTCGCCGTGTGGTCTTCCAGTTATATGCAGATCGATACTGCATTCCACGTCGCCACGAACAGGTTCCTGGAAACCGCTGCAGGCGTGCTGCTGTTTACCGTTGTCAGCGCCTTGCTCTGGCCGCGTACGTCGGGGGCAGCCCTGCAGCAGCAGGGACAGGCGCTCTGGGAAGGCATGCAGGAGCTGTTCAAGCAGTATCGCCAGCAACTCTTGACAGGATCAGCGCCGTCCACAGCAGCGGAACTGCGTCCCCGGCTTGCCGGTGACTACCAGCAGATGCTGGCCACGCTGGACGCCGCTTATTCCGATACGCCCCTGGTTGGCAGGCAAAAACGCAGCTGGGAAATCCTGCGCATCAACATCCGCTCATTCAACAATGCACAGGAATTATGGCGTGAATGTATCAACGACTGTCGCGCGCTGAATCTGAATACGCTGCTTCCCGAACTGGAAGCCGCACTGGATACCCTGGGGCGACGACTGGAACACGGTCGCATGCTGTGGGAGGAGCAAAAGACCGAAACGATTGAATATAACCTTGATGACACGGCCCTGATGTCAGAACTCGCACTGGAGATCGATGCCCGGGCGTGCAAGGAACTGTCCCATTTTCAGCAAGCCGCCTTGATGAACTTTGTCACGCAATTGCAGGCACTTGACCGTAGCAGTCACGAACTGCTGCAAACCCTGCGGATACTGGCAGGTCTTGACCCTGACATCAGCTTGCGCGGGCGTACACAAATCCCGGATCCCTTTCAGCCAACTGCCTGGAACCCCGAACGGTTGCTCAAGGCCCTGTTTCCGGCACTGTGCTGGATTGTTGCTTTTACATTCTGGTTCTACGTCAACCCGCCGGGCGGACCCGCTATCCCGATGATGGGCGCTGTTTTCGGACTGATGATGACCATGGCGCCGGCCAACCTGTTTGGTTTGCTGATCGTGCTGCTGCTCAGCATGTTTATTTTTGTTGCACCGGTTTATATGTTCCTCATGCCCATACTGGATTCCGGTTTCGGCATCCTTGCCCTCATCTTTGTATACACCTTTGTGTTCGGTTATCTGGGCGGTCGTTCACCCATACTAAAGATAGGGCCGCTTGTCATGTTTGTCATGGTGATCAACATTAACAATGATCAGGCCTACTCATTTATTGCCCTGGTCACAGCTGGCCTGGTGATACTGCTTGGCATCAGTATCGTGGTGCTTGTCCACAGGCTGTTGAGCCCCATGCATCCGGAAAAAGTCCTGCTGCGCGGTGTGCACCGTTTTCTGGCAGGCAGTGCCCGGATTATTAATGACTTCCGTCAGCGTTCACCGCGGCAGCAAGTACGTGGACGCAGGCGCAGGAAGCGGGTGTTCGAAACAGCGATCCTGCCGGTCTCCGCGCAGCTGTTGAGTGTGGAAAAAAACCTGGACTATTCACAGTTTCCCGATAATACCCTGGAAAAGGTGCAAGACCTGGTAGACAACCTGCAGTCCATACGCTTTAGGCTGCAAAGCCTGGAAACGGCCTTTGACAAGGCAATCGGCGAGTCTCCTGAACTGATGCAGGCACTCGCCCCGCTGAGTGAGAAATGGCGCCAGCGGGTACAAGGTTTATTTGAAAGATGGGCGCGTCTGGAGAGGGCGGACACATTGATAGAGGAATGGGGCACCCGGGCGGACCTGTCAGATGAGCTGGAACAGCAACTCGGTGAACTTGAACAGGGAAAGCGCCCGGATGATATCGATGACCGCGCCCTGCAAAATCTCTACGCCGTCATGGGCAGCACCCAGAGCCTGCTGGACGCCATGAAAGAACTCGGCGACAGCATGAAACAGATCAACTGGAACCAGTGGGCAGTGGCGCGCTTCTGACAGTAGGGCTACATACTGAAAAAATGTATCCGACTCTATTTGTGTGGATAATGCAGGGAATAATCAATTTGAATAACCTCAACAGGACCCGTACATGAATAACTCCAGCAACAGCAAACAGGAACCGGCATCAGGCCAGAATTTTATCGACAATGCGATTCAGGTTGGCCTCATCGCCTTGCTCACAATATGGTGCCTTTACATCGCTGCGCCCTTCATCGGCCCGGTGCTCTGGGGCATCATCATTGCCATTGCCAGTTATCCCCTGTACCGCTGGCTACAGGCCAGACTGGGTCTGAGCGACGGCTGGGCAGCTACCCTGTTCACAGTGCTGATGCTGGTCATCCTGATCACTCCGACGGTGATGCTGAGCGGTACCCTGGTTGATGAGGTGCAGGTCCTGTCCGCAGAATTGAAGGACGGATCACTGGTCATTCCACCTCCGCCCGAGTCTGTGGCTGGCTGGCCACTCATTGGCAAAAAACTGTCGGCATTCTGGACGCAGGCGTCACTGGACCCAAAGGAGACCCTGGGACAGGTTGAGCCACAGCTCAGAGCGATAGGAAAGTGGCTTATCAAGGCAGCGGCCGGTGCCGGTGTCGGGATCCTGATGCTGGTGTTCTCGATTATCATCGCCGGTGTGTTCCTGGCCAGCGCAGAAGGCGGGGGTCGTGCAGCGGAAACAATATTCTCACGCCTGGTTGGGAGGAAAGGAGGAAAGGCCATGACGGTGCTTGCGCGTGACACTGTCACCAGCGTGGTTAATGGCATCCTCGGTATCGCAATCATACAGACGCTGCTGGCAGGGCTGGGTTTCATGGTCATGGATATTCCTGCCGCCGGCGGACTGGCTCTTGTCTGCCTGGTGCTTGCCGTGGTGCAGATCGATATCCTTATCATTCTTATTCCCCTGTCTATCTATGCATTCAGTACTGCGGGAACGGGTGCGGCGATCGCATTTTTGATATGGAACATAGCCGTTGGTCTGATGAACAATGTGCTCAAGCCCATTCTTCTTGCCCGGGGTGTAGAGGCGCCCATGGCGGTTATCTTTGTCGGCGCCATAGGCGGCCTGATCGCTCATGGCATTATCGGCCTGTTCGTTGGTGCCGTGGTGTTCGTGCTGGGTTATACCCTGTTCATATACTGGCTGAAGGAAGAGAATGAAGCTTCGGAGCAGGAAGCCTTATCCGACGCAGAGTGAGTACGTAGTATGTAGCCCGGATAGAGCAAAGCGAAATCCGGGGAACCTGCCATTACGGCCCCGGTTTGAAGGGCTGGAATCCCGGTAAAAATAGAGAGCTTCCATGGTTGCGATCAGGTTGTATAACAAACTAAGTCCCTTCCAACGCGTCATTATCGCGTTAATCCTCGGTATATTGACCGGGATAATCGTCGGTGAACCGGCAGGTATTTTGACAGTAGGCGGTACAATTTATATCCGCCTGTTGCAGATGACTGTATTGCCTTATGTGCTGGTATCCATTATTGCCGGTTTGGGACGGCTGGATAACGCCATGGCCGCAAACATTGGTATCAAGGCAGTCAAGATTATTCTGTTCATGTGGCTGTCTGTCATGCTAACGCTGTTACTGCTGCCACTGGCTTACCCGGGCTGGGAAACTTCCGGCTTTTTTAGTAGCAGCATGGTGACAGAGTCAGTAAGGCTTGATTTCGTTGATCTGTATATACCTGCCAATATATTTACAGCGTTGTCGAATACCGTTGTCCCGGCAGTTGTATTGTTTTCGATATTGATGGGTGTCGCATTAATAACCGTAAAGAACAAAGAGACGTTTATAATTCTGGCTGACAATGTCAGTGATGGTTTGCAGAAGGTTGCCTCGTTCGTTGCCGCCCTGGCGCCACTGGGAATTTTTGTAATTGCTGCCTCTGCAGCGGGTACCCTGCAACCCGAGGAAATGGAGCGTTTACAGGTGTTTTTATGGGTCTACCTGGTTGCAGCCGCATTGCTCGGGTTTGTGTTGTTGCCGCTGCTGGTTCACTGGGCAACCCCTTTTTCCTATCGTGAATTAATGTCAGTGGCTGGTGAAGCAATGGTCACTGCCCTGGCAACGGGTACGGTGCTGGTTGTATTGCCCATGATTGCCGAGCGTAGTAAAGAGATGCTCAAGAAACATGGTATGGAATGTGAAGCAACAGACTCAACCGTCGACGTGATGGTTCCAACTGCCTATAGTTTTCCCAGTACAGGCACATTGCTGGGTCTCGGATTTATTTTATTTTCTGCCTGGTATGTTGGTTCCCCCCTGGATATGGGGGAATACCCGTCGTATGTGGTCATGGGTGCCTTTACAGCATTTGGCAGCATGGCGGTTGCCATTCCTTTCCTGCTTGATTATTTCAATTTGCCTGCAGATCAGTTCCAGCTTTACCTGCTGGGCAGCGTGGTCACGGCACGTTTTGCCACAGCCCTGGCGGCGCTTCACGGGTTTGTGGTAACCCTGCTGGTTGCCTCGGCGGTATTGAAGCGTTTGAGCTGGCGTAAAATGATCCAGGCTGTTGGTTTGCATCTCGGTGTAACAGCCGGTGTGATGATTCTGGCGGGTGTTGGATTAACGTACCTGATTGCCTATGAATATACGGGTGCCAGAACATTTGAAGCGATGCGCCTCGATGGGCAGCCGGTCGCTGTTGAATTCAATAAATCGCCCTCTGCACTGAGTGAGCAGGACCAGGCCCGGCCACGGCTCGATATTATTCGTCAGCGCGGCAGTATTCGGGTTGGTTATTATTCTCAAACCCTGCCCTTTGCATTTCTCAATGATCAGGGGCAGGTGGTTGGATTTGATATGGAGATGATGCATGAGTTGGCTCGCAACCTGGGAATCAGAATCGAGCTTTCTCATCTAAAGGATCTCAGGCAAGGACCGCAGATGCTGTCCGATGGCCGCCTTGATATAACGGTTGGTGGCATGGGTATAACGCCTCTGCGTGCACTGGACGTGGCATTCAGCGATTCCTACACCCAGCATACAGTCGGATTTATGGTGTCTGATTCCATGAGAGACCAGTTCAGCTCAATCAATAAAATACGCATGATAGAAGACCTGAATTTAGGAATGCTTGATGTTACCTATTATAAAAAGTTGATTCAGGAGATGTTTCCGAATGCGAAGTTGACGACAGTAGAAGGCCCCAGGAAGTATTTCAAGGGCAAGTATCCCGATGTAGATGCATTTGTTTTTCCGGCTGAGGCGGGATCTGCCTGGGCCATGCTCTATCCCGATTTTACTTCTGTTGTTGCGAAAGATGTGAAATTAAAAGCACCGGTAGGATATGCACTGCCAAAGGGTCAGCAGGATTACGTACAGTTTATTAATACCTGGCTGCAGCTGAAAAAAGAAAATATGTATCTACAGAGTGTGTACGATTACTGGATTCTGGGGAAAGATCCAAAGGCGAAGAAGCCGCGCTGGTCTGTTATACGCAATGTTTTTGGATGGGATCTCTAGAAACCACCAGTCTTGCCATGTATGTAGCCCGGATGAAGCGAAGCGCAATCCGGGGCCTTATTTGAACCACAACCCCGGATTGCGCTTCGCTTCATCCGGGCTACATTTATTAGCATGTAATGAAACTGGATATCAACGTGCATAAAAAATACCCGCTGCAAATAGCGATAAGCACCTTATTCATCGCGATCACCGTTATTCTGGGCATTATCCTCAGCTGGCAGAGTTTTAATAAAACCTCGGATATTATGCTGGACTCTGCTGATAAGCTGTATGAGCGTATCACGCGGGAACTTTCCCTCGATTTTAAGGCAACTACCGGCGCAATCATCAGCGGGCTGCGCCAGTTTCGTCTCTCGCCGCTTATCAAGGCAAAAACATTTGATGAGCGCATAGCCTGGTTGCCGGGCTTCAAGGCAGTGCTTGAATCCGACCCGTCTGTATTCGCAGCCGGTATTGGCTATGAGAATGGTGATTACCTGGGGTTTTTATGGGTAGGCAGTGACTATGTGCGTGAAAAGTATTCTGCCCCTGAAGGATCGTCTTTTGTCGTGTTATATGTAAAGGGGGCGGAGCCTGGTTTCGATCCTGGTTTCGACCCTGGCAAGCTGTACGCTGTTTTTTATGATTTTGAGCTAAACGAAATTTCACGAAACAGCGGTGAAGATTCGCAGTTTGATCCCCGCCTGCGGCCCTGGTATCAACAGGCAACCGATATACCTCATGCGACCAAACCCTATATATTTTACGACAGCAAAATTGTAGGTTTAACCGCGATGAGCAAAACAGCGGAGCCGGGTGTGGTTGTTGTCTTTGATGTCACACTTGATAGCTTGAGCAAGCTGATTGCAAAATATCAGGTAACACCCAATTCAGAAGTGGTGTTAATAAACGCAGAGGGACAGACCTTTGCCTATAAAGACCAGCAAAAAGTTATCGTTGACAATACAGATGCATCGGGCGGGCAAACACTGCAGTTGGCGAACCTGGGCCAGCTTGGCAGTGGGGTGCTTTCACATATAAGCAAAAACATGGAAGCCGGAGAACAAGACCTGGACTTTGAATATAACGGACAGCACTGGATGGGCAGTGCACGTGTTGTTGCAAAGCCGGGCGGCGTGGATTTATACGCATTAATACTTTCACCGGTTGAAGAATTGCTGGCAGACGCGGTTGCTATCCGTTGGCAGTTGATTATTACTGCATTAATCGTATTGCTGGTCTTTATACCTGTTATCTGGTTTGCCGCAAAGAGAATTACCACGCCGTTACATAATCTCTCCAGGGAGGCCGAATCGATCTCCCGCTTTAATTTTGATGAAACTCAGATGGAGCCATCATTTATTAAAGAGGTTGTTGAGCTGGACTCCGCAATGGGGTTGATGAGGTCAACCATTAATAAATTTATCAAGTTGATCAATTCGCTGGCAGGCGAGCAGGATCTTGATGCCTTGTTAAAAAGCATTACCAAAGAAACCATGTTGATCAGCAAGTCCGATGCGGCCCTGATTTACCTGCTGGATGAACAGGACGATATGTTAAAAGCGGGTTACCTCTGTGATAAAAATAATGATCAGATGGTAATAGATGATTTGTCCGTCATGTCTCTGGATGAGGCGAAAGAATTTCTCATGGATGCAAAAGCAGGCAATCATGCTTACAAGAGCCGTGTTGTCCAGTTGAATAAACAGGCACAGAATAAATTAACACCACTGCTGGACATATTAGGCGTGGAAACACTTTCCAGTATTATTTTGCCATTACAAAACCGTAATGATGAGGTCATTGGATTGTTGTGCCTCATATACCAGCAGGATGAGACTGTGAATGACTTGAGTAACATCGAGTTTGTAGAGGCGCTGTCCGGTTTTGCGGCAGTAACCCTGGAAAGCAGGCAGTTATTTAATATGCAGGAAGCTTTACTGCATGCCTTTATAAAATTAATCGCCGGGGCCATAGATGCAAAGTCGCCATACACTGGCGGGCATTGCACGCGGGTTCCAGAGATTACATTAATGCTTGCGAAAGCGGCCTGTGAAAGCACTGATGACAGTTTCAGGGATTTCGATCTGGATGACGGGCAGTGGGAAGAGCTGAGCATAGCAGGCTGGTTGCATGATTGTGGCAAGGTAACAACGCCGGAATATGTTGTTGACAAGGCAACAAAGCTCGAAACGATTTATGACCGTATTCATGAAATCAGGACGAGATTTGAAGTCTTGAAGCGCGATGCGGAAATAGATTGCTGGCAGCAAATAGCCGAAGGTGGCAACAGGGAGGAGCTTCTGGAAAACCTGGGCAGGCATCATCGAGCGCTTGATGATGATTATGCATTTATTGCCGAATGTAATGTCGGTGGCGAGTTCATGGCAGATGAGAAAATCGAGCGGCTGCAGGCCATTGCTGAAAAAACATGGCAACGGACGCTGGATGACAACCTGGGATTGTCGTGGGAAGAATTAAATCGCAAGAAAAACAGGAATGATTCATTGCCAGTAGAAGAAAAATTACTGTCTGACAAACCGGAACATTTAATAGCGCGGCATGAAGCCGACCGGATCCCGGCGGATAATCCGTGGGGATTCAAGCTTGATACGCCTGAATATAAATACAATCGTGGTGAGTTATATAACCTCTCCGTGAGAAAAGGAACACTGAGTGAAGAAGAACGTTATATGATTAACGGGCACATGATACAAACCATCATCATGCTGGATAAGCTGCCTTATCCAAAATACCTGCGAAATGTGCCATTAATTGCCGGCAGTCATCATGAGACCATGAATGGCGAAGGTTATCCAAGGCGTCTGCTAATGACCGGGCAGCCGCTGACTGCGCGCATGATGGTAATCGCAGATATTTTCGAGGCCTTGACGGCATCAGACAGGCCGTATAAAAAAGCAAAAACTTTAAATGAGTCGATTCGTATTTTAAGTTTTATGCGCAACGACAAGCATGTGGATCCAGATCTGTTTGATCTGTTCCTGACGAGTGGCGTTTATCTGGATTACGCGAAAAAGTTTCTTTCACCAGAGCAGATAGATAAGGTAAATATTGAAGAATATTTATCATGATTGTTTAAGGTACCGTCCCCTCTCCCTTCGGGAGAGGGTTAGGGAGAGGGGGCATAAATAAAGCAGTTACTTTTATTTGATCCCCTCTCCCCAGCCCTCCCCCTGAGGGGGAGGGAGTAAATGGGGCCGCAGTGTATCTAGCCCATTTTTTAGTGTTTCTATGAGAAATTAGTTGATGAGAAAAGAACGTTTAAAAAACGAGCATGCCGGGTCATTTTCGAGACACCAGCTACTGTTTTTCAGGTATACCTTTGCAGTGCTGGTTGATCTAACCGTGCTCAATCTGTTCAATGAATACTGGGATTATGTCTATATAGAATTCTTCTCGGTTTCATTGCTCGCTGCAATACTGCTTCAGCTATTGTTGAAGGTGACAATCGCAATCGAGCACCGTGTTGCCGGCTACTTTAAAGGAAAACCCGGTTTAAGGCCGAGGATAATGCGAGGTCTGTCAGCCTGGGCCATACTCTTCGGCTCAAAGTTAATAATTCTCGAGGCCATAAATCTTGCCTTTGGTGACAGTGTTGTCTTCAGCGGCCCAATACATGGCCTGGTCGCGTTTATCATCGTGGTGATTGCCATAATCATCGCCGAACAGGCCATGTTATGGGTATACCGGTCTCTGGCCCTGGCAGAAGCATCCAGTTGACTGGATCCCACCGGAATGTTCATGAGAAAATTTACAACGCTGATAGTTGTCTTGTCAGCCAACTACCGTCACTTTTTATATTTACAACTGGAGAAAATATGATGTCTGTTTGTTTAAAAATAATCTGTGTGCCACTCATGCTGGTCCTGTTATTTCCCTTTTCCTCTTACGCCGAGCAGGCTGGCAAGCCGCTTGTTGAAAAATTGCAGGGAGGAAGTATTGCCATGGATGTTTCCCTGCGTGGTTGTGATGAGGATGCAAAAAAACATTGCGATGGTCTCGAGGCCAATGCCAACCAGGTCTTTATGTGCCTGCTTGCCTATGAAGATCACCTCTCTGAACAGTGTAAACAGGGAATCCTTGAAGTGGCCATGACAATGAAGATGGCAGAAGCAGCCATTGGGTATTCTATTGGTGCCTGTGAAGCGGATGCAGACAAGCATTGCCTGGATGTACAGCCAGGAGAGGGTCGTATTGTGAGCTGCATCAAGGCCAATGAGCCCAGGGTCAGCAAGGAATGCATCTCGGCGCTGAAAGAAACCGGACTGTGGGAAATGGGTCAGTAGCCGGCATTCGGTAGTGGCTCAGTTTAGCGTAAAATTCCATTTCTGATCCAGGTGTAACACCGGGGTAATATATGTATTCGGAAACAGCGGGGATGCAGGTATGAACAGGCCTTTCAAAGTCTGGCGGCACCGGTTGGTCAAACCGGTTGCCGCTGTCCTCCTGGTGTTGTTTTCCTCGCTACCTGTTGCCTATGGGGCGCCGGAGCCCGAGGGGCCTACCGTCAAGGACCTGCTCAAGGAGAAATCCGAACAGCAGGAACCGGCAACACAAGCACCGGCAGCACAAGCACCGGCTGTGCAAACACCGAAGGAAGAAGCCGGTCCACAGGATAAATACAACCGGACCACGCCCCGTGGAAGTTTCCAGGGCCTGGGTGATGCCCTGGATGACAGGGACTATGAACTCGCACTCGAGTACATGGACCTGCGCAAGCTGCCTAAAAAGATATCAGGAAAAGAACTCGAGCTCGGCCGGGAGCTGAAAATCATTCTTGACCGTTCGTTGTGGATTGACACCGATACGCTTAGTGCCGACCCGCTTGGCCATCGCGATGACGGTTTGAAGTCCTACCTTGACCTGATTGCCAGCCTGGAAATACCGGGTGATGATGTTGAGCTGTTCATGCAGCGCGTGCCCGATGGCAAGGGCGGTTTTGTCTGGAAGCTGTCCAATCGTAGCGTGGCAAAGATACCCGTGCTGTACCAGCACCACGGTTATGGCGAGATCGGTGACAAACTTTCCAGGATGTTCCCGGAGTATCAATTCCTCGGACTGGTAGCGTGGCAGTGGGCCATGCTGTTTGGCATCTTTCTGATGTCTTTTATTATCGCCTGGATCATAACCTGGCTGATCAACCTGGTTCTGCGTGCTCGCAAGGTTGCCGGCTACGATCAGTACCGGGGCTTTATTGCCGGTCCCGTCAGGTTTCTTGTCCTGATTATGATCGTACGGGCCATGTTCGACAGTATTGCCCCGTCAACCATGGCGCGGGCGATTTTCGAAGCCAAGACCCTGACTATTATTGCGATTGCCTGGTTGTTGACGGGATTCATTAAACTGGTCTTTGCACGCATGGCCGAGCGCATGAAGCATGCCGGTAACGAACACGCCATCAGGCTGTTACGCCCGGCAACAACACTGGTCAAGGTGATCATCCTGCTGATCGCCCTTTTGTCATGGCTGGACAACCTGGGTTTCAGTGTAACAGCCCTGCTCACCGGGCTCGGGGTTGGCGGTATCGCCGTTGGTCTCGCGGCACAGAAATCCATAGAGAACCTGATTGGTGCCGTTACACTGCTTATTTCTCAACCTGTAAATATTGGTGACTTCTGCCGGGTTGGCAACACGCTGGGGGTCGTGGAGGAAATAGGCCTGCGTGCAACCATGCTGCGCACGCTTGATCGAACGATTGTCACCATACCGAATGCGGTATTCGCAAATATGGATATCGAGAACCTGACCAGCCGTGACAGGATTCTTTACCGGCGCAGGATCCGCTTGCGCAATGACACCACGCCGGACCAGGTCCGTGCAATCCTGGACAATGTGCGCAGCATGTTTCTCGAACACAATGAGGTCAACCCGGATCCGGCGCGCATACGGTTTATCGAATATGGCGAGTACGCCCTGGAGCTGGAGGCCTTCGCATATATCAATACCTGTGATTTCAATGAATATCTTGGCACAGTGGAAGACCTGAACCTGCGTATCATGGATATCATCGAGGCCGCCGGTTCACAGCTTGCCGTGCCGGCACGGGTTGTGCAGATAGACCAGCAAGAGGTTGTGCCTGCAACTTGAGCATCTGGAATGAACCCCATTCGCGCTTGAGAAGCGCTCCTACAGGTGTATCTATTGCTGTAGGAGCGCTTCTCAAGCGCGAACTGTTCGCGGTAAGTACGACCCCTAAACAACCTGTGAAGGAGATTATTATGTCTGTTTATCTGAAATCATTTCTCTCTGTTTTCGTTTTCCTGTTTGCCATCGGCCCGCTTCAGGCGCTTGCAGATAGCGCTGCAGAAATCGACCGTGATGCGGATGCTGCCCTGCAGAATCTTTATAAAAGCACCCCTGCTGCAGTTAAACTTTCCAAAACAGCCAAGGGTATCCTGGTGTATCCGGATGTCATCAAGGCCGGCCTGCTGGTTGGCGGCCAGTACGGAGAAGGGGCATTGCGCGTGGATGGCAAGACAGTTGGCTACTACAACACGGTAGCGGCATCCTATGGTCTTCAGGCCGGTGCGCAGTCGTTTGGGTACGCAATGTTTTTTATGACGGATGAGACACTCGACTATCTCAAGAGCAGTGATGGCTGGGAAGTTGGTATTGGCCCGAGCGTCGTGGTGGTAGACGAAGGTGTAGCTAAAACACTTACCACTACTACCGGGAAGGATGATATCTACGCCTTTATCTTCAACCAGGAAGGGTTAATGGCAGGACTTGGAATCCAGGGCTCGAAGATCACCAGCATTACACCTGAATAACAGCCGCATTATATTTGGTATTTATTGTAGGAGCGGATCGCATCCGCGATAATCCTGTGTGAGTCCCCATCGCGCTTGAGAAGCGCTCCTACAGGTCACTGCCACAACGAGAGGTTGTAAAATGTTTTCACTATTTATCAAGCAGGCAGGTCAATGGAGCAGTGTAGCGCTGCTGCTCATCCTGACCGGTTGTGCCAGTGTGCCGGAGCGCCACCCGTTGCCGCCCGAGTACACGCTGACAGCGACTATTCCAGGTATTCCGGAGGCGCGTTTCTGGGGTGATGAGTGGCCGAAGTTCTCCATGGATTTGTTCGATACATACACCGATGCCGATTTTCGTGAGGAATTCTCCGGGACATACGCAAAACCGCATGCTTACCTGGCCATCTCCGGTGGTGGTGCCAACGGGGCCTTTGGAGCGGGCTTGTTGCTGGGGTGGACTGCGACCGGTACGCGCCCCGAGTTCACCATGGTAACCGGTGTCAGTACCGGCGCCCTGACAGCCCCTTTCGCATTTCTCGGTTCCGACTATGACGATGAGTTGAAGACGGTCTACACGACGATCACAACAAAGGACATCGTCAAGAAGCGTGGTCTTGTCGCTGCCGCCCTGGGTGACTCGGTGGCCGATACCACGCCGCTGAAGAATCTGATTGCCAAAACCATCACTGTTGACATGATCGATGCCATCGCACGTGAGCACCGGAGGGGCCGGCGCTTGTTTATAGGTACCGTAAACCTGGATGCCGGCCGGTCGGTGATCTGGAATATTGGTGCCATTGCGGCCAGTGACCATCCGCAAAAGATAACCTTGATACGTGAATTACTCCGGGCATCGGCAGCAATACCCGTTGCCTTCCCGCCGGTGGTGATTCCGGTAGAGGCCAATGGCGAGTTCTACGACGAGATGCACGTGGATGGCGGCACCGGTTCACAGGTGTTCGTCTACCCGGCGGCAATGGACTGGAGACGCATCACGGAAAAACTGAAGGTGCAGGGTAAACCCGAAGTCTACGTAATCAGGAACTCCTTTCTGGACCCGGATTACCGCGGCATTAAACGCAATGTCCTGCCTATCGCCTCACGTACCATTGATTCACTTATCAGGACGCAGGGGATTGGTGATATTTACCAGATATATGCGCTGTGCAAGCGTGACGGGAATGACTTCAACCTGGCCTACATACCGTCGGACTTTACAGATGAGCCGACCGAGGCCTTTGACCCGGTATACATGGGCAAGCTTCTCGATCGCGGTTACCAGATGGCATTCGAAGGGTATCCGTGGGAAACGGCACCGCCGGGTTTTATTCTTGAGCCCTGATGCCGTCGGGCGGAAACCTGTTCTGTAGGAGCGCTTTTTAAAGGCCGCTTACGGCATCCATGCCTCCCACGGCACTCGTACATCCATGTACATCGCGCAGGAACGGTTCGCGGAATTTGTCCGCTCCTACAGTCTGACTAATTAACTGCTGGCGGGTTGTGCGTCGAGTTCCTCTATTTTGGCCTTCATCTTGGCCATCAGGCCGTCAAAGCCTTCCTGCTTGACGATCGTCTGGTAGGAACTGCGGTAATTGCTGATCAGGCTGACACCTTCGATAATCACGTCATAAACCAGCCAGTTGCCATCCTTGCTGTACATCTTGTAATTGAGGGGGATGTCGGCACTGGCAGTCTTGATCATGGTCTCGACCAGCGCCTTCCTGCCCTTGGCCTTTTCTGCCACATATTCGACCGTTTCGTTGGTGTAGGCTTCCAGCTTGCCAACATAACTGCTTTGAATTAACTGTTTGAACAGGTCTGTAAATTCCTGCTTCTCTGCATCACTGGCTTTTTTCCAGTTGGTGGCAAGGGTGCGTTGTGACATGGCACGGAAATCGAAGCGCTCGTCGATTATGGCTTCCATGGCACTACGCCTTGTGGCCTTGTCCATGGTGTCGCCCTTCTTCAGGATATCAAGAATGCCGTCAACGCTGGTACGTACGGCATCGATGGCAGAACCTTCAGCAGAGACCACAACAGGCGCGAAGGCCAGTGAAAAACCAATGGTCAGGATCATAAAATAACGTTTCAACATAACTAATACCTCTTTAAATCAATTTGATGGTTAGACAGTCCGCTGCCCGGTTAGTTCTCAACCAGGTTCTGGCGGTACTGGGTCCAGGCATCACGTACGAACAGGTACGGGTCCAGTGCATCTTTCTTGATGCCCTCGTAGGTGTCCTTGTCGAGCGCCAGCTTGTTGAGCTGACGGTAGGCGATTGCGTACCAGTAGTCGCTATGCTCCCAGATGTGATAGGTGAGATCCATATAGCTGTCAGCAACCAGGCCAATACCGTCCCTTGCGCTGGAGGGTCCGATGAAGGGTATTACCAGGTAAGGACCTGGCCCGATACCGTAGTGACCCATGGTCTGCCCGGTGTCTTCATTCTTCAGTGCGATACCGAAGTGTTCCTTCGAGGGGTCAAACATGCCGAGGATACCGATCGTGCTGTTGGTGCCAAAGCGCACCAGCTCATTGCCTGCATCACCAAACTTGCCCTGCAGCCCGGCATTGACGGCCCGTACCGGGGTTGCAAGGTTGGTGAAAATATTACCGACTGCGACCCGGAAGGGTTCCGGTGTGATCCAGCGGTAGCCCCTTGCGATTGGTTTCATCAGCCAGAAATATAATTTGTCATTGAACCAGAACATGCCCCGGTTGAAGGGTTCAATCGGGTCCCAGACGTCGAGGATCTCGTCATCATCGTCCAGGAACGCCAGGTCATCGTCATCCGAAGCGGTCGCCTCGCTGCCTACCTGTGCTACCGTCTGGCGGGTCTTGCTGCTTGTACTGCTGCCTGTATTGCTGCCTGTATTGGAGGGGGTGATAGCGTCAGCGCTGCTGTAATCCGAGACCATGTTGGTGTCACCGGCATAGCCCTGTGTGATCTCATCGCCGCACATCCCGCTAACCGGGAAGGCAAGTGCCAGCATCAATATAATAAATTTCTTCATGGGATATCCCTTTGTTTTATTCGCCTTCAAAAATGTATTTACTGACGAGTTCTTCAATGCTGATGGAAGCCTCGGTTTCCTCGATCATGTCACCGGCCTCGAGCATAATGTCCGATCCTCCCGGGGTGAGCTTGATAAATTTGTCACCGATGATGCCCGAGGTGCGAATCGAGGCAATGCTGTCATCGGACAGTTGTACGGTTTTTACAACGTCCATGAAAACCGTGGCTTCGTATTCTTCTTCATTCAGCTCGATTTTTGTGACCTTGCCAACGACAACACCGGCAAGCTCAAGGGCTGCACCTTCCTTGAGTCCACTGATGGAGGTGAAACTCGCGGTAATGTCATAGCTTTCTTTTTTAAAGAGCTCGAGGTCACCCATCTTGACCGCAAGCCAGGAAAAGCTGGCAAAACCGGCCAACAGGAAAACACCAACAATCATTTCAAGGCTCGATCTTTTCATAGTGGTTAACCCCGTACTCTCCGGTCAATGTGTAGCAATTTGTTTAGTTACGAAAGTATGAGAGACCCGATCAGGTAGTCCCATACAAGAATGGTGACGGATGCAAGTACCACGGCATCCGTCGTTATGCGGCTGACTCCCTCCGCGCCGTACACGCCGGTGCGGCTGAGATGCAGATAATATCCTTTCACAGTGGTTATCCAGACGATCAGCAGGCCGAATACCAGTGACTTGACTCCACAGAGGCGGATGTCTTGCCACTCCACGCTTCGGTACATGCCCTGGAAATAGGAGCCCGAAGAAATATCCAGCAGGACAACGCCGGCGATGTAGCCGCCAAAGATGCCTACTATGCAAAAGATGAATGCAAGTACCGGTAGTGAGATCAGGGCTGCTACGAACTTGGGTGCGACCAGGTAGCTAATGGGGTTGATCGCCATGCATTCCAGTGCGTCGATCTGTTCCGAGTGACGCATGATGCCGATTTCTGCGCAAATGGCGGAACCGGCGCGTCCAATAACCATCAAGGCAGTCAGCACCGGACCCAGTTCCTGTATCAGGCTAAGGGCGACGACCGAGCCGAGCATTTCCTCGGAGCCAAATGGTTTCAGGTTGTGGTAACCCTGCAGGCCCAGCACCATGCCGGTAAACAGGCCGACAATCATGATAACGGAGGTAGAGCGGGCGCCGAAGAAATAAATCTGGCGGACAATGGCATACAGGGAGTAGGGGGGCTTGACGGCAGTGGTGACGGCCGAGCCAAAAAATATGCCGGCCCTGCCGACATTTTCCATCATGTAGAGGAATTCAGCTCCCAGTTTCTGTATCAGCTTACCCATGATGTCTTGGTATTTTTCCTGTTTGCCGTGCTTTTTAATGTCCGGGTGATAGTACCGGATACGCTATTTAAAGCCAGTAATGGTTGCTTACGAAGCAAGACCTTCATCAACAGAATCAAACATGGTGAATACCTTGTCGAGGCGTGCCAGTTCAAGCACGCGCCGGGTGGGTTCGCTGGTGGCGGCCAGTGCAAATGTACCGTCACTCTTCTTGGCGGCCTGCAAGGCCTCGACCAGTGATGCAACGCCGGAGCTGTCAATATATGACACCCCGGAGAGGTCAACAATGACCTTGCTGGTGTTTGAAAAACACTTGATCAGTATTTCCCGTGCAACCGGGGAGCTTTCCAGGTCAATTTCACCTGTAAACACCACGACACATGCATCCGGCTTTTCAATAATTTCATGCTTCATTTGTTTTGTCTCTCTTGATGAATTTTGCCATGCGTAACAGGTTTCCCTTGCCGGATGGTACCGGCAGGTATTCGACTTCGTCCATAACGTCATGGATCAGGCAGATACCAAGACCGCCCGGTGTTACCTCTTCAGGCCATTTTGGCTTGAGCTTTTCCTGGTCAACAGGGGCTGCGGAGTCTTCCAGCAGGAATTCAATTATGCCGTCTTTACAGCGTATTTCCAGTGTTGCTTCACCATCCGGCGTATCCCTGTAGGCATGCCGGACAATATTCTGACAGGCCTCGCTGATTGCAATGATCACGTCCTGGGTCAGCTCGGCACTGCAGCCACAGGCTTCACAGGCCTCGCGGGTAAATTTGCGTGTGGCGGGAAGTGCATCCGCCCGTGCAGGAAATGTGTGGCGTGTCACCATATCCGCGCTATTATCCTGTGTTTTTCCCATAAAACAAGTAGTTGTGAGCTCTACAGCGACCAGTGTGATGTCGTCGTGGCGCTCGCGGCCGGTATCCTTGAGGATGGACACTACGGCCTCGATACGTTCAGCCGCCGGCAGGTGCTGGCGCTGCTTGATGATTTCCTTGAAGCCCTCCACTTCGAGTCGTCCGCCTTCAGCCAGGTCGCCCTCGGTTACCCCGTCCGTGAAGATATACAGGGCACCGCCATCGAGCTGGAATATTTCATCCGTTATGCCTCCCTCACCTGCTTCCAGCGGCAGAATGCCCAGCGGCGGAGAGCTGGCCGGTACCTCGGTAAATGACCCGTCCTGTGCATGGATCAATGGTGGCTCATGGCCTGCATTGGACAACTGTACCTCGCCACTGGTCGGGTCAAGCAAGCCGCAGGACATGGTGACAAACATGCCGTTGATGGTCGTTTCACACAGTTCACGGTTGATGGTGGCGAGCAGCGTGCTCGGTTGATGGATGGTTTTGCCGAGGCAGCGGAACAGGCTGGCTGTTTTCGACATCAGCAGTGCGGCATTGATGCCCTTGCCGGACACGTCGCCAAGACTGAAATAGATACGGCCGTCATCGAGTTCGTAGAAGTCGTAGAAATCACCCGACATTTCATAGGCCGGAAGATTGATGCCACTGACGGGGAAAGATGATCCGCGCGGATCGGGCAACAGGCTGCGTTGCATCTCGCTGGCCAGTTCCAGTTCACGGTTGACGCGTTCCTGCTGTACCAGTTTGCCTGCCATGCGGGCATTGTTGATAGCCAGTGCTGCCGCAGACGCCAGGGTTTGCAGCATCATCAGGTCATTCTCGGTGTAGAGCTCGTTTTTTTCACTTTTATTGACCAGTTCGATGGCACCGATGCTTTTGTCCTTAACCATCAAGGGTACGCACAGTATGGACAGCGTTGTGAAACCACTGGCCTTGTCAATCGATTTGTCGAAATTCGGGTCGTTCTGGGCGTCCCGGACGATGCGGCTGCTACCCTTGACAACACATTGGCCAACAATGCCTTCGCCTGCCTTCAGCGTGATTCCCTTGATATCGACCGGGCCGACGCTGGCCTCGCAGCTGATGACATGCGTTTCATCGTTGAGCATGAACAGGGCACCGCCTTCCGCCTTGACGAACTTTACAATCAGGTCGAGGGCCTTCTGGATGGTTTCGTTGATACCGAGCGAGACAGCCAGGTGGCCGCTCATTTTCGAGAGTAATTCCAGGTGACCGGAGATGTCCTGATTTTTACGGCGATCCAGGCGGCTGTGACTTCTGCGATCACCGCCAGGCGGGATTTCATTCGTGTTGGTTGTTTTAGTGTCCTTTGTCATACCCTGCAGGACTGTTTTGAACAGTCGTCAGTCTCTCGTTGAAATTAATGGTCGGGCAGAGAGGATTTGAACCTCCGACCCCTTCGTCCCGAACGAAGTGCGCTACCAGGCTGCGCTACTGCCCGATTAATAAGAACGATTAACAGAAAACTCGGCGAGGCTATAGAGTGCGTCCCTGTAAGCTGATTCCGGCAATGGATCGAGTGCCGCAATGGCAAGGTCAGCTTCCTTTTGTGCAGCCTGCGCAGTGTACGGAATGGCGCCGGTTGCTTCAAGAATGGCGCAAACTGCCTGCATATTGTCATGTCCGCCATTTTCAATGGCCTTGCGAATCAGGGTTGCCTGCTCCGGCGTGCCGACTTGCATGGCGTGTATCAGTGGCAGGGTGGGTTTGCCTTCGGCCAGGTCATCGCCGACGTTTTTACCCGTGTCTTCCGGCGATGCACTGTAGTCCAGCACATCATCGATCAATTGAAATGCAATGCCGAGGTGCAGGCCATAACTGGCCAGGGCATTTTCAACCTGCTCGTTTTGCTGCCCGAGTACGGCACCGATTTGTGCAGCCGCCTTGAACAGGCGTGCCGTCTTGCGGCCGATGACATCGAGGTAGCGTAATTCTGTTGTTTCGGCATCATGGCAGTTCAGCAGTTGCATGACCTCGCCCTCTGCGATGGCGTTGGTGGTGGCAGACATGATTTCCATGATGCGCATTTCCCCGGCATCGACCATCATCTCGAAGGCACGTGAATAGAGGAAATCGCCGACCAGCACGCTGGCCTCGTTACCCCAGACCGCGTTGGCGGTCATGTTGCCACGGCGCAGTTGCGAGGCATCGACCACATCATCGTGCAGCAGGGTCGCGGTATGGATGAATTCTATGACAGCCGCCAGGTTGATATGCTGGTCGCCCCTGTAGCCGCAGGCCTTGGCGGTGAGCAGCACCAGTATCGGGCGCAAACGCTTGCCGCCGCTGTTAATAATATAGTGTGAAAGCTGGTTAACGAGGCTGACGTCACTGTGCAGGCGGGCCTGGATGAGTGCGTCCACGGCATCGAATTCATCCGAGACGAGGCTGCGAATAGCCCCGATATTTGATGTAACCGATTGATTATTAACGAGTTTTAGCATATTGGTGTATTTTTGTGGGGGTATTTTGTCCAGATGATGCTATGTGACCGGCAATCCAGCTAGTTTAACGGTCTTACAGACCTTGTGCCAGAAGGGATTTGATTGACCTGACCGGGTGCAATCATTAGAATGAGCGGCCTTTTTCGACAATGCAGTTGATGCGCTTGGAGTTTTTAACATGTACGCAGTAATCAAGACAGGTGGCAAGCAGTATCGTGTTTCCGAAGGCGATACCTTGCGGGTAGAAAAACTCGACAGCGACGCAGGTGAGACCATTGAATTTGACCAGGTGCTGGCGGTTGGTGAAGGCGCAGATCTCAAAATCGGCACCCCCTTCGTCAAGGGCGGTAAAGTAACCGCTACAGTCAAGGAACAGGGTCGTGCGAAGAAGGTTGAAATTATCAAGTTCCGTCGCCGTAAACACCATATGAAGCGGATGGGACATCGTCAGAGTTATACCGAGCTGGAAATCACCGGCATCAGCGGCTGATTACCGACTCCAGAGGATTATCAAATGGCACATAAGAAAGCAGGCGGCAGTACCCGTAATGGCCGCGATTCAGAATCAAAACGACTTGGCGTAAAGCGTTACGGCGGTGAGTCGGTACTGGCAGGCAATATTATTGTTCGCCAGCGTGGTACCCGTTTTCACCCGGGCAAGAATGTCGGTTGTGGAAAGGACTACACGCTGTTTGCCAAGAGTGACGGTATCGTGCGTTTTGTTCAACGCGGAGCAAAGAAACGCAAGTTTGTAGAAATTGACGCCGGCTGAGACAAGTGCTCAGCAGCAATCATCAAGCCCCGCCATGAGCGGGGTTTTTTGTTGATATTGTGGGAGCGCTTCTCAAGCGCGATAGGATCTTTGGTGTAGGAGCGCTTCGCAAGCGCGATTGGAGTTTACGGAGACGGTCATCGCGGATGCGATCCGCTCCTACAGGAACGCGGCATTGCCATGAAATTCGTAGACGAAGCCAATATTGAAGTGCGTGCCGGTGACGGCGGGAACGGCTGTGTCAGTTTCCGGCGTGAGAAGTACATCCCCTTTGGCGGGCCTGACGGTGGCGATGGTGGCGATGGCGGCAGTGTTTACCTGCAGGCCGACAGCAGTGTGAATACGCTGATCGACTTCCGCCATGCACGTAAATTCCTCGCGGGGCAGGGTGAGAAAGGCTCTGGAAAGAACTGTACCGGCAAGTCCGGTGACGACCTGGTCGTGATGGTGCCTGTCGGCACGATGGTCCACGAGATGGATACCGATGAACTGATCGGTGACCTGGTGCGTGAGGGTCAGCGCCTGCTTGTTGCCAAAGGCGGCTTTCATGGGCTCGGCAATGCCCGTTTCAAGAGTTCCACCAACCGTGCCCCGCGCCAGTCAAAGCCGGGTACACCGGGAGAGAAACGTCACCTGCAGCTGGAAATGAAATTGCTTGCAGACGTCGGCCTGCTGGGCCTTCCCAATGCCGGGAAATCCACCCTGATACGTGCCGTTTCCTCGGCACGGCCAAAAGTGGCGGACTACCCGTTCACGACACTCTATCCAAACCTGGGTGTCGTCAGCGTTTCAGCACACCGCAGTTTTGTCATGGTCGATGTGCCCGGCCTGATCGAGGGCGCTTCCCAGGGGGCCGGCCTGGGTATCCAGTTTCTCAAGCACCTGGCGCGTACGAATTTATTGCTGCACCTGGTCGACATGGGGCCACTGGGCAACCCGGTTGAGGATATCGCAACCATTACCGGGGAGCTTGAGGGTTTTAATGCAGAGCTGGCGGGGCGGGAGCGCTGGCTGGTCCTGAATAAAACAGACCTGTTACCGGGGGATGAACGCGAACAGCGCTGCCGGGACGTGGTGCAGGCGGTCAACTGGCAGGGCCCTGTGTTTGAAATTTCCGCGCTCGCCCGGCAGGGAACAGACGCACTCTCCCAGGCCGTGATGAAATTTGTTGAACAGCATAACGCCCCGGATGAAGAAGAGTGATTTCCCCTATTTACTGTTATTGTAGGAGCGGATCTCATCCGCGATTGGGGTTTGCACGTAACCCCATCGCGCCTGCAAGGCGCTCCTACACCAATAGACACACCTGTAGGAGCGCCTTGCAGGCGCGATTAAAGGGTAAGACGAAGAACATCGCGGATGAGATCCGCCCGGGTTCACTGGTTTAAATCAGAGCTTCAAAATGTCTGAACAGCTAAAAACAAGCGACTGCAAGCGCTGGGTCATCAAGATCGGCAGTTCCCTGTTGACCAATGACGGCACCGGTCTTGCCGTGGACGCGATAAACAGCTGGGTTGAACAGATGGCCGCCTTGCGCCAGCAGGGCCATGAACTGGTGCTGGTCTCTTCCGGGGCGGTTGCCGAGGGCATGACGCGCCTCGGCTGGCAGCAGCGTCCACACGCCCTGCATGAATTGCAGGCGGCGGCTGCGGTTGGCCAGATGGGTTTGATACAGACCTACGAATCCCGTTTCCAGAAATTCGGGCTGCACACGGCACAGGTGCTGCTCACGCACGAGGACCTTGCGCACCGGCAGCGTTACCTGAACGCACGCAGTACCCTGCGAACCCTGTTGCAACTCAACGTGATCCCGGTCGTCAATGAAAATGATACGGTTGCCACGGAAGAGATCCGTTTTGGTGACAATGATTCCCTCGCGGCACTGGTTGCCAACTTGGTAGAGGCAGACCTGCTGGTCTTTCTGACTGACCAGGACGGTATGTTTGACTGTGATCCGCGTGCCAATCCCGACGCAAGGCTGATAGCAGAAGCGCAGGCCGGTGATCAAAAGCTGGAAACCATGGCAGCCGGCAGCGGCGGGGCACTCGGGCGCGGTGGCATGCTCACGAAGGTAAGGGCAGCCGGGCGCGCGGCACGTTCCGGTACCATGACGCTGATTGCATCCGGCCGGCAGGACAATGTGTTGCAGCGCATCGCCGCTGATGAAGGCCTGGGAACACGCCTGTACCCGGCAAATGCGCCGCTGGCTGCACGTAAACAATGGCTGGCCGGTCAGTTGCAGGCACGGGGACGCCTGTTGCTGGATGATGGTGCGGTGAAGGTTTTACGCAGCTCCGGCAGCAGCCTGCTGGCGGTAGGGGTTACCGGGGTTGAGGGTGACTTCAGGCGTGGCGACCTGGTTGTTTGCCTGGCACCGGGTGGTGAGGAGATTGCGCGCGGGCTGGTGAATTACAATATGGATGAAGCCCGCAGGATTATTGGCGAGCCGAGTAATCGCATCGAGGAAATCCTTGGTTATATCGATGAGTCCGAGTTGATACACCGTGACAACCTGGTGCTGACGTAGCCGGTACAGGTTGTTAATCGCGGATGCGATCCGCTCCTGCGGCCTTGCAAATACCTGTAGGAGCGGATCGCATCCGCGATTAAATATCCGCATAAATTAGAGCATTCAGCACGCACAAAAAAACCGGCCAGTGGCCGGTTTTTTAAATACGAGGTGTACTAACAATCAGAGGCTGCGGATATGCTGGTTCAGGCGGCTCTTGTGACGGGCGGCCTTGTTTGCATGCATCAGTCCCTTGCCTGCCGCCTTGTCGATAACCGGCACGGCTTCATCGTAGGCCTTTTTGGCGGCATCCTTATCACCGGCTTCAATAGCCTTGAGGACTTTCTTGATTGAAGTGCGCGTGTTTGAACGCTGACCCGCATTAAGCTGGCGGTTGTTTTCCGCTTGCCGTGCGCGCTTTCTTGCCTGTGCCGTGTTTGCCAAGGAACTGCTCCTGCTCTGATCGATTCAAAAGACGGCGTACTATGCGGATTTCAGCTGAATTTGTCAATATGCGGGTATTTACCAGGCAATGCAGCAGGCAGATAGAAAACAACAACTTATCAGAAGATAACGTACTATTGGGTTTTTCCAGAGGACAATCAGGTCTGTGCCAAGCGGGCCCGAAAACAGGTTTTGCATGCCGCTGTAGATGTCTAGTAAGTTACTGAAAAATACTGCAATTGTTGGCGGAATGACGCTGATATCCCGGGTGCTGGGGCTGGCACGGGACATGGTGTGGGCGCGCTTCTTCGGGGCCGATGCCCACATGGATGCCTTTTTTGTCGCCTTCAAGATCCCGAATTTTCTGCGCCGCCTGTTCGCCGAGGGGGCCTTCTCGCAGGCCTTCGTCCCGGTGCTTTCCGAATACAAGGAGCAACAATCGCGCGAGTCGATACAGGCGCTGGTTAACCGGGTTGCGGGAACCCTGTTCGGCATACTCTCCCTGATTACCGTGATCGGGGTGCTCGCAAGCCCGGTGCTGGTCGCCCTGTTTGCCCCGGGATTTCTGTACCGGGATCCGGCCCTGTTCGACTTCACGGCGCTGATGCTGCGTTTGACCTTTCCCTACATCCTGTTTATTTCACTGGTCGCCTTTGTTGCCGGTATTTTGAATACCTGGGGGCGGTTTGCCGCAGCCTCTTTTGTACCGGTCTGGTTAAACGTGGTGCTGATCGGTGCCGCGGTACTGGTTGCCCCGCAACTCGAACAGCCTGAACTGGCCCTGGCGGGTGGCGTGTTCGTGGCCGGCCTGGTGCAGTTGCTGTTTCTGGTGCCTTCGCTGAAGCGCGTTGGCTTGTTCCCCAGGCCGCAATGGAAGCCGGGTGATGCCGGGGTAAAGCGCATCATGAAACTCATGCTGCCGGGTATTATTGGCTCGTCGGTCGCACAGATTAACCTGTTGTTTGATACCCTGATTGCATCGTTCCTGGTCGCCGGCAGTGTCAGCTGGTTGTACTACTCAGACCGCCTGGTTGAGTTTCCCCTCGGTGTATTCGCGATTGCACTCTCCACCGTTATCCTGCCAAGCCTGTCGCGCAGCCATGCCAACGCATCGGATGAAGAGTTTTCGCAGACGCTGGACTGGGGCCTGCGCTGGGTATTGCTGATTGGTATTCCCTCGACCGTCGGCCTGTTTTTTATGGCCCGGCCAATGATCGCAACCCTGTTTCATTATGGTGATTTCGGCAGCGGCGATGTCGACATGGCCGGTTTGAGCCTGATGGCCTACGCCCTTGGTTTGCCGGGTTTCATGCTGGTCAAGGTGCTGGCTCCCGCGTTCTATTCACGCAAGGACACCAAGACACCGGTGCGTATCGCCGTGATTGCCCTGGTTACCAATATGGCGCTGAACCTGGTGTTCGTTGTGCCGATGGTGATGCTGGAGATTCCGGGCCCGCATGCCGGGCTGGCGCTGGCGACATCGATTGCAGCCTGGGTCAATGCAAGCCTGCTGTTTGCCATGCTTTACCGGAAACAGGTGTACCGGCCACAGGCAGGCTGGGGCAAGCTGTTTATGCAAATGGGCCTGGCAGGGGCTGCCCTTGGTGCCTTGCTGTTGTTCGGCATGCAGCCCATACAGGAATGGCTGGCCTGGACAGGCGGGTACCGGATTGCCGGCCTGTTCGCCTGGGTGCTTGCCGGTGCAGTCATGTATTTTCTTGTTTTGCGGCTGACCGGGTTGCGCCTGAAGCCCCTGTGGAAGCAGGCCGGGTAAGTTCATGATGTTTACCACAATAGAAAAACAAACCGTCCCTTCTCCCTCCGGGAGAAGGACAGGAAGAGGGGGTATAGATCAGGCAGTTGCTTTTCTGTTTGATCCCCGGCCCCTCGCTTCGCTCTCCCCAACCCTCTCCCGGAGGGAGAGGGGGTGTATGGGGCAGTCGTGATTGTCATGTGTTTTGATTATTGTTGTTTCTTGATATGGAACTAATCCGCGGTTTACATAACTTGCGTGCCAAACACCGCGGTTGCGTTGCCACGATTGGCAGCTTTGACGGGGTGCACCTCGGTCACCAGGCGGTACTCGGGCAGTTGGCCGCGCGTGCGGCAGAACTTGGGCTGCCGGCTACCCTGGTCACCTTTGAACCCCAGCCACGCGAATACTTCCAGCCGCAAGCCGCACCACCACGCCTGACGCGTTTGCGTGAAAAGCTGGAAGCCTTGCGGGGTTACGGTGTGCAGCGGGTAATTGTGCTGCCTTTCAATGGTTACCTCGCGGGGTTAACAGCCGCAGGATTTATCCGGGTTATTCTGCTCGACGGTCTTGGCGTCAAACACCTGGTGATCGGCGACGATTTTCGTTTTGGTAAAGACCGGGCCGGCGACTTTGCGCTGCTGCAGCAGGCCGGGACAAGCCACGGTTTCCCGGTGGTGAATATGGAAAGCCATAACGTGGCAAACCAGCGCGTCAGCAGCACCCGTATCCGGGAAGCCCTGCGCGTGGGCAACCTTGCCATGGCCGAATCGTTACTGGGGCGGCCCTATGGCATGTGTGGCCGCATTGCCCATGGCGACAAGCGCGGCCGGACAATCGGCTTTCCCACGGCAAATATTCACCTGCACCGCGCGGTTTCTCCGGTAGAAGGGGTGTATGCGGTGGAGATGTCCGGTATTAACGCCGGGCCAATAGCCGGTGTGGCCAACGTCGGTACTCGTCCAACGGTCGATGGCAGCCGTTCCCTGCTGGAGGTCCACCTGTTCGATTTTGACCGGGATATCTATGGTGCCCACGTGCAGGTCAGTTTCCTGAAAAAGCTGCGCGAGGAGCAACGCTTTGCATCGTTTGATGACCTGCAGCAGCAAATCAGGCTGGA